>ERZ827194.1126-NODE-1126-length-13155-cov-3.55916_pt1 | contig 13155 bp, 8 predicted proteins | sample MGYA00519777_ERZ827194 | MGnify/ENA primary metagenome ERZ827194 (study PRJEB31778, sample SAMEA3449277) | human gut metagenome | biome: human gut; feature: human-associated habitat; material: faeces | place: United Kingdom | collected 2010/2012 ...
CGCGCCCAGGCGGTCGCAACGGTCGTGCGCGAGCTCGAACAGGTTGTCCGCCGTGGCGTACCAGGCCTTTTCGGGCAGCGACAGGTCGACGTGGAACTCGCGCGACTGCGCATGCTTGTAGAAATAGGTCTTGCGGATCACGTCGGTCATGCGCGCCTCGATGACCTCGAGCCCGTTGTCCTCGAGGTAGCGCTCGATCTCGTGGTTGGCGCCGAGATGGAAATTGAGCAGGTACTCGCCCACGATGAGAACGGTCGGATGCGGGTTCGAGCGGTCGTACGGAACGGCGTCCATGATCGCAAGCGCGCGTTTGAAGCCCGTCGCCTGGCCTCTCAGCCCGGAGCGCTCCATGCCCTCGATAACCTCATCGAGCGCGCGGTCGAACGCAGCGTCCGCCGCGCCCTTCTCGAGCTCGTAGGGACGGATGCGCCTAAGCATGGCCTCGAGGGCATCGATCATGGGAAGACCGTAGGCGATCTGGATGCTCGGGCCAAGGCCGAGCTTGAAGCCCGGATGCGCATTGTGGGCATCGACGTCGTCGTTGGTGAGCACCGGGACATAGTCGTATCCCGCGTCGTCGAGCGCGCGGCGCAGCAGGGGCATGTAGTGCGTCAGGCGGCAGTCGCCGATATACTTGCCAGTCACCACGGCGACGTCGTGCGGGTCGTACTTACCGCTCTCGAGTGCCGCGAGCGCCTCGCCGATCACGATTTGCGCGGGGAAGCAGATGTCGTTGTGCACATAGCGTTTGCCCAGGCGGATGGCATCCTCGCGCCCGATATCAAGGGCCTCGGCGCGCACGCCCTGATTGCGCATCGCCGCGGTCATGAGCCTGCAGAACGCATGGGAGGTGTTGGGGACCAGCGCGATCTTGTCGTGCCGGTCGCGCTTGGTGTACTTGACCTTATACGGGTCGTCGAGCGGATGGACCGCGTGCACCCGGGCGCCCTCGGCACGCTCCTCCGCGCGACGACGGTTGACCGACTCGATAAACGAACGCACGCGAATGCCCATGGGACCGGCGACGTCGCTCTCATCGAGCTTGATCATCAGCGGAACCTTGGAGCCCATCTCGCCCATCATGCGCGCGATCTCGTCGGTGAGATACGCATCGTGGCCGCAGCCGAAGCTGCCCATCTGCACGAGCTCGAGCTCGGGCGTCGATGCGACGATGACCGCGCACGACAGCATGCGCGCATGGTAGTTGTTCACGATGTCGATGCGGCTGTTGGAAAGATCGACGTTGCAGACCCCCGGCACCGCATCGGGCGTCAGCACGGGGATGCCGCGCTCAGAGAAGAGCTTGGGCAGCCCGTGGTTGACCAGCGGGTCGTTGTGGTACGGGCGCGAAGCGATCACCACCGCGTAGCCGCCGTCCTCGCGCACGTTCTCGAGCACCTGCCTGCCGCGCAGCTGCAGCTGGTTCTCAAACGTCTCCTGCGCGCGGTCCGCCTGCTCGGTCGCCTTGGCAACCAGGTCGGCATCGATATCGAAGGTCTCCTTGCACCACGCCTTGAGCTGGCGGTTTCGGTCGCCCTCGTCGTACCAGTGGAACAGCGGCGTATCGAACGGAACGCCGAAACGCTCCTCCGGGTTATCGGAATTGCGCATCACGTAGGGGTATCCCTTTACGACGGCGCACATCCACTCGCTGGTAGAGGCGGTGTTTTCGGTGGGCACCGTCGTGATGATGGGCATGAAGATGCGGTCGACGCCGGCGTCGACGAGATTGCGGATGTGCCCGTGGACGAGCTTGGCCGGGAAGCACACGGTGTCGGATGTGACGTGCGCCAGACCGCGCTCGTACATCGCCTTGGTGCTGCGTCCCGAGACGCGCACCTTAAAGCCGAGCGTGCTGAAGAACGTCGACCAGAACGGCATGGTGTCCCAGAACTCGAGCACACGGGGAATGCCGATCGTGACATCGCGCCCCCCGCTGACGGGAACCGTGGGGTACGACTCGAACAGCAGCTTCTCGCGGTCGACAAAGAGATTGGGGGCAGCCGCGGTCCGGTCGCGCCCCGTGCCGGGTGCCTGTGCCTCGCAAGCACCCTGCGGACGCAGCTCCTCCGCCGCGGGAACCTCGCGCACGAGCTCATCCCATGAGATGGCGCCGCCGCGCGGGCAGCGATTGCCCGTGACGTAAAGCGAGCCGTCGCCAAATGCCACGACCGCGCGCTGGCAGCGGTTGTTGCACCGACGGCAGGTAACGCCGCCGAACTCGCGATGCTCGAAGCGCTCCACGGCATCGAGCCCGATAAACGACGTGCCGGCGTCGCCCTTGCGGCATTCCTCGCGCGCGAGCAGGGCGATACCGATAGCGCCCATCAGCCCCGGGTGGGGCGCACGCGTGACGGGTTTGCCCAGATACTGCTCGAATGCGCGCAGCACCGCGTCGTTTCGGAACGTGCCGCCCTGGACGACGACTTTGTCGCCCAGACGGTTGAGATTTGAAACGCGAATGACCTTGGTGAACACGTTCTCGATAATCGAACGGCAGAGACCGGCCATGATGTCGCCCGGACCCTTACCGCGCCGCTGCTCGGAAACGACGCTGCTGTTCATGAACACCGTGCAGCGGCTGCCGAGAACGGCGGGGGCTTTGGACGAAAATGCCTCGGTCGCGATATCCTCAACGGCTATTCCGAGGTTTTTGGCAAAACCCTCGAGGAACGAGCCGCAGCCCGCAGAGCACGCCTCGTTGACGACGATATCGGTCAGCACGCCGTGGTTGAGCCAGATGGCCTTCATATCCTGTCCGCCGATGTCGAGCACGAAGGTCGCATCGGGAACGCATGCGCACGCGGCGCGGGCGTGCGCGACCGTCTCGACCGTATGGTAGTCGGCGTGGAACGCGCGCGCGAAAAGCTCCTCGCCGTATCCCGTGGTGCCCACGGCATCGATCGCAAGCGTGACTCCCGCTGTCTCCCAGCGGTTCTTCAAGCTGACAAGACCCTGTTGGGCGACGTCGAGCGGTCTGCCGTTATTAGACGCGTAGAACGAATCGACAAGCTCACCCGCCTCATCGACCAGGGCGAACTTGGTCGTCGTGCTCCCCGAATCGATACCGAGCGCCACACGCACCGTCTCTCCGGGCGCATACGCATCCGGACCCTTTGCCGGCGTCTCTTTGCCATGGCGTGCCGTAAAATCCGCCTGCTCGGCAGGTGTGGCAAAAAAGGGCTGGGCAAGACGTCCCTCCCCGCTTGCGGGCGCGACCGTCTCGAGCTTATCCAGCCGGACAAAAGCGTCGGGAAGGTCGATCGGTTGGGACGATGCGAACATGTCGGTCAGCGACAGGGCGGCACCGCGCGCGACCATGATCTGCGGATCGCGCGGGACGATAACCTGATCGTCCGATAGATTCAGTTGCTCCCGGAACACGCGGACCAGTGTGGGGTTGTAGGCGAGCGTACCGCCCTCGAAGATTACCGGCGGCTCGATGTCGATACCCTGGGCCAGACCGCCGATCGTTTGGCGGGCGACCGCGTGAAGCGCCGAAAGCGCCAGGTCGGTGGTAGGAATGCCCTCGTTGAGCAGCGGCTGGATATCGGTCTTTGCGTACACGCCGCAGCGGCCCGAGACCTCGTGGACGGTCGTTCCCCGGCTTGCGAGCTGCTCGAACTCGCCCGATTCGGTGCCGACCCCCATGAGCTTTGCCATCTCGTCGATAAATGCACCGGTACCGCCTGCGCACGAGCCGTTCATGCGCATGTCGGCAACCTCGATGTCTCCCTTATCGTTGGTGCGGAAGAAGATCATCTTGGCGTCTTGGCCGCCCAGCTCGATGGCGCAGCGCGTCTGCGGATAGAACCTGCTGATCGCGAGCGCGTTGGCGACCACCTCCTGAACGTACGAGGCGCCCAGCGCGGTCGCGATATCGCGCGCACCCGAGCCGGTCACCGCAACGCGCAGTGACTCATGGGGAAAGCGCTCGGCGAGCTCGCCGAGCATGGCGCGCACGCTCGCTGTCTGACACGCCCCGTGGCGGCGATATCCCCACCACGCCTCGGTCATATCCTCGTGCATCGCGTAAACTTTGGTCGTCGTCGACCCTACGTCCAGTCCTACTAGCAACGCCATAATGCTCCGTCTCTCGCATTTTTCCCGCTAGAGATATACCACTCTACGTAATACAACAGACTGTTGTATTTAAACTCCGTATAAAAAGCGGCTGCCGAAACGCTTCAGCAGCCGCCGAATGCACCAACAGATTGTTCTGCGCGCTAGCACGTCGGGCAACGGAGCAGCACGGGCCCTCCGGTCATGCGCACCGCTCACGCCCGCGATGTCGCCGAGAGAGCTATCCACGCTTAGGGCTCCAACCAAGCAAGTCGCCCGCGCTCAGCAGATCCCTAAGCGAGCTACTCGCACTCAGGAGCCATAGCCTGCTCCAAGAGCTCGGCATGCTCCTCCTCGAAAACCGTCCCCACAGGGAAGGCGCGACGGAAGACGAAGCGGGAAATCGGACCGGCTACCAAAAGGTTCCACGGCAGCGCCATCACAAAATTATGCGGGATGTTGATCATCCAGATCGCGGGCACGGAATACAGGTTCGCAAGGATGCCGCCGGGCATGTGCGTCAGACCCTCACAGGCACCGTACAGCGACATGATGATGACCATGGGAACGACCATGCAGGAGCTGACGGCGAGCGTCATGGCAAGTGGCGAGCTCTTGCCCGGCGTGACCAAGTACTTAAAGGCGAAACCCTTGGCGAGCGGGCTGGCGACGAACCAGTCGCAGCACATGGCAAAAATGTAGGCAACGGGGAAGCCGAGCCACGCAGTGGCAACGACCTCGCCGTTGATGGCCCCGTGCTGCAGGGCAACGTTGTAGATGCTCATCCAGAGCACCATGCAAAAGCACATGATAAAGGTGAACAGCAGGCTCTCTCGTTTGTTGATAGGCATAAAGGGCATGGTCCTTTCTGTGTTACGCCGCGGCACCACGCAACAAAAACGGGCGGGCGAGATGGAGCTGTTGGGACTTCATCTCGCCCGCCCGCGATACGTGCGTCTGCGACTACTTATGTGGTGGAACTACCCTAACACGAACGGCGCGCGCTTCGTAAGCGTTGAGTTTATGAAGATGCAGGGCACCAATAATCCCCCGACCCCATAAGTTGCGGTGGAATACGGACTGTTTTGACCCTTTAAGCAGCAATTCAGTCTCTATTTCACCGCAACTCATTTGGTGCAAAGTGACCTGTCCTCCTTGCACCAATTAGCTGGTGTGGCGCCAGCGAGGGTCGGTGAGTGTACGTGCCACACCCAGACCAACGGGCAAAAACGCCACGATGAGCACTGCACGCACAAACCAACCGAGCATATTGACCGTATCGAAGGTGCACATGTAGTACATCGAGCGATACAGATACAGGCCCGGCACCATAATGACAATTGATGGCACCGTGAGGGCGATACGTGGGTAGGTGAGCTTGACTTCGGCCAAGCTTGCCAGCAGCCCCGATACCAGCGCGCCGATAAACGCTGCCGCCTCGGGAGGCATTCCCGCGCTGAGGCCCAGGAAGGGAAACATCGTCGGCGCATCGACGAGCGTAAGGCGCAAGGTATTGGACCCGGCGCCGATCAGCCCAGCTGCCGCGGCCATCTTTACCGGGCTGTTGAACATCACCGAGAAGCCGAATACGCCAACGAAGCTCATCACCACGCGCAGGAGCGTAAGAGCAAGCGGCGAAAGGCCGAGCGGGGCAAAATCATCCGGTGCCAGCCCCACACATTCGGCAACCATCCAACCTACGAGGGTCGCCATCACAATAATCGACACAGCATACGAAAGACGTTCAATGCCGCTTCGCATATCGAGCTTAGCGATGTCGAGGCCTGCCGTAATGAGGGGAAAGCCGGGAATCACAAAGAGCATGGCGCCGATATAGCCTTCTTGGTGCGACATTGCCCCCGGTATGACCTGGCCAAGGCCGAGCAATGCCAGCAGATACGAAACGCAAGCGAGCGCAACACCAGTCGTCAGCGCGCTAAACTGGCCAAGACCCTGCTTGAGAATATGGGAGCGAGCAAAGTTACCGACACCAGCGCCTACGAATGCGCAGGCCATCTCGATAGGGCCGCCGCCGAGCAAGAAGACGAAGGCGCCGCAAGCACAGGCTGCCGCAAGGCCCTGTTGCCAGGAAGCGTAATCGGGCTTCGAGCTCTCAACGGTCTTGAGCATCTCGTGGTATTCGTGCACGGTAAACCGGCGCCCATACGTCTCGATTTCCTTTAAGAAGCTCTCCATCATCCAAATGCGATGGGTATTGACTCCCGTTGTGGGCAGGCTGACAACCTCGTTAAAGCAGTGGCCATCTTCGATGCAGGTGCACTCAAACGACAGAAGACTCAGGTCGACGTGAATCGTGACGCCGAGCACAGCGGGAACACGATTCATGGTATGGTGCACGCGCCAGGCACCTGTTCCGCTTGCCAGCATAAGCATCCCGGTGCGGCAGATGATGGATGATTTATCGGTGAGCGGCGCATCGACGGCAAGCTCATCGCCTGCCGTCACGATCTGGTGCCAGTCAGTTTTCATATGGAGCGCGCCGGCACGAACGCCGTGGTGCATGGGGGCTCTCGAAAGCAGCGAGTCAAGGCGCGAAGGCTGTGGGGGCTCCGTTGATTCGTCCTCAACCTCATCAGTCTCTTCATCGACCAGATCAAAGGAATCAAGCGGCGCTGGCTCGCGACGGTCGATCAGCTCCTCGTCCTCATCATCAAAGTAATTGAACTGATCGAGCATGTCCTCTTCGATTGAACGCTCGCTCGCGTCGTCCATATAGACGCTCCCTTCCTACCGACTAACCCCCATCCTAGGCAGCAACGGCTAAAGGAAACATAAAAGAGACGGCTGTCATGCGAGCCATGGGTAGTCGTTTAATAACGTCCCCAATGACTACCAGTAACTCGACAAGGACTGTCCCCAAGTGCCGGCAGAAAAGGAACGTCCCTAAGTGCCAACCAGGGCAACACCGCAGATAGAGGACGGACAGCGAAAGCCCGCCAGAGCGAGCAAGGTGCCTTCAAGAAAAATGGCGCCGCAAGTTGAGCATAAGTCAGCGAGCGGGCCGCATTTGAGACAAGGTGACGTGAAACGAAAGGGCGCTGACCTTCTGGTCGCGCCCTTGAAGTTGAACGTCAGATTGTCCAAATGCGGCCCGCGCAGCGTCGAGCCGTTACGCGGTTCGTAGAACCGCGTAACAAGTTAGTACATCTTTGCGCCGGCGGGGATGGAGGCGTCGAGCTGGATCAGGTTGAGGCGCTCCTCGCCCTCCTCCTCGTGGACAGCGCTGATCAGCATGCCGCAGCTGGGAATACCCATCATCTTGCGCGGAGGCAGGTTGGTGATGGCGAGCAAGGTCTTGCCAACCAGGTCCTCGGGCTCGTAATAAGCGTGAATACCGGAGAGGATGGTGCGGTCGGTGCCGGTGCCGTCGTCGAGCGTAAAGTTCAGCAGCTTCTTGGACTTCTTGACGGCCTCGCATGCCTTGACCTTCACAGCGCGGAAGTCGCTCTTGGAGAAGGTATCAAAGTCGACGAACTCCTCAAACAGCGGCTCAACGGCGATCTTGGAGTAATCGAGCGTGGGCTTAAGCGACTTAACGAATGGGCTCGCGGCGTTGCCGGCCTCGGCAGCCTTGGCGGCAGCGGCACCGGACTGGAAACCCTTCTCGGGCTTCATGTGCGGGAACAGCAGCACGTCGCGGATAGAAGCCTGGTTGGTAAGCAGCATGACCACGCGGTCGATACCAATGCCAATACCGCCCGCGGGAGGCATACCGTACTCGAGGGCGCGCACGTAGTCCTCGTCATACTCCATGGCCTCATCGTCGCCGCCGGCCTTCTCGGCCATCTGGGCGGCAAAGCGCTCGGCCTGGTCGACCGGGTCGTTGAGCTCGGAGAACGCGTTGGCGTACTCGTGGCCGGCAATAACCAGCTCAAAGCGGTGCGTCAGGCGCGGGTCGTCCTCAAAACGCTTGGCAAGCGGGCTGACCTCGATGGGGTAATCGCACACGAAGGTCGGGTTGACGATGGTGTCCTCGCCCAGCTCATCGTAGATCTCGGCGATAATCTTGCCGGCGGTCCACTCGGGCTTAATCTCCAGGCCCTTCTCGCGCGCGGCGGAAGCAAGCTCCTCGACCGGCGTGTCGATGGTGACCTGCTTGCCGAGCACATCGGAGACGATGTCGGTCATGGGACGGCTGGCCCACTCACCAGAAAGGTCGATGGTCTGGCCCTGGTACTCGATGACCTCGGGGTTGCCGATGGCCTTGTTAGCCGCCTTAATGACGCCCTGGGCGAGCGCCTTCATGCCCTCGAGGTCGGAGAAGGCACGGTAGGCCTCCATCGTGGTGAACTCGGGGTTGTGGGTGAGGTCCATGCCCTCGTTACGGAAGATGCGGCCGATCTCGAACACGCGCTCAAAACCACCGACGATGCAGCGCTTGAGGTGCAGCTCGGTGGCAATACGCAGGTAGCACTCCTGATCGAGCGCGTTGAAGTGGGTAATGAACGGCTTGGCAGTAGCGCCGCCCTGGATGGTCTGCAGGATGGGGGTCTCGACCTCCATGTAGCCGTCGGACTCCATAAAGCGACGGAAGGTGGAGAGAATCTGCGAACGCTTACGGAAGGTCTCGCGAACGTCGTCGTTGGCGATCAGGTCAACATAGCGCTGGCGATAGCGGGTCTCCTTGTCGGAAAGACCGTGGAACTTCTCGGGCAGCGGACGAACGGCCTTGGAAAGCAGGGTCGCACTCTTAGGGGCAACGGAAAGCTGGCCGCGCTGGGTGCGCACGACCACGCCGGTCACGCCCAGGATGTCGCCCAGGTCGAGGGCCTTGAGCGTATTCCAGGCAGCCTCGTCCATGTCGTTGATGCGGCAGAACAGTTGAATCTCGGCAGTCGCATCGCGCACGACGATGAACATGATCTTGCCCTGACCGCGCTTGGCGACCACACGGCCGGCGATCTTCACGACATCCTCGGTGTCCTCACCATCGGCAAGATCGGCGTACTTAGTCTCGATATCGGCGACGTAGTCCTCAAGCTCAGAGTGCTCGGGATAGGGGTTCTGGCCCGCCTCGAACAGGGCGGCGCGCTTGGCCAGGCGGGTGGCGCGCTCGTCGTTGAGCGTCGATGCCTGATCGGCGGCGTTCTGGTTCTCTGCCATAAGTTAGCTCCTCAAACTAAAACGCTCCCCAGGATTCGGTCCCAGGGAGCGAAAACATACCTTTACGCGGGACCGTGGTCTAGCGTGCGATCTTGGCGATGGTGTAGACGCGAGTCTTGCCGGAAGGCGTAACGACCTCGACGGAGTCGCCCTCGCCGTGACCGATGATGGCGTGACCGACCGGAGACTCGTTGGAAATCTTGTGCTCGAGCGAGTTGGTCTCGGTGGTACCAACGAGCGTGACTTCCATGACCTCGCCGTTGGGATCAATCAGCGAAACGGTGGAACCGATGGAGACGGTCAGATCGCCCGTGGTGGCAGCAACCTGAGCGTTGGCAAGAATGGCCTGGATCTCGGCGATACGAGCAGCATTCTGGGCCTGCTTGTCCTTGGCGGCATCGTACTCGGAGTTCTCCGAAAGGTCGCCGAACGCGCGGGCTTCCTTGATGTCCTCGACGATCTCCTTGGCGTAATCGCCCTCACGCCAGGCGAGCTCCTCGACGAGCTTCTGGCGGCCCTCAGCGGTCAGTACGATCTGGCTTGCGTCCATACGGATATCTCCCCAACTCTGATCAAACAATCAACTGTCAACAAAACGAAAAAGACCGGCTAGCCTGCGGGCAAGCCGGTCAGGTGCTCACCCCAAAGGGATGGGACTACTCTGCGTCCGCGTCGCTGTCCTCTGCCTGCTTCTTCTTGGCAGCAGCGAGCTTGGCCTCGAGCTCAGCGATCTCCTTGTCCTCCTCGGACTGCTCGACCACGACCTCCTCGGCCTGCTTGGTCTCGGCCTTATCGTCGCCCTCCATACCCTCGCGGATATTCTTGACGGTAGAGCCGAGGGACTTGCCGAGCTTCGGCAGGTTCTTGGGCCCGAAGATAATCAGGACAACGACGAGAATAATGATGAGCTCAGGAGCCCTCAGTCCAAACATGTAGACCTCCACAATACAGCGAGACAAGCTCGAATGAGTATACCGCGGGTATCGCGGTATCACAACAATAGCTAAAAAAAGGGACCGCAAGAAGCGGTCCCTCCTCATGCTCTGGTCGGGTTGACTGGATTTGAACCAGCGACCCCTGCGTCCCGAACGCAGTGCTCTACCAAACTGAGCCACAACCCGTTAGCTCGACTATAGTAACAAAGATTTTCGTCGTGTGCTAGAGAAATTTTTATTTCTTTGGCGCGTCGATTTGAACCGTGTTGGGAATAAGCTCAGTCGCGCAGGCCCACCAGCCTTTTTGCTGGGCAGCGTCCGCAAGCCTTTCGGCCGTGGCGGCGGTGTCGCAAATGGCAAACGAACAGGCGCCCGATCCGCACACATCTACAGCAACGGTGCCGTCCTGTTTACGCAGCCAATCGAGAACCGTTTGAATCTGCGGCTCCATCTGTGCGGAAATGACACCCAGGTTGTTATGGATGAGCGCATATGCCGTCTCGGCATCACCAGCACGCAAGGCAGAAGCTATCGCGCCGGGCTTGTCCGCAGGCACCGGGGCCTCGTCAAAACGTCGATAGGCTTCAATTGTCGAAACGCTTGCCTCGCGCGGCTTAACCAGTACGACGGGCGTCGCGGGCAGCGCGGGGTACTCAGTTGCCAGCACGTCTCCCCCACCTACGTAAAACGCAGGGCTCGCGTGCAAAAAGAACGGGACGTCGGCACCAATGCCCCGCGCAATGTCATCGAGCGCTGGGTCGGTGCGATCAATGCCCCAGAGCTCCGCCAAGGCGACAATGACCGCGGCCGCATCCGTCGAGGGGCCGCCCAAGCCGGCGCACAATGGAATGCGTTTCTCAATCGTCACGCAGATGTTTGCCTCGCGACCATAATGCTCGGCCATAGCAACCGCAGCCCGATACGCCGTATTCTTTTGCATGGGAAAATCTGATGCTGGAACCGTCTGGACGGTCAGCGCCTGCGCCGGCGTGACCGTCACGGTATCGGAAAGACCGACGGCCGCCATCAGGGAATCGACCCTGTGGTAGCCGCGGTCATCGCGCTCGGTATGAACCCCCAGGTAGAGGTTAATCTTTGCCGGCGCGGAAAGAGTCAGGGACCAATCGGTCACCGTTAATGCTCCTCGAGCTGATTGCCGAGCGGGGTAAAGATGTGCTCGCCGCTCTCGGGGTCGAACAGCTCGACCTGACCGGTGAGCACATCGATATACTGGTAGGACTGACGCGACTTGCGGCCACGACGCTCGTCAACCTCGACAATGAAGACGGCCGGGTGGACGCTCTTGATGGTGCCCATGCGCTCGACGACGCGGGTACGGCCCATGTTGGCCTTAACCTTGACGCGATCGCCCACCATATCGGTCAGCTTCTCGTGGATGTCGTCGACGTGATTGACTTCCATCTCTTCCATGAACAGGGCCTCCAGAAGGTGCAATTCAAAAAGGGGATAATACCCCTAAGATAGACAAAACTCTAATACTATAGCACCCTGTTGTGGCCATACGCAAGTAGCTAAATAAGCCCGGTCCCAAATACGTACCAGACGACAACCTCGCATGACCAGTTGTTACGCGGTTTGGTAAAACCGCGTAACCTAAAGATTGTCGGTATCGAGGACGATGGTGAACGGACCGTCGTTGACCAGGTCGACCTTCATGTCGGCGCCAAAGATACCGTGCGCCACATGCTCAACGTCCTCGTGCACAAGCGTCAGGAAGTACTCGTAGAGCTCGTTGGCAACATCGGGTGCGCCGGCATCCGTAAACGACGGGCGGCGACCGTGGCGGCAGTCGGCGAACAGCGTGAACTGCGACACCACGAGCACCTCGCCGTCGACATCGGCAAGCGCCAGATTGGTCTTGCCGTTCTCGTCCTCGTTGATACGCAGCCCGCGGAGCTTGCCCCACAGCTTGTCGGCCTCGGCACGCGTATCGCCATGGCCCACACCCAGCAGCACCAGGTAGCCGCGTCCAATGCGGCCCACGCACTCGCCGTCGACCGTCACGCCGGCGTTGAGCACGCGCTGCACCACCGCACGCATGGCCTACTCCTCGCCCGTCAGTTTGGCGGACAGATGCTCGAGCGCATGGAATCGATGGCTGATGGCGTTCTTCTCGTCCGCCGTGAGCTCGGCCATGGTCTTGCCCGGCGTGTCGACCGGCAGGAACAGCGGGTCGTAGCCAAAGCCGTGATCGCCGCGGCCCTCGTGCGCGATAGCGCCCTCGCAGGCGCCCTCACCATAGGTGACTAAACCGTCCGTGTCGATGAGCGCAACGACGCTCATAAAGCGCGCGGTGCGATCCTCGTCCGCCACACCTTCCAAGTTAACGAGCAGCTTGGCGTTGTTGGCGGCATCGTCGCCGTGAACGCCCGCGTAGCGCGCGCTATACACGCCCGGCTCGCCGCCCAGCGCGTCGACGACCAGGCCGGAATCGTCGGCGATGGCCATGAGCCCCGTCTCTTCGACGGCAGCCTGCGCCTTGATGATGGCGTTCTCCAAAAACGTCGTGCCGTTTTCCTCGGGGTCCTCAAAATCGCCCAGCTGACCGAGCGCCACAAAGCGTACCTCGGGCATGACCTTGCCCAAAATGGCCTCAATCTCGGTGAGCTTATGGGCGTTGCCGGTTGCCACGACGATGGTCGCCGCCGGGTCGAGGGTGTCGATGTCGATCTTCTCAAGTGCCATGAGTGGTCTCCTTGTCTCTATAGCAATGCCGCGCCGAGGGCGACGAGGGCCTCTGCCTCTCCCCTCTCAATCAACGGCAGTCTTGTGTCTAGACGTCTCCGCAGATAAAACCTACCAAAATAAACCTGTCCCTTTTTGGCAGGTTAGGCGAGGGCTTGGCGCTGGAGCTCGATGAGCTCGGCAATACCCTTGTCGCCCAGGTCGAGCAGGGCGTTGAGGCGTTTGCGGTCGAAGGGCGCCTGCTCGCCGGTGCCCTGGAGCTCGATCATCTCACCGGTTTCGGTGGCGACGAGGTTCATGTCGACCTCGGCATGGCTGTCCTCGGAAT
>ERZ827194.1129-NODE-1129-length-13133-cov-2.55911_pt1 | contig 13133 bp, 10 predicted proteins | sample MGYA00519777_ERZ827194 | MGnify/ENA primary metagenome ERZ827194 (study PRJEB31778, sample SAMEA3449277) | human gut metagenome | biome: human gut; feature: human-associated habitat; material: faeces | place: United Kingdom | collected 2010/2012 ...
TTTGCTTTAATTTATGTGCTTTATAATATTGTGGAAAATAACAGAGACAGTTACAATCAGATTGTGCTGACTCAGCAGGATTATGACAGCAGATCTCTGGCATACCGTCGGGGGGACATTGTGGATCGAAATGGAACCTATCTGGCAACAACAGAAAAGGTCTATAATCTGATTCTGGATCCCAGACAGATTATGTCGGATCAGGAGGATTATCTGGAAGCTTCTATCACAGCGCTGTCAACCGTTCTGGGGTACGATGCCGGAGAACTGCGGACGCTGATTACCGGCAATCCGGATACTGCCTATGTGCGGTATGCAAGGCAGCTTTCTTATGATCAGAAGGAGGCATTTCTAACATACCAGAAGGAGACGAACGAGGCTAATTCTAAAGCAGATTCCAAGGCCCGGGTAAAGGGGGTCTGGTTTGAGGAGGAGTATAAACGGGTTTATCCCTACAATTCTCTGGCCAGCAGTGTAATTGGATTTGCCACCAGCGACGGCGGAGGAGGAAATGGAGGAATTGAGCAGTCCTACAACAGTTCTCTGATTGGAACGAATGGAAGAGAGTATGGATATCTAAATGATGACTCCAATCTGGAGCGGGTGATTAAGCCGGCTGTCAACGGGAATACGGTAGTGTCTACGCTGGATGTGAATGTACAGAATGCTGTGGAAAAGCGGATCCAGGAGTGGATGACAGAAACGGGCTCCGATCATGTGGGGGTTGTAGTTATGAATCCCAATAATGGGGAGATTCTCGCCATGGCAGGAGAAAGTCCCTTTGATTTGAACAATCCCAGAGAAGTATCCAGTCGGTATACGGATGCAGAAATCCGTCAGCTGGGTGTGAAAGAGGCAGTTGGCGATTACAAGAGAAAACACAGAAATACCGATCAGGCAACGATTACAGAGGATCAGGTTCCAGCTCACTATACGGAGGAGGAAATCCGCTCCCTGGGTCTTCAGGTGGCCTGGAATCAGGAGTGGAGAAATTTCTGCGTCAGCGATACCTTTGAGCCGGGTTCTCCTTCTAAAATTTTTACGGTAGCCGCAGCGCTGGAGGAGGGAATTGTTACGCCCAATGACAGTTTTTACTGCGACGGATACCAGGAGGTAGGAGGATTTCCGATAAAGTGTACTGCTTATATTAAGGGAGGTCATCAGAATGTAAATCTTGCAGAATCTCTGATGGTGTCCTGCAACGATGCCATGATGCAGATTGCGGCAAAAATAGGTACGCCTTTATTTACAAAATATCAGAGACTGTTTGGATTTGGAACAAAAAGCGGGATTGATCTTCCCGGCGAGCCGGATACCTCCGGCCTGCTTTATACGGCGGATACGATGAAGCCGGTGGATTTAGCAACCAGCTCCTTTGGACAGACCTATAACTGTACTATGGTGCAGATGGCAGCGGCATTCAGCTCCGTGATCAACGGTGGCTCCTATTATGAGCCACATGTGGTTCGCCAGATTGTAAATGAGCAGGGAGCGGTTGTTAAAAAAATTGAGCCGAAGCTGGTAAGGGAAACGGTTTCCGAGTCTACCAGCAGTTTTATCCGGGATGCTCTTTACCGGACGGTTGCAGAGGGAACCGGTAAGGCGGCAGCAGTTCCAGGATATAAAATCGGCGGCAAGACAGGAACAGCAGAGAAGCTTCCCCGTTCCGCACGTAATTATCTGCTGTCCTTCTGTGGTTTTGCGCCCACAGATGATCCCCAGGTTCTGGTATATGTGGTGGTAGACGTTCCCCACGTGGAGGATCAGCCTCATAGTACCTATGCAAGTGTGATTTTCCAGAAAATTATGAGCGATATTCTTCCATATTTGAATATTTTCCCGGATACAGATATCCAGGTAGACCAGGAGGCAGCAGAGAAGCTTCCGGAGTCTGAGGGAATTACAGATATGACCGGCACAGAAACACAAGAGGAGCCGGAAGAATCCAAGGTATATGATACCGAGGAATATGTAGATCCGGGAATGGATCTGGGGCTTCCAGATGCAGAGGCGTCTGAGGGAGATGGAGGAGCCGCTTCTGAATCTGGAAAGGAAGGCTCCGGGACCCAGTCAGACAGCGGCGAAAAGCCCGCAGGATCGGAAGCCGAGAGCAGCAGCGGGGAAGGCAGCACTCCGGCTGAAACAAGTTCTCAAGGCACTTAATAGGAGACAGCCGGAAAAGAGGCTGTTCTAAAGCACGTTCCCCTTCATATAGTGATAACAAGGATTCTGTCGGGAGCGGGCCATGAGTTCCAATCACACACAACATCGAAAAAGAACAGCCGTCCTGTTTTTCCTGCTGTGCCTATGTATGGCAGGATTAGCAGGGCGGCTTGTGTATCTTATGGTATACCGCTCAGATTATTACAGCAGGATGGCAGAGGAGCTTCACCAGAGAGAACGGAGCATCAAGGCGGCCAGAGGAAGAATCATCGATGCTACAGGGAATGTGATTGCAACGAACAGGACGGTCTGTACCATTTCTGTGATATACAATCAGGTGGAGGATCGGGAGCAGGTGATCCGGATGCTCTGTGAAGAACTGGGGATGGATGAAGGAAAAGTGAGAAAACGTGTGGAAAAACGCAGCTCGAGAGAAATCATTTCCACAAATGTAGATAAGGAAATCGGGGATCGGATCCGAAATCTTCATCTGGCCGGAGTTAAGGTAGACGAGGATTACCGGAGATATTATCCCTATGACAGCCTTGCCTCCAGAGTTCTGGGCTTTACCGGAGGAGATAATCAGGGAATTATCGGTCTGGAGGTGGTTTATGAGGAATGGCTGAAGGGAATGAATGGCATGATTCTGACTCAGGCAGATGCAGCGGGAGTGGAGATTGAGAATGCTTTTGAGGATCGGATTGAGCCGGTGCCAGGACACGATCTGTATATCAGCCTTGATATGAATATTCAGCAGTATGCTCAGCAGGCGGCTTATGAAACGATGGAGCGCAAGGGGGCAAAGCAGGTTTCCGTTATTGTGATGAATCCGCAGAACGGAGAGCTTATGGCTATGGTAAATGCTCCGGAGTTTCATCTGAATGATCCCTTTACTTTGACAGAGCCCTATACCGGAGAAGGAGAAAATAAGCAGGAGCTTTTAAACAGGATGTGGAGGAACCCGGCAATTAATGACACCTATGAGCCAGGTTCAACCTTTAAAATTATTACTGCGGCAGCTGGTCTGGAGGCGGGCGCAGTGCGGCTGGAGGATCGTTTTTCCTGCCCTGGCTTTCGGATTGTGGAGGATCGAAAAATCCGCTGCCACAAAATAGGGGGACATGGAGGAGAAACCTTTCTGCAGGGAGTGATGAATTCCTGCAATCCAGTATTTATTGATGTAGGGCAGAGGCTGGGGGTTGAGAAGTATTATTATTATTTTGAGCAGTTCGGATTAAAGGCGAAGACCGGGATTGACCTGCCGGGAGAGGCCGGAACCATTATGCACAAAAAAGAAAATATGGGACTGGTAGAGCTGGCTACAGTGTCCTTTGGCCAGTCCTTTCAGATCACGCCAATTCAGCTGATTACTACAGCTGCTTCGATTATAAACGGAGGGAACCGGGTGACGCCTCATTTTGCAGTCCGGGCAGTCAGCAAAGATCAAACATCAGTTCACCGCTTTTCCTGGCCGGTAAAGGAGCATATTGTTTCAGAAGAAACCAGCGCTTCCATGCGGTATATTCTGGAGCAGGTGGTAGCAGAGGGAAGCGGAAAAAAGGCTGCGGTAGAGGGATACCGGATTGGCGGGAAAACCGCTACGTCAGAGAAGCTTCCCAGAAGTCTGAAAAAGTATATTTCTTCTTTTATTGGCTTTGCCCCGGCAGATGATCCCAGGGTAATTGCTCTGATTACCATTGACGAACCTCAGGGCGTTTACTATGGCGGAACCATTGCAGCGCCGGTGATTGCAGATCTTTTTAAGAATATTCTTCCGTATCTGGGAATTCCGGAAGCAGTGGAAGAAACTGTCTGGTCAATGGGAATCAGTAGTTGATTATTCCCATAAAAAGACGTATACTACTTAATATGTCGTAACCGTTCAGCCATGCGAAAATTCAGACAGGAAAAAGCGTTGAAAGCTTGTTTTCATAAGAGTTTTCCTGTCTGAATCTTCATAGGGCGGATGCCCGATGCTTCTTGTCCGCTGTAAGCGGGCAAGAAGATGCATGGCTGAACGGTTACAATATGTCAGCCACAAATGAATACATAACCAATTAGGAGTGCATCATGATTAATGAAACCATACTAGCGATTATTATAGCCTTTGCCATCAGTGCCCTGCTTTGCCCGGTGGTGATTCCCTTTCTTCACAAGCTGAAATTTGGACAGCAGGTGCGGGACGACGGTCCTCAGGCCCATTTGAAAAAGCAGGGAACCCCTACCATGGGCGGTCTGGTGATTTTGACCAGTATTGTGATTACCTCTCTGTTTTATATCAGAGATTATCCAAAGATTATTCCGGTTTTGTTTGTAACCGTTGGCTTTGGCATTGTCGGTTTTCTGGATGATTATATTAAGATTGTCATGAAGCGTTCAGAGGGACTGAATCCTCTTCAGAAGCTGATCGGACAGTTTATTATTACCGGGATTTTTGCCTGGTATCTGCTTCATTCCGGACAGGTGGATACGACCATGCTGATTCCCTTTACTGGTGGATTTGACGACGGTATTTTTATCAGTCTCGGAATTTTATTTGTGCCGTTTCTGTTTTTTGTCGTGCTGGGAACAGACAATGGAGTAAACTTCACTGACGGTCTTGACGGCCTGTGTACCAGTGTAACGATTCTGGTGGCAACCTTTATGACCATTGTAGCTCTGGGAGAAAACAGCGGAATCAGTCCCATTACCGGGGCTGTTGTAGGAAGTCTTCTGGGATTTCTCCTGTTTAATGTCTATCCTGCCAGAGTTTTTATGGGAGATACCGGCTCTCTGGCTCTGGGCGGCTTTGTGGCGTCCAGCGCATTTATGATGCAGATGCCGTTCTTTATTCCCATTATCGGGCTGATTTATCTGGTTGAGGTACTGTCTGTGATTATGCAGGTATCTTATTTTAAGGCAACACATGGAAAAAGGATTTTTAAAATGGCTCCGATTCATCACCATTTTGAATTGTGCGGATGGTCGGAAACCAGAGTAGTGGCAGTATTTTCCATAACTACCGCCATTCTTTGTCTGGTGGCTTATCTGGGATTGTGATAAAAGGAGGAAAGGTACATGAGCAATCAGAAGGTATTAGTAGCAGGTTCCGGAAAAAGCGGTATCGCTGCAGCAAGGCTGATGCTGCAGATGGGCGGCGATGTGGTCCTGTATGACGGAAATGATAAACTGGATGCAGAAGAACTGAAGGAAAAGTTTGAGGAAAAGGACCGGGAGCGTCTGACTATTGTGCTGGGAGAACTGACACGGACAGATCTGCTGGGAGTGGAGCTTTCTGTAATCAGCCCTGGAATTCCTCTGGATGCGCCCTTTGTTCCAGTACTGGATGAGGCAAAGATCCCTATCTGGAGCGAGATTCAGCTGGCCTATCATGTGGCTAAGGGCAAGCTGATTGCAATTACCGGAACCAATGGCAAGACCACGACCACAGCTCTTATGGGAGAGATTATGAAGGCCCATTTTGAAGAGGTCTATGTGGTGGGCAATATTGGAATTCCTTATACAGAGACAGCTCTGGAGACGACGGATGAGGCAGTGACAGTGGCTGAGGTCTCCAGCTTCCAGCTGGAAACCATTATGGATTTTCGCCCGGATGTGAGTGCGATTTTAAATATTACTCCGGATCACTTAAACCGTCACGGAACCATGGAAAACTATATTGACATTAAGGAGCGGATCTGTGCAAATCAGACAGAGGACGACTGGGTTGTGCTTAATTACGACGATCCGGTTCTGCGGGAGTTTGGAGAGAAGGAGGACTTAAAGCCCGGAGTGGTATTTTTCTCCAGCACCCAGGAGTTAAAGGACGGTCTGTTTTTGGATCAGGATGAGATCATTCTGGCAAAGGGCGGCAAGAGAGAGTCTGTAGTCAATGTTCATGATTTGAAGCTTCTGGGCAAACATAACTATGAAAATGTGATGGCAGCTGTAGCTATGAGTCTGAAGATGAACGTTCCTCTGGATACGATTCGGAAGGTGATTAAGGAGTTTAAGGCTGTGGAGCACAGGATTGAATTTGTTCTGGAGCGATGCGGTGTGAAGTATTACAATGATTCCAAGGGAACCAATCCAGATGCAGCCATTCAGGCTATCCGCGCTATGCCGGGGCCGACGGTGCTGATTGCTGGCGGCTATGATAAGCAGAGCGAGTATGATGAGTGGATTGAGTCCTTTGGAGATAAGGTAAAATATCTGGTTCTGATTGGTCAGACCAGGGATAAGATTGCCGAGTGCGCCAGACGCCATGGCTTTACGGAGATTATGTATGCAGAGGATATGCCGGAGGCTGTCCGGGTCTGTGCGGCATATGCCAATGCCGGGGAGAATGTGCTTCTGTCTCCGGCCTGCGCCAGCTGGGGAATGTTTGACAACTATGAGCAGCGGGGCGAGATATTTAAGGAGTGTGTAAGAAATCTGTAGGAGGAGCCTATGGCAAAAAAGAAAAAGAACAGGCGTTTTTATGATTACAGCCTGCTGTTTACCATTATTTTTATTATGGCCTTTGGGCTGGTGATGATTTACAGCGCCAGCTCCTATATGGCCCAGCTGAAATATGGAGATGCGGCTTACTTTATGATGCGCCAGTTGAAAATCGGGGTGGCCGGTCTGGTGGTAGCTCTGGTGATCTCAAAAATGGATTATCACTGGTATGCCAGGTTTGCCCTTTTTGCCTATGCGCTTTCGTATGTTTTGATGATCGTGGTATCTCTGTTTGGAAAAGTGGTAAACGGAAAAAGGCGCTGGCTTCAGCTGGGACCTGTCAGCTTTCAGCCTACAGAGTTTGTTAAAATCGCGCTGATTGTTCTTCTGGCGTCAGTGATTACCCAGATGGGAAGGAAGGTCAATTCCTGGAAGGCTATGGCTGTGGTTATGGGACTTGCCATTCCGATTGCGGGAATCGTGGCAGCCAATAACTTAAGCTCGGGAATTATTATTGTGGGAATTGCCTTTGTCATGCTGTTTGTTGCCTGCAAAAAAAGCTGGCCCTTTTATCTGTGTGGGATTGGAGCAGTCAGCTCCATCTTTCTGGCAGGCCCTCTTGCATCCTTTCTGGAGGCAACCCAGATTTTAAAGCCCTACCAGCTGGAGCGTATTCATGTATGGCTGGAGCCGGAGGCATACAAGCTGGATGGCGGATTTCAGGTGCTTCAGGGACTTTACGCTATTGGCTCCGGCGGTCTGGTGGGAAAAGGGCTGGGAGAAAGCATCCAGAAGATGGGATTTGTGCCAGAGGCGCAGAACGATATGATTTTCTCCATTATCTGCGAGGAGCTGGGGCTGTTTGGAGCGGTATCGGTGATTTTGATTTTTCTGTTTATGATTTACCGGTTTATGGTGATTGCTTTTAATGCCCCGGATCTGTTCGGTGCGCTGATTGTCGTAGGTGTTATGGCCCATGTGGCGATTCAGGTTATTTTAAATATTGCGGTTGTAACCAATACCATTCCCAATACGGGAATTACCCTTCCCTTTATCAGCTATGGAGGAACGTCAGTTCTGTTTTTGATGGTGGAGATGGGAATGGTTCTAAGTGTATCCAATCAGATTAAAATGGAAAAATAAACCTTTTTGAGGAACCTTTTTAGGAGCAGAGTACATAGGATGGAATAGAGACGGATAGAGCGGGAGGGAATAGGCTTGTCTGTGATTCATATCCAGGGACTTGGCGGCCTGAAGGGAGCCATAGAAATTCAGGGTTCAAAAAATGCGGTGCTGCCTGTAATGGCAGCATCTTTACTTCACAGAGGAATTACGGTTCTTAGAAATGTACCTAAGATACAGGATGTGTATTCGATGATGGAGATTCTGGAGTATCTGGGCTGTGAGCTGAAGCTGGAGGGACATAGTCTTACCATTGATACAGGAAAGGCATCTGGAATGCCCATACCGGTGGAAATGGCAGGGAAAATGCGTTCCTCCATTATGCTTTTGGGGCCAATGCTGGGGCGGTTTCGAGAGGCAGTGACCAGCCTGCCAGGGGGATGCTGTCTGGGAAAACGCCCGGTCAATCTTCATCTGGAGGGATTGCGGAAGCTGGGAGCTGATATCCGGGAGGAAGGAGCTCAGATTGCCGCTTCAGCAGCAGCTCTGGAAGGAAGTGATGTTCACCTGGATTATCCAAGCGTGGGAGCAACGGAGAATCTTATTATGGCTGCTGCAGCAGCCAGAGGAGTTACGGCTCTGACAGGGGCGGCCAGAGAGCCGGAAATAAAGGTTCTCTGTGATTTCCTTAAAGCGGCAGGAGCGAGGATAGAGGGGGCAGGAACAGAAACGATTGTGATATATGGGGGAAGTTCTCTCCATGATGTGGAATTTGCCATTCCGGGAGATCGGATTGTGGCAGGTACTTATCTGGGCGCAGTGATGACTGCAGGAGGGAAAGTACTCCTTTCCGGGGCTCCTCAGGAACATACGGAATCAAATTTAAAGCTGGCATCCCGGATGGGAGCAGAGATTTCCTGCAGTCCGGAGGGAATCCTTGTGGAAATGAACCGGCGCCCGATTCCTGTTTCCTTTGCTACAGGCCCGTATCCGGCCTTTTCTACGGATCTCCAGCCGGTGATGATGGCAGCGGCTGCTGTTGCAGAGGGGAAAAGCCATATCAGGGAGACTGTATTTGAAAACCGTTTTTCCTGTGCAAAGGAATTGCGGAAACTGGGGGCCCATATTATAATAGAGGGAAGAAATGCGCAGATAGAAGGCCGGTTTCCTTTAAGCGGAGGCCGGGTCTATGCAGCAGATCTCAGAGGCGGAGCGGCTTTGGTGACGGCGGCTCTTGCTTCCTGGCAGCCGGTAACGGTGGATGACCGCTGCGGCCACATCCAAAGAGGCTATGAGGATATCTGCCGGGATCTGCAGGGAGCAGGCGCAAGAGTTATGGAAACAGAGGACTAACAAATGGGCTCAGAGCATATTCTGCGCTATAAGAACGATGACAGGGGAACCGGCGGAAGATGGAATATGGATGGACAGAAAAGAAAAAAACAGGGATTGCTGCAGCAGTGATTGTTCTGCTGCTGATTTTGATCGGTCTTTTTTCTCTGCAGATTAAAACGGTGACGGTTACGGGAAATGTGCGGTATACTCAGGAGCAGATTACGGAAATGCTGTTTCCAGATAAGGTAAGCCGCAATCCGGTGGTCTGCTACCTGAAGGATCATTTCCAGGAACATGTGGAGATTCCCTTTGTACAGGATTATAAGATTGAATTTCAGGGTCTGAACAAGGTAGAAATCATTGTTTATGAAAAAAGTGTAGTGGGATACGTTTCCTATATGAGCAGCTGCATGTATTTTGATAAGGACGGTATTGTTGTGGAGAGTACCAGCAAAACCCTTCCTGGAATCCCTGAGATTACGGGGCTGAAATTTGGCCATATTGTGCTGTATCAGAAGCTTCCGGTAGAAAATGACGCGGTATTTCAGGAAATTTTAAATCTGACCCAGATCCTTTCGATTTATCAGCTGGAGGTAAACCGGATTCAGTACAACAGCTTTGGAGAGGCAGCCCTTTATATGGGAGATTTGGAAGTAATTCTTGGGAACAATGTTGGAATGAACGGAAAGATTGCCGAGCTTAGCGATATGCTTCCCAAACTGGAAGGAAGAAAGGGGACTCTGTATCTGGATACCTATGACGAGACGGCGACCAATGCCATGTATGCCTTTAAGCCTCGGCAGTAAAGGAGACAGGTCAGGCAGAAGGATTCTGTTCGTGAGAAAAAACAAAGGAAACAGCAAAAATCCGGTGAAAATCTACAAATTAGAGGTTGATATTTTTTAGGAAATCAAATATAGTATTAGGTAGGCTAGTTTTACAAAAAATATTACAAAATTGTTACAATATAAGACGCGAAAAAGAGGTTAAGGAGGAGAAAGTCTTGTTAGAGATAAAGATAAATGAGGCGGAGAATTCTGCTAAGATCGTAGTGATTGGTGTTGGTGGTGCAGGAAATAATGCGGTAAACCGCATGGTTGATGAAAATATTGCAGGTGTGGAATTTATCGGCATCAATACAGATAAGCAGGCGCTTCAGTTCTGCAAGGCTCCTACCGCGATGCAGATCGGCGAGAAGCTGACCAAGGGACTGGGCGCAGGTGCAAAGCCTGAGGTAGGTCAGAAGGCAGCAGAGGAAAGCTCCGAAGAGCTGGCACAGGCTATCAAGGGTGCAGATATGGTATTTGTTACCTGCGGTATGGGCGGCGGTACCGGTACCGGCGCAGCTCCCGTGATTGCAAAGATTGCCAAGGATATGGGAATTCTGACTGTAGGCGTTGTGACCAAGCCCTTCCGTTTTGAGGCAAAGACCCGTATGACCAATGCGTTAAACGGAATCGAGCATTTAAAAGAGAGTGTAGACACTCTGATTGTAATCCCCAATGACAAGCTTCTGGAGATTGTAGATCGCCGTACCACTATGCCGGATGCATTAAAGAAGGCAGATGAGGTTCTGCAGCAGGCTGTTCAGGGCATTACAGACCTGATTAACGTACCTGGCCTGATTAATCTGGACTTCGCAGACGTACAGACTGTTATGACAGACAAGGGTATTGCACACATCGGTATCGGACATGCCAAGGGAGACGACAAGGCTGTAGAGGCAGTGAAGCAGGCAGTTGCTTCTCCTCTGTTAGAGACAACTATCGAGGGCGCTACCCATGTAATTATCAATATTTCCGGTGATATCAGCCTGATTGAGGCCAATGAGGCAGCAAGCTACGTTCAGGAGCTGGCAGGTGATGACGCCAATATTATTTTCGGTGCTATGTATGATGAGAATGCTCAGGACGAGGCTACCATTACTGTAATTGCAACTGGTCTGGATGATCAGAACAATGCGGCTCCCTTAAACAAGACCATGTCTGGTCTTGGCAATTTTAAGCCGAAGATGCCCGCAGGCATGAATCTGAATCCGACTGGTATGAATCTGAACCGCACTGCTGCAGCTGCAGAAGCCAGCGCAACGGCTCCCAGAACTTCTGCTCCTCAGCAGACATCTGCACCGGCTGCATCTGTACAGAAGCAGGTACAGCAGCAGGCTGCTCCGACTCAGCCCACATTCCGTCCTCTGAACCGGGAAACACAGATTAACATTCCGGATTTCCTGAAGAACAAGAGATAAGAAGTCAGAAGTGAAAATGGACCTTCTCTCCCGCGGCAGGGAAGAAAATAAGAAAGATTTAAGACAGAAAATTCTAAAAACAGGATTTTCTGTCTTTTTTTGTCGTACAAAAAAGTGGGATATCCTCCTCTGTTTTGACAAAATATTTACAGGACAGCAGGTATAATAGAGACTGTAAATCAGAGTGCAGGAGGTGGGAGCCGGATGTGACTGCAGTATTGTATCTGGATGTGTATTTTGCTGTGAATTTTTTCATGGACTTTCTGCTGCTTCTGTTGGTCAGAAAGCTTCTTGGAATTTGCGCGGAAAACAGGAAAATGGCTCCAGGACGGACTTTGCGGCTGGCAGTAGCAGCCGGTGTGGGAGCGTTCTGGGCCTGTGCAGAGGCAGTAATCCGGCTTCCTGGAGAGCCGTGCCTTTGGGCAGCAGCAGCTTCCTGGACAGGGGCAGGCCTTGTGATGACAGCTCTTGCATTTGGAAGGCAGAGTCCCGGAGAAGGGCTTCGCTGTCTGGCGGCTTTGTGGATGAGCGGAGCCGCTGCAGGAGGCGTGCTTGAGGCAGTCAGAGAGGCTGTGGGAAAAGCTGGAATTTCTGGCCAGTTTCCTCTGGAAGGAGTGATTCTGGGGGGGATGGGGATTTTTTTCTGCGGAAGGGCAGGGGCTGGATATCTGCAGCAGAGATTTCGGATGCAGAATCGAATCTGTCAGGCGGTGATTCATTATCATGGGAAAACAAAGATTTTGCCGGCGCTGTGGGATACAGGAAATACTCTTTATGAGCCCTACGGCCATCAGCCGGTTCATGTGATGAGTCCGGAAGCTGGAAAGGAGCTGTTTGAAACCCTTTCCCGGGTGATTTACATTCCCTTTCGTTCTGTGGGAACCAGCTATGGTCTGATTCCAGGAATTCAGGCAGATGAAATGGAAATATGGCAGAACGGAAAGCTGGTAAAAACCTGCATCAGGCCATGGATTGCCGTCAGCAGGGAGCCGCTTTCATCCCGTCATCAGTATGAAATGCTTCTGCACGGAGAGCAGTAAAGGAAAAACAGACTTGGAGGACAGTGATCATGATAGTAAAGGTTTCCATACCCAACCGGTTTCAGTTTAAGGCAGTTCCGTCATTTAAAACGGTGCTTCTGCAGAAACAGGGGGAGGTTCATTATATTGGAGGGGCAGACATTCTTCCGCCGCCGCTGGAAAGCAAAAAAGAGGCAGAAACGATCGCACTTCTGGGAACTGAGGATGCGAAAGCGGCCCGCTCGCTTTTGATTGAGCATAATTTAAGACTGGTGGTATACATAGCAAAAAAATTTGACAATACCTGTGTGGGGGTGGAGGACCTGATTTCCATTGGAACCATTGGACTGATTAAGGCAATCAACACCTTTAATCCAGAGAAAAATATCAAGCTGGCTACCTATGCGTCACGGTGCATTGAAAATGAAATTCTGATGTATCTGAGGCGGAATAATAAAACAAGAATGGAGGTTTCCATTGATGAACCGCTGAATGTGGACTGGGACGGCAATGAGCTGCTGCTTTCTGATATATTGGGAACAGATGAGGATGTTATTTACCGGGATCTGGAGGATGAAACAGAAAAACAGCTGCTTTTGTCAGCGATCAGCCGCCTGACTCCAAGAGAGCAGCAGATTGTGGAGCTGCGCTATGGGCTGCAAAATGAGGAAGGAACAGAGATGACCCAGAAAGAGGTAGCGGATCTGATGGGGATTTCCCAGTCCTATATTTCAAGGTTGGAGAAGAAAATTATGAAGCGCCTGAAGAAGGAAATTGTCCGGTTTGAATAAGCTTGTCTCATGGCTGATTCAGCTGCTGCTTCTGGTTCT
>ERZ827194.1145-NODE-1145-length-12943-cov-4.29128_pt1 | contig 12943 bp, 10 predicted proteins | sample MGYA00519777_ERZ827194 | MGnify/ENA primary metagenome ERZ827194 (study PRJEB31778, sample SAMEA3449277) | human gut metagenome | biome: human gut; feature: human-associated habitat; material: faeces | place: United Kingdom | collected 2010/2012 ...
CGCTGCATCGACCTCATCCGGTTCAGAAGCAGGTACGGAGAATACCATCACGATTCCGGCAGGCGAGTCGGTATCCCAGGATTCTGATGTTACGGCAATGGTAGCTGTAGACTTTACCACCATGGATCCGATGCATACTTCCGATACACTTTCCGGTGGTGTACAGCGAATGATGATGGACGGTCTGTTTGGATTTGATGAGAATATGCAGATCATTCCGATGCTGGCAACCAGCTACGAAGCAAATGACGAAGCAACCGAGTATACGATTCATCTTCGTGAAGGCGTAAGCTTTACCGATGGAACTCCGTGGAATGCAGATGCCCTGATTGCAAACGTAAACAAATGGGCAGATAAGAGCCTTGGACTGAAACGTACTACATTCCTCTGCAATGTTCTGGATCATGCAGAGAAGGTAGATGATTATACCGTTAAAATTTATTTAACACAGTCATTCGGTGCTTTCATCAGCAACCTGGCACATCCGGCTACGCTGATCATGAGCCCGAAACAGATTGAAGCAGGAGAAGATGCCTGTGCACAGGCACCGGTAGGAACCGGCCAGTACAAATTTGTTGAGTGGGTTGCCGGTGACCATATGAAAGTAGAGCTGAACAAAGACTGGTGGGGATATGATGCAGACGTCTGCCAGATGCGGATGCAGGATTTAAGAGCATCACATTCAAACCGGTTGCAGAAAGTGCTACCCGTGTATCTGCAATTCAGGCAGGTGACGCACAGATTATGTGGTCTGTACCGACCGAAAGCGTTGACACCTTAAAAGGTGACAGCAACGTATCCGTTGGAATGGGCGACAGTATCGCCGTATGGTACTTCTTCATGAATACACAGAAAGCACCGTTCAACGATGTTAAGGTTCGTGAGGCAATGGCTTATGCAATCAACAAAGAGGCATATATCCAGGTCGTTATGAACGGTTACGGTTCTGTGGCAACTTCTATGGTAGGAGAAGAAGTACAGCACTACAAAGGAAATGATCCGTATTCCTACGATCCGGAAAAAGCAAAAGAGCTGTTAAAGGAAGCAGGATATCCGGATGGATTTACCACAACACTGATGTACAGCAACACGACAGCAAATCAGAAAAAAGCAGAGTTCTACAAACAGCAGCTTTCTGAGGTTGGTATTGATCTGGAATTGAACGGAATGGAAAGTGCCGTTCTGAATGAAAAGGTTCAGGGAGCTGACTGCGCAGGAGCAGATGCCGAGGTTGACTGCTACTTAAGCGGATGGTCTACTTCCACCGGTGATGCTGACTGGGGACTTCGTCCGATGCTGGCAACCGAGTCTGAGCCGCCGATGAGCTACAATGTCAGCTACTATGAGAATGAAAAAGTAGATCAGCTTCTCAAAGACGGTCTTGCAACTGCAGATGAAGACAAACGTGGTGAGATCTATGGAGAAGTACAGGATATCGTATGGAAGGATCTCCCGCTGCTCTGCATCGCAAGCGATAAAAACATCTGGGCAACCAGCAACAACATTACCGGAGTATATCTGTTAGGCGATGGAAGCATCGGTATGAGAAATGCCAGAATGGCAGCCGAATAACGGCAGACTGAAACAAGGATATGAAAAAGACCCCGGCGTCCTTCCATCAAAAGAGGGCGCCGGTTTCTTACAAACAGGAAAGCAGGCAGTGATCCGTGGGATTGTACCTGTAGGATAAGCATGAAAGTAGTCCAGCGGTGTGATGTCAAGAGATAGATAATAAAAAAATCATATATTTTTGTATAAATCTCATGAAGACAAAAAACACCCACCTAAGCCCTGTCGACCAAATAAAAAAATGAGCAGGGCATAGCTCATCAGCAAGCAGATGGAATCTACTTTGCTGGAACATATAGGCGATTGTCTTTCAGCAGTCGAAAGACTAAACGCACAAATTTACGGGCAGTTAATGCGAGTGCACGTTTGTGTTGGCATCTGTTCACCTCTTTATATTTGAGGTGGTAGAAGTCGCTGTATTCTTTGTCGCATCTTACAAGAGAAAATGCAGCTTCATACAGATAATACTTTAAAAATCGGTTGCCGGAAGGAATGAGCCTTGTAACTTCGGCTTCAAAACTACCTGACTGGTGTTGCTTCCAGGCAAGACCTGCATATTTAGCAAGTGCAGCCTGATTATCAAAACGATTGATATCACCAATTTCAGCCATGATTCCGGCTGAATATACAGGTCCAATACCTGGAATGGATATCAATACATTTGGCAAGAGTTCCATCTGGGCTTTGATAGCTTTATCGAACTCTTTGATCTGAGATTCCAATGCCTTCATGGAGGTTATGGATATAGAAAGCACCTGATTGACAGAATCATTCACCGTTTTGGGCAAACGGTAGGAACTGCGGGCAGCTTTCTGGATGGCTTTGGCTACTGCATCCGGATCAGGAAAACGATTTTTTCCTTTTTCAATGATGAAGTCAGTAAGCTCATGTAAGTCCATATTTGCCAGTGCTTCTGCGGAATCAAATTCATCGTAGACAGCAAGGGCAGTAGTGCTGAAGGTATCGCTGAATACCTTCTCCTGTGTCATCGTAGAATACTTCTTGAACAGCACATTCATGAATCGCTGCTTTTCTTTGATAAGATTCTGAACAGCGAAGAAACGTGCCCGTGTGAGGTTCTGGAGTGCTTTGTAGCGATAGTCTCCCAGATATACCTCTTTGTTGATTCTACCGAAACGCAGGCAGTCAGCAATAACAAAAGAGTCCACATAATCATTCTTTGGCAAGTCATTGTAAGCATCATGAAACTTTTTCACTTGCTTAGGATTGAGGACATGAATCTTTCTGTTAAACGGTGCCAGAGTGGCATCTTCCCTTAAGAAGTACACGAGATTGTCTCCATAAACAGAGGTTGCTTCAAGACCGATCAGAACCGTGTCAAGGGAATGTGAAGTTAAAGCAGAAAGAATTCTTTTTACCAACTGGGTAGAACCTTCATGAGAATTAGCAACAGAAAAGTTACTGTGCTTATCCCCATTCGGGAGCATTAAGTAAACGACATTGGATTTGCTGCTTACATCAATACCGACGTAAAGAGTGTTCATTGTGATCACCTTCTTTCGTTGTAGAATAAAGTGTTCAATCGGCTTGGTAAAACCCATGATCATGGAGCATCGACACCCTCGCATATAAGAATCCAGCTTAAGATGGACAGATGCGAAACCATACTGCTAAATGGTCGTCCATGTACTTAAGCAAACAGCCAGCCGGTTTGAAGCTAACGTCCATGTCAGGGGAACAGACTATCTATGAAGCAACCATTACTGGTTCAACAAGGAGAAAAAGAACTATTACCTGATTGACACTGGGACAATTATATCATGGGCTTTGCTAAGCCTATTGAACAGATATTTATTAAGTTATCGAGGTACATTTATGTATCTAAAAGATATTATACGAGGAGATACAATATGCCAAAATATATACTGAAGCGTATTGTGGGTACGATCCCCACACTGATTATTGTTGTTACATTTGTATTTTTCTTTGTCCGCCTGATTCCGGGAGATCCGGCGAGACTCGTTGCAGGAGAGCAGGCAACACAGGATGACGTAGAGGCAGTAAGAGAAGAGCTTGGCCTCAATAAATCCATTCCGACACAGTATGTTACCTATGTGACAGGACTTTTAAAAGGAAATCTCGGAACATCCCTTCGCACAAAGCAGCCGGTTACAAAGGAGGTTGCGGGAAGATTCGGAAATACCGTCCGTCTGGCATTTGTCACATTGCTGTGGAGCTCGGTTGTGGGCGTGCTCTTTGGTGTGTGGTCCGGAACACACCGGGGAAAATGGCAGGATTATACCGGAATGACGATTGCGGTCTCGGGTATTTCGCTCCCCTCGTTCTGGATCGGCTTTCTGCTGATTATGCTGTTTGCGGTAAAACTGCGAATTCTGCCGACAACAAGCGGAACGAGCCTGAAAAGTCTGATTATGCCGTCTATTACGCTCGGCGTCGGAATTGCAGCCGTGATCGCACGATTTACAAGATCCTCCATTATTGAGGTGTTAAAAGAAGATTATGTCAGAACAGCAAGAGCAAAAGGAATCAAAGAAAAGGTTGTGATCTGGAAGCATGTTTTCCGCAACTCCATGATCTCCGTCGTGACGGTTGTGGGTCTGCAGTTCGGCTTTCTGCTGGGAGGTTCTGTTGTCACAGAAACGGTATTTGCCTATCCTGGCCTTGGCTCCCTTCTGATTGAATCGGTCAATTACAGAGATTATCCGGCAATCCAGTCCCTGATTCTGATCTTTTCGCTGCAGTTTATCGTCATCAACCTGATTGTCGATATCCTCTATGCGGTTCTGAATCCGGAAATTAAACTTCAGTAGGAGATGAGTGGAATGAAAGAAAAGAAAAAAGTACAGACCGAGAACCAGGAGAGAATTAAAACTCCGTTTTCTGAGATGGTTCGAAAATTTAGAAAACAGAAAAATGCAGTAGTTGCGCTTTGCTTTATCATTTTCCTCATTTTCCTTGCATTTTTCGGAAGCAAAATTGTGCCGTATGGAATCAATGAGTATGATTACAATGCGATTCTGCAGGGACCAAGTATGAAGCACCTGTTTGGAACGGATGAGTTTGGACGGGATCTGTTTTCCCGTATCATCTGTGGAACCCGGATTTCACTTGCGGTCGGATTCGGCGCTGTTACGGTCGGTGCAGTCTGTGGTACCATTCTCGGACTTCTGGCCGGATATTACGGCGGATGGATTGATTCTATTATTATGAGAATCTGCGATGTCCTGTTCGCTTTTCCGGGACTGATCCTTGCAATCGCCATCGTGGCAATCCTCGGAAGCGGCATGACAAACGTTGTGATTGCGGTCGCTGTCTTTTCTACACCGACCTTCGCACGGCTTGTCCGAAGCAAAACGCTGACCCTGAAAAATTCCGTTTTTGTCCTGGCGGCACGGAACATCGGTGTTTCCGATGCGAGAATTCTGTTTCACCACATTCTGCCGGGAGCCATTCCGGACATCATTGTACAGTATTCCATGTCGTTTGGATCTTCCATTCTGACGGCATCGAGCCTTTCCTTCCTGGGAATGGGAGCACAGCCGCCGACACCGGAATGGGGACTGCTTCTTTCCAACGGAAGAAACTATATGACGAGCGCAATGTATGTGACGATTTTCCCGGGTCTTGCGATTTTCCTTACCGTACTGAGCTTTAACCTGTTAGGCGACGGACTTCGCGATGCACTCGATCCGAAACTTTCCGATTGATAAGGAGGAGCAGAAGTGGCTACTGATAACGTACTTGAGATAAAAAATTTACATACGTATTTCTATACCGATGGCGGTGTGATCAAAGCAGTAGACGGTGTCGATGTGAAGCTTCGACGCGGCGCAACGCTTGGCATCGTAGGCGAGTCGGGAAGTGGAAAGAGCGTGACATCCCTCTCTGTGATGGGATTACTGGCCGGAACGAAAGGAAAAATTGCTGATGGCGAAATCCTGCTGGATGGCGATGACATTGTAAAGCTGACGAAGGAACAGCAGAGAAAGCTGCGCGGAAGCAAAATTTCCATGATTTTCCAGGAACCGATGACCAGTCTGAATCCGGTCATGAAGATTGGGGACCAGGTGGCAGAATGCGTTCTGCAGCACGAAAAAATATCAAAAAAAGAGGCACTGAAAAAGGCAGAGGACATGCTCCGGAAAACGGGTGTTCCGCGTGTGGAGCATATGATGAAGGAGTATCCGTTCCAGCTTTCCGGCGGCCAGAGACAGAGGGTCATGATTGCCATGGCACTTGTATGCAAGCCGGAAATCCTGATTGCGGATGAGCCGACGACTGCACTGGATGTAACGATTCAGGCACAGATTCTGGATCTGATGAATCAGCTGAAAAAAGAGACAGGTACATCCATCCTGTTTATTACACATGATCTTGGCGTCGTTGCAGAGGTCTGCGATGATGTTGCCGTTATGTACTGCGGCCGCGTGGTAGAGCGCGGAGATGTAAAAACAATTTTCGCCAATCCGTCCCACCCGTATACGAAGGGACTGCTGGGATCGATTCCGAGACTGGGAGACGCCGGAAAAGAACTGAAGTCGATTCCGGGTAACGTTCCAAACCCGAAATATATGCCGAAAGGCTGCAAATTTGAGCCACGATGTCCATACGCTTCGGAAAAATGCCGCGAGGAAGAACCGGGATTTTTCCAGATCGAGGAAGGCCATATCAGCAGATGCTGGCTCTGCGAAAGCGGACAGCTCAAAACAGATCACGTAGAGAAGGCAGGTGACTAGGATGTCAGATACATTACTTAGAGTAGAGGATTTGAAAATTTATTATCCGGTTGCCGGAAGCGGATTTGGGAAAAAGGAATTCGTCAAAGCGGTAGACGGAGTTACCTTTGAGGTGAAAAAAGGCGAGGTATTCGGAATTGTAGGCGAGTCCGGCTGCGGAAAATCCACACTGGGAAGAGGGGTCTGCAAACTGGAAAATCTGACATCGGGCCATGTGTATCTGGATGGAGAAGATATTACAGAGTACAATGACCGGAGAATGCGTTCCATCCGGAAAAAGGTACAGATGGTTTTTCAGGATCCGTATGCGTCCCTGAATCCACGGATGTCCGTTTTTGACATCATTGCAGAGCCGCTGCTGGTGCATCATCTGTATCAGGATAAAGCGGATCTGGAAAAGAAAGTGCTGGATCTTTTGCACCGGGTAGGACTGGATGACTACCATGCAAACCGTTATCCACATGAATTTTCCGGCGGTCAGCGTCAGAGAATCGGAATTGCCCGTGCACTTGCGGTAGAACCGTCTCTGATCATCGCAGACGAACCGGTTTCGGCACTGGATGTGTCTATTCAGGCACAGGTTCTGAATCTTTTAAATGAACTGAAGCATGACCTGGATCTGACCTATATTTTTGTTGCACATGACCTGAGCGTTGTGGAATACATCAGTGACCGTGTCGGCGTTATGTATCTCGGCAATTTCGTGGAGGTCGGAGAAAAAGAGAAAATTTACAGCAATCCGATGCATCCGTATACGCAGGCACTGCTTTCCGCAGTTCCGGTTCCGGATCCGACGGCAAAAAGAGAAAGAATTCTGCTTGAGGGAAGCATCCCATCCGCCCACAAGCCGCCGACAGGCTGCAAATTCCATACCAGATGTCCAAAATGCATGGAATGCTGCAAAACACAGGCGCCGGAGCGGTATGAAGTGGATGACGGACATTACGTATATTGTCATCTTTATGATAAAGAAAGAAGGAAACAGCAGAAATGAAACTTTTTATCAGTGCAGATATCGAGGGCTGTGCCGGAGTGGCACTGACCGATGAAACACATAAGAAGGAAAGCGTATACCAGAGATTTGCAGAGGAGATGACCGAAGAGGTCGTTGCGGCATGCGAAGCAGCACATGAAGCGGGTGCGGATGAGATTGTCGTAAAGGACGGTCACGGAGATGCATCCAACATTGACCCGTTGAAAATGCCGGAGTATGTCACCCTGATCCGGGGAAAGAGTGGTCATCCGTATAATATGATGTATGGTATCGACGACAGCTATGACGGTGTACTGTATCTTGGATACCATGCACCGGCAGGAGATCCGAATTTTTCGATCAGCCACACATCGACAGGAAACAGCCTGTATATTCATCTGAATGGAAAAGTGATGAGTGAGTGCATGCTGAACAGCTATACAGCAGCATCACATCACGTACCGGTGCTGTTTCTTTCCGGAGATGAAGAGATCTGCCGTCAGGCCAAAGAACTGATTCCGGGCATTACGACAGTGGAAACGAAGCATGGTGTCGGTGCGGCAACGTGGTGCAAGGCGAAAGGAAAAGTGATATCCGAAATCCGGGAAGGGGTAAAAAAGGCAGTTGCCGGACAGAAAAAAGAGTGCCAGGTGGCTCTTCCGGAGCACTTTACATATGAGGTAACCTATAAAGACTGGAAAAAAGCGTACACGATGTCGTTTTATCCGGGAATGCAGAAGGTAGATACCTTCACAAATAAGCTGGAGACAGATCGCTGGATGGATATTGTCACAGCACACTGCTTTGTTGTATATTAAGAATATAAATCTGATAGAAAACCAAAGAAAAGAGGATAAAACAATGGATATAGAAATGTTTGGTAAGCTTTCCGATGCATTTGGACCAAGTGGATTTGAGGAGGATGTCATCCGTACCATAGCAGATTACTGCAAAGAATTTGATGTAGAAAATGACGCAATGAATAACCTGTATGTGCGGATGCCGGGAACAGAGAAGGATTCCCGTCCGGTCATCCAGCTGGATGCCCATCTGGACGCATGCGGTTTCATGGTACAGAATATCCAGGACAACGGATGCCTTGGCATTATCATGCTTGGCGGCTTTCATCTGACCAGCCTTCCGGCACATGCGGTATGGATCCGCACCAGATCCGGAAAGATGGTACATGGTATTATCTGCGCAAAACCGGTTCATTTCATGACAACAGCGGAACGCAGCAGTCAGACTCTGGAAATTGAAAAAATGTATGTGGATGTCGGAGCAACCAGCCGCGAGGAGGTTGAAAATGTTTTCGGAATCCATATCGGTGATCCGATGATGCCGGATGTAACCTTTGAATACGATGCAGAGCATGAGATCTGCTTCGGAAAAGCATTTGACAACCGGGCCGGCTGCGCATGCATCGTAGATACGATGAAACAGCTGGAAAAGGAGCAGGCTTCTCTTGCGGTTAATGTTGTCGGCGCCTTTGCAGCGCAGGAGGAGGTCGGAACCCGCGGTGCTGTGGTGACGAGCCAGATTGTAAAACCGGACCTTGCCATTGTATTTGAGGGATCTCCTTCCGATGACTTTTTCATCAGCGCAGGACAGGCACAGGGCTGCATGAAGAAGGGAGTTCAGATTCGTATTCTGGACAACAGCTATATTTCCAATACGCAGTTTATTTCACTGGCCGAGGAAGTAGCAGAAAAATGCGGAATTAAATACCAGGAGAGCGTAAGAAGAGGCGGAAGCACAAACGCAGCAAAAATCAGCGTGACAGGAAAAGCAGTTCCGTGTCTGGTGCTTGGTGTTCCATCCCGCTATGCGCACAGCCATTACAATTTCTGCGCAAAAGAAGACCTGGAGGCAGCAAGCGCAATGGCAGCCAATGTCATTCGTGCTTTAGATGAGGAAAAGATTCGTCATATCTGCCATCAGGATGTACTGTAAAAAAATCGGATAACGAAAGAAAAAGAATGCCGGAAGCGGGTTCACAGGAAAGGTGAAGCCGTTTTCGGCATATCTGGTAAAAAAAGGAGAGTTTACAAGTGGAAAAACCGATCATTGGAATCTTGGGAAATACGTATAAAACACAGCCGGGACTTTTTTCAAGTGCGGAGAGAATGTATGTCAACAGCGATTATATCGAATCAGTTCTGAACAACGGCGGAATTCCTATGGCAATTCCGGCAGTTGCCATGAAAGCGGATCCGGAAGGCATACTTGCTGTGTGCGATGGCATTCTGGTTCCCGGCGGAGAGGACTTAAATCCGTGGTATTATGGAGAAGAGCCAAAACCGCAGATCCAGACGATCCGTCCGGAGATCGACGAGGCCTGGTTTGCACTTGGACGGGCAGCAAAAGAGATGGGAATGCCCATGCTTGGCATCTGCAAAGGAATTCAGTTTTTAAATGTCCTGTGCGGCGGTGATCTGTACCAGGATATCTATACACAGAAGGAAACTACAATTCTGCATCTGCAGTCCCTGGAACGGTCTTATCTGCATCACCATGTGGAAATTAAAGAGGGAACCCATCTGGCAGAAATTCTCGGGGCGGGAACCCATGCGGTAAACTCCATGCATCATCAGGCAGTGCGTACGCCGGGAGAGGACATCGTGGTTTCAGCAACGGCGCCGGATGGAACCATCGAGGCGATAGAAAGCCGCAACGGACAGATTGTGGCCGTACAGTGGCATCCGGAAGGGCTGATCCACTCAGCGCCGGAGATGAACCGCCTTTTTGCGGATCTGGTAGAAAGAAGCGGCAGATACAGAGAGAAAAGGTAACGATTTGGAACCATGTAAAAGGAAAGAAAAACCGGGATGGGACTTTTGAACCGTTACGAAAAAATAAGAATGGATAAGAATGCGATTCTAAAAGCAGAGAGCAGGAATCGTTCGGGAGGCAAAAAAGAATGAACAGAACAATAAGAGTATCGGCGGCAGGTGATATTCTGATTATGAAACGGCTTCTGCCGGGATATCAGGATGTTTTGCCGATTCGCGAATTTCTGATGCAGGGAGAGGTTCGGATGGCGAATCTGGAAACGACGATATCGGACGGCAGCTGTTACGCATCGGCATATTCCGGCGGAACATGGCTGACGGCAGATGCGAAGTGTCTGGAAGATACCCTGCGTTACGGTTTTAATTTTCTTGGGATTTCGAATAATCATACGATGGATTATTCCTACGAAGGACTTGCATCTACGATCAGCGAACTGAAAAAAAAGGATGTGGCATATGCCGGAGCAGGTAAAAATCTTTACGAAGCATCGCGTCCTGCCATTCTGGACACAACAGCGGGACAGATTGCGGTGATTGATATCTGTTCTACGTTTGAGAATGCAGCCAGGGCGGGAAGCCAGACGGAACGGCAGCCGGGCCGGCCGGGCTTAAATCCGCTGCGTTTTTCGGAAAAATATACCATTACGGAAAAACATGCGCAGGATCTTGCAAAGATTGCAGAGGTGACCGGAATCAACGGACTGCGGGATCTGCACCGGCAGGAGGGATTTATAGCTCCGCTTCCCGAGGGTGTCATGGAATTTGGCGGGAAAATGTTTGAAATCAGCAAGGACGGAACAGAGGGAAGAAGCTCCAGCCCGAATCCGATCGATGTGAAACGCACCGTCGATGCAATCCGGGAAGCGAAGATGACATGTGAGGCAGTCCTGGTTATGGTACATTCACATGAAATCCGTAAGGACAATGACGAGGAAGCGGATTATTTTCTGGAGAAATTTGCACACGCCTGTATCGATGCGGGCGCCAGCGCGGTGATCGGGGGCGGAACGCATCAGCTGAAGGGAATCGAACTGTATCATGACTGTCCGATTTTCTATTGCCTCGGAAATTTTATTTTTGAAAATCAGTATGTACGCCTTCTGCCAGCGGACTACATGGAAAAATATGGTCTGAATATTCACACGGCAGCATCCATCGGAATCGCCAGGCGGCAGGAGCAGTCCTCACATTCCCTCTACGAAATTCCGGAGGTCTATCGGAGTGTGCTGCCGTATTTCGAGATCTGTCAGGGGAAATGCACACATCTGGAGCTTCTGCCGGTCGAGCTTGGTATGGACAGGGAAAACTCAGAAAAAAATATTCCGTACGTGGCAGACGAAAAAACAGCAGAAAAAATTGCAGAATATCTCACCCGCGTGAGCAAGAGATATGGAACAGAATGGGAATACAAAGAAGGAAGGATTGTGCTTCATGCGTAAAAAATGGGAAATAGAAGAGGAATACCGAAACTTTTGCCGGAACAACAAAGAACTTGCGCTGCAGACGCTGCGGGAGCTGACACTGACCCCGACGGAAACGGGAAAAGAGGATCAGAGAATCGCATATTGCATGGAATGGATGAAACAGCAGGGCATGGAGTCGGTTCATACGGATGAGCTTGGAAATGTAATCTGGGAGTATCGGCCGGAACAGGAAAAGAAGGTTCTGTATACGGCGCATCTGGACACTGTGTTTTCGATGGAGGAACCGCTGGAGATTAAAGAAGACGGAATGATCTGGCGTTGTCCCGGCATCACAGACGATACCGTGAATGTCGTGATGCTTCTGATGGCGGCAAAATACGTTCATGAGACAGAGCCGGAGCTTCCATGCGGTCTGATTTTTGCAGCGGATCTGGGAGAAGAAGGGCTTGGCAATCTGTGCGGAGTTCGCGCGCTTGTCGGCCATTATGAAAAAAATCTGTGCGGAATGGCAGCCTTTGATCTGTATCGGGATAAAATGTATCCCATCTGCATCGGATCTGTGCGGTATCGGATTTCGGCAAAAACAAAGGGCGGTCATTCTTTCCTGAATTTCGGAAGAAAAAATGCCATTGCAGAGCTTGCGGGTCTGATCGGAGAGCTTTACCGTTTTCAGACAGATGCAGCATCTCATACAACATACAATGTAGGAAAGATAGAGGGAGGAACCTCCGTCAATACGATTGCGCAGGATGCCTCCATGCTGTTTGAATTCCGTTCGGAGGATTACCGGAGTCTGGAAGCCTGCGAAACATATCTGGAGCAGACCATAGCAGCACGCCAGAGTGAGGAGGTACAGTATTCCTGTGAGCTCGTCGGAAAGCGGCCGTGCGCAAGAGAAACCGATCCTGTCCAGATGGCACGTATGACGCGGTGCGCACAGAAAACGCTGAAGGCAGCCGACGGGGAAGAGCCGGTATGCTCTGAGGCATCCACAGACTGTAATATCCCATTGTCGCGGCATATTCCTGCCATCTGTGTCGGTTTCTGCCGGGGCGGGGGAGCGCATACCAGAGAAGAATGGCTCGATGCCGCCAGCGTAGAAGATGGCATGTGTGCAGCCGTAGCACTCGTATGTCGGCTTCCGTGGATGTGCTGCGAGAGCAGAGTCGTTGTAAAGGACGGGATAGAGGATCGAAAAGAGAAAGAAGAAATCCGGCAGCTGCTGGAGCTGTGCGATCAGGATTTCGTTCCGCCGCTTTCCCACCGCAACAGTACCTCGCAGACGAACTGGGCCGAGACAGAAGAAAAGACGGATGGAATTGCAGAATATCTGGAAAATATCTGCAGTCAGCATGTGGTGTTGTGGAAGGAAGAGGGAGTCGTGCGGGCCTTTATGACCTGGAAGGATCATTTTAACTGTGAGAATCTGGAAGCATATCCGGATTCCTGCTATCTGACCACCCTCTG
>ERZ827194.1149-NODE-1149-length-12898-cov-2.7559_pt1 | contig 12898 bp, 7 predicted proteins | sample MGYA00519777_ERZ827194 | MGnify/ENA primary metagenome ERZ827194 (study PRJEB31778, sample SAMEA3449277) | human gut metagenome | biome: human gut; feature: human-associated habitat; material: faeces | place: United Kingdom | collected 2010/2012 ...
TCCCGCTGGAGTATTGACATTTACATAAATCATTCCCTGGTCTTCATTCGGTATAAATCCTGTAGGTAATATTTGATTGCTACCCCAGGCAAAGAAAAAGAATAAAATGAGAGTGACATAAGTTACTACTTTCCTATTCAAGTATTTATGGAGACCCCAATTATACTTCTTTTCGAACCGGTCATACCCCCGGTTAAATATAATAAAGAACCGGCGTAACAAATTGGACTTCTTCTTTCTCGATTTAGTATGCGGATCCCTTAAAAGCATCGCACATAAGGCAGGGGATAGCGTCAATGCGTTGATACCAGAAATGACAATAGCTACGGCGAGAGTCAAGGAGAACTGCTGATAAAAGATACCAACCGTTCCCGTCATGAAGCCTACGGGCACGAATACAGCTGACATAACCAATGTAATAGCTACGATGGCCCCTCCGATTTCTTTCATGGCTGCAACGGATGCCTTATAAGGGGATAACTTGTCTTTATGCATTTTCACATGAACAGCCTCCACTACCACAATGGCATTATCCGCCACAATACCTATAGCCAGAACTAGTGCAAAAAGTGTAAGCATATTAATCGAAAAGCCCAATATATCCATGAAGAAGAATGTTCCGATGAGCGAAACCGGTACGGCTATGGCAGGTATCAGTGTCGACCGCAAATTTTGTAAGAAAATGTATACGACAATAAATACAAGAATGAAAGCCTCTAACAATGTCTTCAACACAGAAGAGATAGAAGCTTCGAGAAACCGGGAGACATCATAAGAAATATTATACTCCATACCCGGAAGAAAACTTGTTTCTTTAATCTCTTCCATCTTTTCCTTTATGTTCTGTATGACTTCACGCGCATTAGACCCCGGACGTTGCTTTATCATAATGGATGCGGACGGTTTACCGTCAGTCATGGAAACCATATTGTAATCTTCCGAATCAAATTCAATTTCAGCCACATCTTTAAGACGAAGAACGGAACCGTCTGGAAGAGCTTTTAATACAATCTTCCCATATTCTTCGGGGGTACTGAACTTTCCGGTATATTGTAAAGTATATTGCAATTGTTGAGGTAACTTATCCGAACTGATTCCGGTTTTTCCGGGAGCTGCTTCGATATTTTGGCTCCGTATGGCTTCCGTTACATCTTGAGGTGACATATTATAAGAAGCTAGCCGATTAGGATTCAGCCACACACGCATGGCATAATCACGGCTTCCCATCACATCTACAAGTCCTACTCCATCAATACGTTTCAGTTCCCTTAAAATATTGATATCTGCAAAATTATAGACGAACTTTTCAGTATGCGTACTGTCTATACTCATGATATTGAGATACATAAGCATGCTATTTACTTCTTTCTCGGTAATCACTCCCGCTCGTATTACTTCTTCCGGTAATTCGTCCAGTACGGTGGTGACACGATTCTGTACATTTACCGCTGCCACGTCTGGATCTGTTCCGACATTGAAATAAATGGTAGTGAGAGACATACCGTCATTAGTACACACTGTCGTCATATACGTCATCCCTGGCACTCCGTTGATAGCCCGCTCCAAAGGAGTAGCAACCGTTTTTGACATCACATCCGCACTCGCTCCCGTATATCTGGCAGTTACAGTGACCGAAGGAGGTACAATATCTGGAAATTGAGTAATAGGCAATGTGTTAATTGCCATTGCACCCAAGCATATAAAAATAACAGATATTACTCCTGACAGAATAGGTCTTTTTATAAATATCTTAAACATATATCCTTCTATTTTAGTGAATCACCTTTCTGTTCAAAATCTTGTTTAATCTTCTCATAGTCTATCTCTTTAACCTTTATAGCCGCGCCATCTTTGACCATCTGCACACCCTCGTACACAATCATCGTTCCATGTGTTAAATCTTGTGTAACGTAAAAATTATTATGGCGTTCCAATGGCATGAAACTCCGAACTTTTGCATAGCCTACGCTGTCTACCGTATATACATACGTAAAATCCTGTATCTCAAAAGTAGACTGCTGGGGAATAAGATAAACATCATTCATTTTTGTCATCATGCGAATCTTTCCAGTAACGCCGTGTTTTAATAATCCATCAGGGTTAGGAAAACGTACACGAAAAGCAATGGAGCCGGTCCCCCTTTCAAAGTCCCCTTCCACGGTTTCTACCTTACCCCTGTGTGAATATACAGAACCGTCAGAAAGAACCAGTTCTATATTATTCATTTCTGGTTGTTTTTTTCCACTTAATTGCGCACGTTTATATTTTAAATATTCGCTTTCATTCACTTTGTAATAAGCAAATATTTCCGATATATCACTCACTGTTGTCAGCAAACTTTGAGGATTCACCAAGCTGCCCACTTTATAAGGAATACGGTCTATATAGCCGCTAAAGGGAGACGTGACCGTTGTATAGGAATAGTTTGTTTGCGAACGCCGAAGATGCACCTTTGCCTGCTGCACTTTCATTCTCGCCACTTCTTTAGCAGTATTGGCCTGGTCTAAACGGATTTTCGCAATAATCTCTTTTTTAACCATCCTGCCGATTCTTTCAACCTCATATTCCGCCATTTGATATTCAGCTTCCGCTTGTTTCAGATTAGCTTCTGCTTCTTTCACATTTTCACTATACTCGGCTGAACTAAGTTGAAACAAAGCCTGACCTTTTTTTACTTTCTCCCCTTCATCAACAAAAATCTTTTGTACGTAACCTTCTATCTTGGGTTTTACTTCAACAAACTGTACCGCTTGTACATCAGCTACATACGATTTAGGTACTTCGACACTTGTAGGCGTCAAAATAATGGTAGGAATGGAATCATTGACTGTAATTGGGGAACGTTTGGATTTACCACAAGAACACATTACACCTAATAGTATAAGCGCAGCAAATCCCTGAAAATTGATAATCTTCATAAGATTTTTAAATAAATAAAATATTAAAATTGAATAATTGTAATAAAGTTTCGTATTACTCGTCTATTGAGCAACAAACTATTGTAGTAAAGCAATATGGGAGGATTAAATCAGATATACACAGTAGATTGCATGTGTTTGCAGGCTGTGAAACTTAATATTTACAGGAATATAAAGAGTTACATTAGGACTTGAAACAACTAATGTAGGTATTAAGATATACAGAACTTGAGGAGTAGCAGTAATAATACGATTTCCATAGCGATAGAAAGTTTCCTCTACATTTTGGGATTCGCTTTCGTTTTCTTTCCCTTCTGCATATTCAGTTATGTTAATTACAGTCCTATTATAATTTGAAACGACACAGCCTAATACGTCAAATTGTACCAATAATAGCATAATGATACATACTAGCCGTAATGAATAGCCATAAATTGTATGTTGATTATTAATCATATAATATCGTGTCGTTATCTTCCAAGTGCGAAAATACATATTCAGATGGACTATTCATAATAACCAAGTTATTTTTGGGCTATTTTAATAACTTTTAGATACTTATGGAAACTATCGTACTAAATGGATAATCATAAATTATAATACTTGAGTGAAATGGCATTTTCATGTTTCTTTTCTCCTTTCTTCAAAGCCACATTCAACCACTTTAATGCCACTTAATGCCACAGTTCGTAAAGTCAATTGTATTACAGCACTTTACGTATAAGTTTGTCCCGCATTACTATTGATGCAGAACTAATGGATTAATGATTATGGACGAAAAACAGAAACAAGTAGAAGTGTTACTCGTTCCCGACAAAGACGACGGAGGCAAACTAAAGGCAGTGGAGCAGTCCTGTGCAAAGGATGGACTGCTACGTATGCTTTTGCCATCAATGGAAAATCTCGAAGATTTTATCAAAGTAGAAAAGAACTCTTCCGTGTTGGAAGAATTCTTCCACAACTTCCGGCGCCAGTATAAGCAGCCGACTGATTTCCGATTCTATCAAATCCCCGCATCATTGCTGGAAACATTGGACGTATTCACCGATATGCTCAAAACTCCAGACGAAAACAAAGATTTCATTTCACAATATGAGGTGAATCTCAATGATTATGGAAAAAAGGAGCAAGAGAAACAACAGGAACCGCAAGAGAAAACAGCTCAACAAATCTCGGAAGAACAGCCGGATAACGAACAGCAGGCACAACCGTTAGGCTTTGAGAGCCGCGTGGATTGGGAACAGCTCGCCCGTCTGGGCATCACGCGCCAGTCGTTGGAACAGGGCGGCGACTTGTCAACCGTCCTCTCCGGTGGCAAGTCCGGTCTGGTCACCATCTCCACCGGGATAGAGGGCATCCCCATCACCACGCAGGGACGCATCCATTTTCAGGAAAGCGCGGACGGCAAACTGGACTTGAAGATTGACTGCTACCGTCGCGAACCCGCTCTCGACCTGCCTTTCCACGGCATACTGTTGGACAAGGAAACAAGGGACAATATCCTCGCTACCGGCAACGCCGGTCATCCCGTCCTTCTCCCGTTGGACGGCGCCGACCCCAAGCCCTGCCTCGTTTCACTGGACAAGTTGACCAACAACCTCGTCGCCGTTCCGGTGGACGACATCCTTATCCCGATGGAGATCAAGGGCGTCACCCTCACCCCGGAGCAGCACCGCCAGCTCTCCGAAGGCGGCAAAGTACTGATAGAGGGCATGGACTCGCAGTGGAAAAGCAAGTTCGACGCCTACATGCAGTACAACGTAGCCAAAGAAAAATTCGACTACAACTTCGACGGGCTGGACAGGAACCGCTACAAGAAAATGGAACAGCAGCAAAAGGCATCCGCCGAACAGTCGCAAGGCAATGCACCGGCACAGGGCAACGCACCGTCCCAGGACAATGTACAGACCGCCGCCACCAAATTCTTTGTCCCCAAAAGGCTGCTCGGCAAGGAACTCACCCCCGAACAGCAGGAGAAATTCAGCAAGATGGAGACTATCTACGTCACCGGCATGAAAGACCGCGACGGGCAACCGTTCAATGCCTATGTCCGCATGAACCTCGACCGGGGCAAGCCCGACTTCTTCCGCTACAATCCCGACAAAGCCAAAAGTCAGGCAAGGGAAATCACCCCCACAGCCGACCACAAGACACAGGTAGCGGTGAACAACGGCGCAACCGACGAAGCCACTAGGCATGTGCAACGACCGCTGAAACCGGCGGCGGCACAACCGGCGCAAGTCGAAGCCGCCAAGCAGGAGGGGAAGAAAGAAGTGAAGAAAAAGAGCGGCAAAGGAAGAAAATTATAAAAACGTAAAACCTAAAAAAGTAAAGTTATGAAAGTCATTATTGCAGAGAAACCGAGTGTGGCACGGGATATTGCCCTCATTGTGGGCGCTAAAGAGCGCAAGGACGGATACATGGAAGGTAACGGCTACACCGTTACATGGGGATTCGGTCATCTGGTGGGATTGGCAATGCCCGAAGCCTACGGCTTTGAAGGCTTCCGCCGGGAGAATCTCCCCATCTTTCCGGAGCGTTTCCAGCTTGTCCCCCGTCAGGTGAAAAACGGCAAGCAGTACAAGGACGACCCCGGAGCAGTCAAACAACTGGCCGTTATCCGGTCACTGTTTGACAAGTCCGAGAGCATCATCGTAGCCACCGATGCCGGACGCGAGGGCGAGTTGATCTTCCGCTAGTGCGCCCATAAGGCAGCATAATAAATATCTCTTTAGCAAGAGATTAGGTTCGTGTTCTTTGAGACAACCTACTACCAACCGACTTATCCGGAGGGGAAACCCAATGGGGAGTGTAGCATGTCGGTAAAGGCATAAGTCCACAAATTGCTATGTGGCGACTGAATGACAAGGTAGAAAGACAAACATAAGGATGAAGCCTGAATTGGTTGAACGATAGTCCAGTGGCTGTTAAATGAGCCGTGACGGAAGGCAATTATAAACGTCACGCTGTAGTACTCTTCCGGTATGTCGGACGGACTGAGCAAAAGAACAGACTACGGCACAACCGCAATATGCGGAGGAAAGGTCGAACGTCGCATCCGACAGTTTGTCGCGCTAATAGTTATTATGCAAGCTAAATGGGGATTGCCTAAGTTGGGATGCCGAAAGGCTATGAGGTTTAGCCTCTGAAAACCCAATATGGCAACGGAGCTTCCGTAGTAGTCCGAGCAGGGGAAAGCCCTGTACATGGCGAAGGGAAGCAGTTGGTAATTTTAATACAAACAAAGAAAAACGTGTGAGACGTATGAGAAATTCAGAGAATGTATTAAACATTTTAAGTGAACACAGCAATGTTTCGGGCTACAAGTTCGAAAGGCTGTACCGAATTTTATTCAATGAACAAATGTTCTATGCCGCCTATCAGCGTATTTACGCCAAACAAGGCAACATGACATCTGGCACGGACGGTAAAACTGTCGACCAGATGAGCGTTCAAAGAATAGAAAGCCTTATTGTAAGTCTCAGAGATGAGTCCTACAAGCCGCATCCCGCAAGGAGGGTGTACATTCCCAAGAAGAACGGAAAGAAACGACCGCTTGGAATACCCTCTTTCGAGGATAAACTGGTGCAAGAGGTAGTTCGAATGATTCTTGAAGCCATTTATGAAGGGTATTTTGAATACTCATCACATGGTTTCAGACCCAAGAGAAGCTGCCATACTGCACTGGCTCACATTCAGAAGTCGTTTAGTGGGACAAAGTGGTTCATTGAGGGAGACATCAAAGGCTTCTTTGACAACATCAACCACGAAGTTCTGATAAACACTCTGAGAGAACGGATAACCGATGAAAGGTTCATTCGCCTAATCAGAAAATTTTTGAATGCAGGGTATGTTGAAGACTGGAAATTTCATAAAACGTACAGCGGAACACCGCAGGGTGGTTTAATTAGTCCTATTTTGGCTAACATCTATCTTGACAGGTTCGACAAGTACGTAAAGGAATACGCTCAATCATTCGACAAAGGCAGGGAAAGGCAAAGTAGTACAGAATACAAAAGACTTGAAAACAAAAGAAGCAAGCTGGTAATTAAGGCTAAATCCGTTGAAGATGAATCGGTCAGAATAAACCTGATTGATGAGATACGGAAGGTCGAGAGAGAAATTATTAAAACGCCTTATGGTTCAAACATGGATGAAACGTTTAAAAGATTAAAGTATGTGAGGTATGCTGACGATTTCCTAATCGGAGTTATCGGAAGCAAAGCGGAATGTATCGAGATTAAAGCAAACATTGCTCGGTTTATGAGCGAGAAACTCCATTTGGAATTATCAGATGAAAAGACGCTTATCACTCATGCACAGAACTCTGCTAAATTCCTCGGATACGAAGTCTCTATTCGTAAGTCCCAAGCACTAAGGCATAATAGGAATGGTATTTTAAGAAGACCGTTCAATGGTCGAATCGTTCTACGTGTTGCGAACGAGATAGTTAAAAAGAAGTTACTGGACTACGATGCAATATCGGTTGGGCAAGCCAACGGCAAAGAAGTCTGGAAGCCCAAAACTCGTTCTTACATGATAGGCATGAAGCCGGAGGATATTATGGCGCAGTATAATGCGGAAATAAGAGGATTCTACAACTACTATTCTATTGCTAACGATATTTCATATCTCGGCAACTCATTCGGATTTAATATGGAATACAGTATGTTCAAAACGATTGCTCAAAAGCAAAACAGTACACTTGCACAGACAATTAAAAAACTCCGCAGGGGTAAAAACTTTATTGTCGACTATGTGGATGGCAAAGGGCAAAAGAAGGTCAGAGTATTCTATAATGAAGGTTTTAAAAGAAAAACGGCAAAAGGTTACGCCCAATGTGACAACATTCCCAACACAAACATTAGCCCCTATCCAAGTCTAATTGAGAGGTTAAAGGCTGAAAAGTGTGAGTTATGCGGTGCGCAAGGCAAAACGGTGATGCATCATGTGCGTACCCTCAAAGACCTAAAAGGGGATAACGAGCGGGAGCAACTGATGTTAAAAAGACATCGCAAGACCTTAGCCTTATGTGAAACCTGTAATGCAAAAATTGATGTTCGCTAAAATGACAAAAACCAACGGAGAGCCGTATACAAGGAGACTTGTACGTACGGTTCGGGGGCAGGCTCTCGGAAACCTACCGTCGCAAGACGGCAAGGCGCTGAGTGCCGAGCCTACCATCTACCATTACCTCGGTTGTACCAAGCCCTTCTCCCGTCTTTGGATCAGCAGCCTTACCGACAAGGCGATCCGTCAGGGTATGGATAACCTGAAAGACGGCAGAGAATATGATAACCTCTACCGCAGTGCCAAGGCACGCAGCGAAGCCGACTGGCTCGTCGGCATCAATGCCTCCCAAGCCCTTTGCCTCTCCGCCGGACGTGGTGTCTTCTCCCTCGGCAGGGTGCAGACACCCACCCTGATGATGATATGCAACCGCTACATGGAGAACAAGAACTTCACCCCGCAGAAATACTGGCAGCTACGGGTGCAGTCCGGTACCGGCAGCATCCCCTTTTCCGCTCTCTCCGCAGCTAAGTATGACCGTCAGGACGAAGCCGCCGCACACTTGCAGCAAATCCAGTCCTCCGGCACCCTGCAAGTGACCGCCGCCGAGAAAAAGGAAGCGTCGCAGGAGCCTCCATTGCTCTACGACTTGACTGCCCTCCAGAAAGAAGCCAACGTCCGGCACGGCTTTTCCGCCGACAAGACCCTCTCCATAGCACAGAGCCTATACGAGAAAAAGGTCACCTCGTACCCCCGTACCGGCAGCCGCTATATCTCTGATGATGTATTTGAGATTATCCCGGATCGCATCCGCCTCTTGACCTCATACCCCCGTTTTGCAGCCTATGCCGCCTCATTGGACGGTCAGCCGCTCAACTCCCGCAGCGTCAATGCCGCCAAAGTCACCGACCACCATGCGTTGCTTGTCACCGAGAATCTCCCCGGCGACCTCTCACCGGACGAGCGCACCATCTACGAGATGATAGCCGCCCGCATGCTCGAATCCTTCTCCGCCAAATGCCTGATGGAGCGGACAGCCGTCACCTTGCAGTCTGCCGGTGTCACCTTCTCCGTGCGTGGCAGCATCATCCGGGTTCCCGGCTGGCGTTCCGTGCTCAACCTTCCCGATGAAGACGAAGAGGACAATGCCACCCTGCCCGAACTTCACCAGGGCGACTCCCTACCTATATATAATAGCGAAGCATTGGAGAAACAGACCAAGCCCCGCCCGCTGCATACCGAAAGCACCCTGCTTGCCGCAATGGAAAGCGCAGGCAAAGAGTTGGAGAACGAAGAAGAACGTCAGGCAATGAAAGAGGCGGGCATCGGCACCCCTGCCACCCGTGCTGCCATTATCGAGACATTGTTCAGCCGCGACTACATCCGCCGTGAGAAAAAGTCCCTCGTCCCGACTGAAAAAGGGCTGGCCGTCCATTCCATTGTCCGGGACAAGAAGATAGCCGACATCTCCATGACCGGCAGTTGGGAGAGTGCCCTTGCCAAGATCGAAACCGGCGGGATGGATTCCGACACCTTCCACCGGGGAATAGAAGTCTATACCGCCCAGATAACCACTGAATTGCTCAACGCCACTATCTCCATAGCATCCGCAACGGACAGTCCCGTTTGTCCCAAATGCAAGCAGGGGCATGTGCTGTTCTTCAACAAGATAGCCAAATGCAGCAATGTGGACTGCACCCTGAAAGTGTTCCGCGGCATCTGTAACAAACAGTTGACCGACAAACAGATTACCGAACTCGTAACCAAAGGCAAAACCGGTGTTATCAAAGGCTTGCAGGGCAAGAGCGGCAAATCATTCGATGCCGCCCTTGCTTTCGATGCACAGTTCAATGTTACCTTTTCCTTTCCAACCTCTAAAAAATCCAAGTAATGAATAAGAATAAGAAAAATAAGAACAGACAACAGTTCCAGCAACAAGGAAAGCAGCAGCAACTGCAACCGAAACAATCCGGACAGCAACCGCAGGAATTGTCCTACTACCGTTTACTACTACTTTCTTTCCTCAAAGAATCCCATCCCGAATTAGCCGGCGACAGCGACTTTATCGCCGCCCGTGCCGACAGTGCCGCCGAAGAGTATAGGGAATCTGTCCGTTCCGGTTCTACCCACGATGCCGCCTCCGAAGCCGCCAATCAGGTTTTGTTTGCCGGTCTTCACTTTTCAAAGTACGATGTTATCGTCACCGTCCTTTGGAACGAGTTCAGCGATGTAGTGCCGCAGGGCAGTGCCAAGACCCTTGCCTTGCAGCTCCTTCCGGTTTGTGAAGAAGTATTTGCCAAATACCCCCTTTCCGATGATTTTCAGTTCGAGCCTGCTTTCGACAACCTCTATACGGAAATCACAGGTACCATCTTAATCTGGTTGGACGAGAATGGCATACAATAAGAAAGCGCACCTGAAAGACAATATCGAAGCAATCAAACTGGCATTTGCGTTGGAGCGTGAAGGGCGCACCGCCACCCCCGAAGAACAGGCAGTCTTGCGTGCCTATTCCGGTTTCGGTGGGATCAAGGCAGTGCTCAATCCCGCTTCCAGCCTTGCTGACGTTGCCCGTTGGACAAAGAGCGACCGCGAGTTGTTCCCACTTGTTTCCCAGCTCCACAGCGTCATCCGCAGCCATTCAAAAGACGAAGCGGAATACAAGCGTTACTTTTCCAGTTTGAAAAACTCTGTCCTGACGGCGTTCTATACGCCGCAGGACATTGTATCGGTTCTTGCTTCCGAATTGGGCAACTACGGAATTGCCCCGTCCCGTTTCCTCGACCCGTCGAGCGGAACCGGAGTATTTGTCGATGCTTTCCAACAACATTTCGCACAACAACAGCTATCTGAACAACAGTCCGCCGAACAGCAGTCATCTGAACAGCAGTCATCCGAACAGCAGCCCTCTCGCACCGGATTATCCCCAACTGGATTACTCCGTCCCGAAGTAGTCTGCTTTGAAAAAGACCTCCTGACCGGCAAAATTCTCTCTCACCTTCACCCCGAAGCCAAAGTAGAAATTACCGGTTTCGAAGATAGCGGGCTTCGTTACCTGAACCGTTTCGACATCACCGCTTCCAACATTCCCTTTGGCGATGTGGCGGTCTTCGACCCCTCTTTCACCAAGAGCAAGAGCCTTGTCCGTCAGCACGCCGCCAAGAGCCTGCACAACTATTTCTTCCTGAAGGGACTGGACAACATTCGCGAAGGGGGTATATTGGCTTTTATCACCTCGCAGGGTGTACTGGACTCCCCGGCGAATGAAAACATCCGCTACCAGCTCATGCAACATTCCCATTTGGTGTCCGCCATCCGTCAACAACCTCTTTACAGACGGTGCAGGCACCGAAGTAGGCAGTGACCTGATTATCCTTCAGAAGAAATCCGATAAGACAGAGCCGCTTACCGACGACGAACACGCGTTCATCGCCTCCAGCCCGCGACCGGAGGGGTTCAGTACGAATGACTACATCTTCCGGAATATCCCCATCATCCATACCAAAGCCAGTGTAGATACCGACCCCTACGGGCATCCCGCAATGGTTTACATCCACGAAGGAGGTTTGCCCGGCATCACTTCCCAGCTCCGGAGCTTGCTTCGCAATGACTTCTACCGCCGGTTGAACGTCCCCCTCTATCAACAATTCCTCCAACATACCCAACCCACACAGTTGAATGAAGTACCGAAACAAACCAAAGAAGTGGAACTTTCCCTTTTCTCTCCACCGGTATTGAGCCTATACGACCTCTTTGAGTTCACAGCAGAAGAGCGTACCCAGATAACCCCGAAACGTGGCAAACGCCGTTCCGCATCCTCCGCCCGAAAGCAACCCGTACAAGGCAACCTTTTCGGCGAACCGGCTACCGGTACAGCCCAACCCATCGGCAAAAAGCCCAAAGGAAAGTCCGTAGTGAAACCCACCGTTACCCCGGCAGCTTCCGGTGTCCCCAGCGGTGATAACGCAATCCCGTTTCGGACAGAAACCAAAATCGAAGACCAGACAGCAACAGAAGCAGCAAGAATCGCCGCCGAAGAGGAACGCAAACAGAGGATGCAGCCCCGTCCATACCCCAACGAAATCCCGTCCCATTATAAAGACGGCTCATTAGTAGTTCTGGACAACGGTATCGGCTATATCCGCGACACCCAATTTGCCCCCATGTTCCACCCCCTCGAACTGCCCGACCGACAGCTCCGCAAACTCTCGCTCTATGTAGAAATCCGTGATACCTATCACGACCTCTACAACAGCGAAGCCACCGAACGCAAAGAAAACACCGTCCGGCGCGACCAGCTCAACGCCCTGTACGATGATTTTGTCCGTCAGTTCGGCAACCTGAACAGTCCGAAGAACATAGACCTGATCCGTATGGACAACGACAACCGGACAATCCTCTCACTGGAACGCTACAAAGACGGTCAGGCACTCAAAGCCGACATCTTCGACCACCCCGTAGCCTTCAACAAGAACGAGCTGACCCACGTCGATACCTCGGACGAAGCCCTTTCCGCCTCACTCAACAAATACGGCAATGTCAACCTCGAATACATGGCAAGGCTCACCGGCAAGACCGAAGACGCCCTGCTCGACGACCTCAAAGGCCGTGTATTCTTCAATCCTCTCATCAAAGGCTACGAGATAGCCGACAAATTCATAGCCGGTAACGTCATTTCCAAAGCCGAAATGATAGAGGACTACATCGCAAACCACCCCGGCAACGATCGTGCCTCACAGTCGCTCGATGCCCTGCGTGCCGCCTTTCCCGTACCCATCCCGTTTGAAGAACTCGACTTCAATTTCGGCGAACGCTGGATACCAATGGGCATCTACGAGAAATACGCCTCCCGTCTTTTCGATACCGACGTCAAGATCACCTACGCCACCAGCCGCGACGAGTTCAGCGTCAACGCATCCGCTTGTGGCAACGTCCGTATCCGCGAACAATATTGCGTCAAGGCCGAGAGC
>ERZ827194.1162-NODE-1162-length-12714-cov-2.70906_pt1 | contig 12714 bp, 14 predicted proteins | sample MGYA00519777_ERZ827194 | MGnify/ENA primary metagenome ERZ827194 (study PRJEB31778, sample SAMEA3449277) | human gut metagenome | biome: human gut; feature: human-associated habitat; material: faeces | place: United Kingdom | collected 2010/2012 ...
CTTCCAGTCACGCATGGAATTTAGTTCAAATTGGTGAAAACTACTATTATGTAGATACTACTTGGGGGTCTCCCGGATATAATGCCAAAGGAGACAGAGAAGATGCCATTTCTTACAGTTATTTATGTTGCAGTGATAAGACCATTAGCGCTACACATAAAGCAAATGAAGATATCTTACTGCCATCCTGTACAGATGAAAGCTATCATTATTATAAAAGAAAAGGCTGCTGGTATGAGATTTATGACAAGGAGCGTATCTGCGAAGTCTTAAAAAGAGATATTGAAGCAAACAGTCAGAAGACAGAATTGTGCTTTCAGGAAGAAGCGGGATATCAGCAGGCTATACAGGACATTGTGGAAGGAGATTTAATACAGGAAGTTATTCAAACGACCACGGTATTTTCTCCGGGAGAGCAAATTTCATGGCAAATTTCCTATGGGGGAAAGGATAATCTTCTGGTAATCCTGTGGAATTGAAAAAAGAACTTGCAAGTTTCTGGGAATAGTGTTATCCTAATAAAGAACTAGATAGTTATCAAAGCATAAGAGTGGACCAACGGTCCACTCTTATCGTTTGTATACCTAAGGAACGCAGGGAGAAGGTGAGAACATGAGTAAAAAAGAAATTTATGAGCAGAAAGCAGAAGCATTATTAGAGCCTATTGTAGCAGAACATGATTTTGAACTGGTAGATGTGGAATATGTAAAGGAAGGCAGCAATTTTTACCTGAGAGCTTATATTGACAAGCCGGAAGGAATTACCGTGGATGACTGCGAAGTTGTCAGCCGGACATTTTCTCAGAAGCTGGATGAAGAAGACTTTATTGATGAAGCTTATATTATGGAAGTAAGCTCTCCCGGTCTTGGAAGACCTTTAAAGAAAGAAAAGGATTATAAAAGGAGCATGGGTAAGGAACTGGAAATCAGAACTTATCGTGCAATCAATAAAGAGAAGGAATTTTACGGTATTTTAAAGGAATATAATGAAAGCAGTGTGACGATTGACTGCGAGGGGACAGAAATGACTTTTCAGAAATCAGACATCGCCCTTATTCGTCTTGCATTTGATTTTTAATTTTAGGAGGAAAGTAAAAAATGAACACAGAATTATTGGAGGCACTCAACATTCTGGAGAAAGAGAAATCTATCAGTAAAGATACTTTGTTAGAGGCTATTGAGCAGTCTTTAATTCAGGCATGTAAAAACCATTTCGGAAAAGCAGATAATATTAAAGTGAATATTAATCCCGAAACATGCGATTTTGGTGTGCTTGCAGAAAAAACTGTCGTAGAGGAAGTGTATGATCCGGTTACAGAGATTAGTCTGGCAGACGCAAAAATGATGAATTCTCAGTATGGACTGGGTGATATTGTAAATGTGGAAATTAAATCAAAGGAATTTGGACGTATTGCCACACAGAATGCTAAAAACGTTATTTTACAAAAAATCCGTGAAGAAGAAAGAAAAGTGATTTTTGACCAGTATTACGGAAAAGAAAAAGATGTAGTGACAGGTATTGTACAGCGCAGTCTGGGAAGAAATTACAGTATTAACTTAGGAAAAGCAGATGCGATTTTAACAGAAAATGAGCAGGTTAAGACAGAAGTATTTAAACCTACGGAAAGAATTAAAGTATATATTCTGGAAGTGAAGGATGCACCAAAAGGACCAAAGATTATGGTTTCCAGAACACATCCTGAATTAGTAAAACGCCTTTTTGAGGCAGAGGTTACAGAGATTAAAGACGGAACTGTGGAAGTAAAGAGTATTGCAAGAGAAGCAGGCTCCCGTACAAAGATTGCCGTTTGGAGCAATGACCCGGACGTAGATCCGGTAGGCGCATGTGTTGGTATTAACGGTGCAAGAGTAAATTCTGTTGTAGAAGAGTTAAGAGGAGAAAAGATTGACATTATTAACTGGAGTGACAATCCTGCTCTGTTGATTGAAAACGCATTAAGTCCTGCAAAGGTTATTTCTGTTACTGCTGATCCGGAAGAGAAAAGTGCAACAGTAATTGTTCCGGACTTCCAGCTTTCTCTGGCAATCGGTAAAGAAGGACAGAATGCAAGACTGGCAGCAAGACTGACAGGCTTTAAAATTGACATTAAGAGCGAGACACAGGCAAGAGAAGCCGGTGAACTGGGCGAATTAGAAATTTATGAGGAAGAATATGAGGAAACACCTGCTGAGGAAAGCGCAGAAGCTGTTTACGAAGAGGAAGTAAGCGCTGAAGAAACAGCAGAAGAATAAGGTGGGCGTATGAGTACAGAAAAGAAAGTCCCTATGCGAAAATGCGTGGGCTGCGGTGAAATGAAAAGCAAAAAGGAAATGATGCGTGTATTAAAAACAGCAGAAAACGAAATTGTTTTAGATACTACCGGACGTAAAAACGGAAGAGGCGCTTATTTATGCTTTTCTAAAGAATGTTTGCAAAATGCCGCAAAAAACAGGGGACTGGAACGTTCTTTAAAAATGGCTATACCAAAAGAGGTTTACGAAAGCCTTGAAAGGGAGTTTGAGAATATTGAGCAGAAATAAAGAACTGGCTTTTTTAGGTCTGGCGGCAAAGGCGGGAAGAATTGTAAGCGGAGAGTTTGCTACTGAAAAGGGAGTAAAATCCGGTCAGGTTTTTTTAGTCCTTACAGCGCAGGACGCATCAGAAAATACGAAGAAAAAGTTTAAAGATATGTGCACATATTATGAAGTGCCTTTCTATAACGTGGGAACAAAGGAGGAGTTGGGAAGCGCCATCGGAAAAGATTATCGTGCATCTCTTGGAGTGACAGATGAAAATTTTGCTGTGGCAATGATTAAAAAATTGGAAAAAATGGGTTATTAACATGAGAAGGAGGGCAATATATGTCAACAATAAGAGTTTACGAACTAGCAAAGGAAGTAAACAAAACAAATAAAGAGGTTTTAGATTTTTTAAAATCAAAAAATATAGAATTAACCAGTCACATGAGCAATGTAGACGAAACACATGCCAACATGGTGAGAGATACTTATAAAAAAGGAAACAAAACTGCTCAAGAAGGAAATTCTCCTGCAAAACAGGAAGAAAAAGATTATTCAGGTATTCCGCCCTCAGAATGCCAGCCATACATCGGAGAAGAAACAAAAACCGCAGGAGCATAGAAGCGAAGAAAACAGAGGTACACAGGATTTGAAACAGGAAAATAGAAATAACAACCGACCAAATAACAATCGTTATAAAGAAAACGGAGAGAACCGTCAGGGTAATCGCAATAACAACGGAGGGGAAAACCGACCAAACAACCATTTTAATAAAAATAACGGGGAAAGCCGTCCAAACAACAGGGGCGGAAACGGAGAGAACCGCCAGAACCGACCAAATAACCGTTTTAACGGAAATGGGGAGGGCCGTCCAAACAATCGCAGCAATGGAGAAGGCCGACCAAATAATAATCGCTATAATGGCAATAATAATCAGGAAGGCCGCTCAAATAACCGTTTTAACGGAAACGGAGAAAATCGTCAGGGCAATCGTTTCAATAATAACAATGGAAACGGAGAACGCTCCGGAAACCGTTTTGGAAATAATCAGGGAGAACGTGGAAACGGACGTTTTGGCGGCAGAAACGATGGAAGAGGAAATGACAGCAGACGTGAACAGTCCTCTAAATTTGATGCTCCAAAGCTGGAGTTTGTAGAAAAAGACAGCCGTAAGGCAAACAGAGAAAACAAGAAAAAAGACAACCGCAGAGATGAATATCAAAATCAGGGAAAACGTCCAAATCAGGGCGGACGCCGTCAGGCACAGAAAATTCCGAAAGCAATGCAGCTTCAGAAGCCGGTATCTCATCCTAAGGAAGAAAAGAAGGAAGAAGTGAAGGAAATTACACTTCCGGAAAAAATGACAATCCGTGAGCTGGCTGAAAAAATGAAAATGCAGCCGTCTGTAATTGTGAAAAAGCTTTTCTTAGAAGGTGTTATGGTTACGGTAAACCATGAAATTGATTTTGAAAAGGCACAAGAAATTGCTTTAGATTACGATATTATTGCAGAACAGGAAGAAAAAGTCGATGTAATCGAGGAGCTTTTAAAAGAAGAAGAAGAGGATGCGGCTACTTTGGTTTCCAGACCGCCGGTTGTATGTGTTATGGGACACGTTGACCATGGTAAAACTTCTCTTTTGGACTGCATCAGAAAAACTCATGTGACTGACCGTGAAGCAGGCGGTATTACACAGCATATCGGCGCTTATATGGTAAGCGTAGACGGCGAAAAGATTACCTTCTTAGATACACCGGGACATGAGGCGTTTACTGCAATGCGTATGCGTGGTGCAAATGCGACAGATATTGCAATCTTGGTAGTAGCAGCCGATGACGGTGTTATGCCACAGACAGTAGAAGCAATTAACCATGCAAAAGCTGCGGGCGTAGAAATCATTGTTGCAATCAACAAAATTGATAAACCAAGTGCAAATATCGAAAGAGTAAAACAGGAGTTATCCGAATATGAGTTAATTCCGGAGGATTGGGGCGGAAGTACAATCTTTGTGCCTGTTTCTGCTCACACAGGAGAAGGAATTGACAATCTGTTGGAAATGATACTTTTAACTGCCGAAGTTGCAGAGCTGAAAGCAAACCCGAACAGAAGAGCAAGAGGTCTTGTAATCGAAGCGGAGCTGGATAAAGGAAAAGGTCCTGTGGCAACTATTTTAGTACAGAAGGGAACACTGCGTGTAGGCGACTTTATTGCGGCAGGAGCATGCTCAGGTAAAGTTCGTGCAATGATTGACGATAAGGGAAGAAAAGTAAAAGAAGCAGGTCCTTCCACACCGGTTGAAATTTTGGGATTAAGCGATGTACCAAATGCAGGAGAAATTCTGGTTGTTACAGAAAACGATAAAGAAGCAAAGAACTTTGCGGCGACCTTTGTCTCTGAAAATAAAAACCGTCTTCTGGAAGAAACAAAGGCAAAAATGTCTCTGGATGACTTATTCAGTCAAATTCAGGCAGGTAATCTGAAAGAATTGCCATTGATTGTCAAAGCTGATGTACAGGGCTCGGTAGAAGCGGTAAAACAGAGTCTTGTAAAACTTTCCAATGAAGAAGTTGTTGTAAAAGTAATCCACGGCGGTGTTGGTGCAATCAACGAGTCTGACGTTACACTGGCAAGCGCTTCCAATGCAATTATTATCGGATTTAACGTAAGACCGGATGCAACTGCAAAATCTGTTGCAGAGCAGGAAGGCGTTGACTTACGTCTTTATCGTGTTATTTATCAGGCAATCGAAGATGTGGAAGCTGCTATGAAAGGTATGCTGGATCCTGTATTCGAAGAAAAAGTTATCGGTCATGCAGAAGTACGTCAGATTTTCAAGGCATCAGGTGTTGGAAATATTGCCGGTTCTTACGTTCTGGACGGTATTTTCCAGAGAAATTGTAAAGTACGTATCAGCAGAGAAGGCGAGCAGATTTTTGAAGGCGAGCTGGCTTCTCTGAAACGTTTTAAAGATGACGTAAAAGAAGTAAAAGCAGGATATGAATGTGGTCTTGTATTTGAAGATTTCAACGACATCAAGGAAGAAGACAGAGTAGAAGCATATATTATGGTGGAAGTTCCAAGATAGAGCTTTTAGAAAGCGGAAAGGAAATCATGAGAAAAAACAGTATTAAAAATACCCGTGTAAATGCAGAAGTTCAGCATGAACTGGCGAATTTAATTCGGGAAGGGATTAAAGACCCGAGAATTCATCCCATGACATCAGTAACAGCGGTGGAAGTTGCTCCGGATTTAAAAACATGCAGAGCCTATATCAGTGTTATGGGAAATGAAGAGGCAAAAAATAATACCATTGCAGGCTTGAAAAGTGCAGAAGGCTATATTCGCAGACAGCTTGCAAAAAATATCAATCTTAGAAATACTCCGGAAATTCGTTTTATTTTAGACGAGTCTATTGAGTACGGTGTTGCCATGTCAAAATTGATTGATGAAGTCACCGGAAAAGAGGAGGTGCAGGAAGATGGAGAAAATAACCAGTGAATTAGCAGGAGTGAAAACAGCAGCCATTGCCGGTCACGTAAGGCCGGATGGTGACTGTGTAGGCTCTTGTATGGGCTTATATCTGTATCTGAAGGAAAATTATCCGGAAATTGAAGCGGATGTATATCTGGAGGAAGTGAAGGAGGGATTTTCCTTCCTGAACTCCATCCATGAGGTAAAAAAAGAGCTGGATGAGAATAAGATATATGATGTGCTGTTTATTCTGGACACCAGTGTGAGAGATAGAGTCGGTGTAGTGGGAGCTGCTTTGGATACTGCCAAGAAGACCATTTGTGTTGACCATCATGTGAGCAACAAAGGCTTTGCAGATATTGACCTAATCCGTCCGACTGCAAGCTCTGCATCAGAGCTTTTGTATACACTTTTGGAAGAGGAAAAAGTAACGAAAAGCTGTGCGGAAGCTATTTATACAGGAATTGTCAATGATACAGGCGTGTTCCAATATTCCTGTACAACACCTCAGACCATGCAAATTGCAGCAAAGCTTATGGAGACAGGGATTAATTTCTCAAAAATTGTAGATCAGGCTTTTTACGAAAAGACTTATGTGCAAAATCAGATTTTGGGAAGATGTCTGATGGAAAGCATTCTGGTTCTTGACGGAAAGTGTATTATCGGAAGTCTTCGCCAAAAAGACATGGAATTTTACCATGTCACACCAAAAGATTTAGACGGAATTGTGCAGCAGTTACGGGTAACAAAAGGAGTGGAGGTTGCTATTTTCCTCTATGAGATAAAGTCACAGGAGTTTAAAGTAAGTCTGCGCTCAAACGGCAGGGTAGATGTAAATGAGGTGGCGTCTTATTTTGGTGGCGGCGGACACGTTCTTGCAGCCGGATGTACCTTGTGCGGTTCTGTTTATGATGCCATGAATGCTGCGTGCTATTGAAAAACAATTGTTGAAAGATGCGAATTAGAAATGAAAAACGGAATTATTAATGTTTATAAAGAAAAGGGCTATACCTCTCATGATGTGGTTGCAAAGCTTCGTGGAATTTTGAAACAGAAAAAAATCGGACATACAGGGACGTTAGACCCTGATGCGGAAGGTGTTCTTCCGGTCTGTCTGGGAAAAGGTACAAAGCTATGTTCTTTATTGACAGATAAGCGAAAAACTTATGAAGCGGTTCTTCATTTAGGAATACAGACGGATACACAGGATATTTCCGGCAAGATTTTAAAAGAATGTCCGGTAGAAGTTACTCCATCCGAAGTGGAAGCCTGTATGGCAGGTTTTTTAGGTGAGCAGCAGCAAATTCCTCCCATGTATTCTGCTTTAAAGGTACAGGGAAAGAAGCTGTATGAGCTTGCCAGAGAGGGCATTGAAATTGAGCGTCAGCCGAGACCGGTTACTTTTTATGAGATAAAAATTTTGTCAATGGAGCTGCCTTTTGTGCGCTTTTCCGTAACCTGCTCAAAAGGCACTTATATTCGTACGCTTTGTCACGACGTCGGAGAAAAATTGGGCTGTATGGGCTGTATGGAGAGCTTGTTAAGAACACAGGTGGAGCGTTTTTCCATTGAAGACAGTTTAAAATTATCTCAAATAGAAGCGCTTGTACAGGAAGAGAAAATAGATGAAAAAATTGTTTCCGTGGAAGAAATGTTTTCTTCCTATCCGGCTTATTTGGCACAGCCGCAGTTTGATAAAATGCTGCAAAACGGAAATCCTGTTCCTTGTAAGCAAAATACTCTCCAAGAAAGAGTGCGTATGTATACCAGCAGCGGTATTTTTATCGGAATTTATGAATGGAACGCTTCCAAACAGCAGTACAAGCCGCTGACAATATTTTGTACCCCTCAGGATTTTCAATGAGGCAAAGGAGAAGCTATGATTTATACAACAGAAGTCCCTCATTTGAATTCCGGTATACGGAGTGCGGTTACGTTGGGAAAGTTTGATGGATTTCACAGAGGACATCAAAAGCTGGTGGAATGTATCAAACAAAAATCCGGCGAAAACTGTCGTACCATAATTTTTACTTTTGATTTGCCCTACAAGGCTTATCAGCAGAAATGTATGCCAAAGCTGCTTTTAACTTATGAAGAAAAACGAGAGGTGGCGGAGGCGCTTCATGCAGATATTTTGGCAGAATGTCCCTTTACAGAAGAGCTGATGAATATGGAGCCGGAAGTTTTTGTCAAAGAGTATCTGGTAGACAGGCTTCATGCAGAATATGTGGCAATCGGTTCTGATTTTCATTTTGGACATAACCGCAGCGGAAATCCCGAAGTTCTTTCTGCATTGGGAGAGAAATATGGATTTACAGTAGAAATTATTGAAAAAGAGAGAGACGGCGAAAGGGAAATCAGCAGCACGTACATTCGGGAAGAATTAGAACAGGGACGAATGGAAAAGGTGCAAAAGCTGCTGGGTTATCCTTATTTTATCAAAGGGGAAATTGTTCATGGCAGGCAGCTTGGAAGAACCATAGGCGTGCCTACTGCAAATTTAATTCCCCCGCCAATGAAAAAACTGCCTCCAAACGGCGTGTATGTGACACAGTCTTCTGTGGGAGGAAAAGTTTATTCCGGAATTACAAATGTAGGCTATAAACCTACGGTGAAGGAAAATTTTATCGGAGTGGAAACCTATCTTTTTCACTGCAATGAAGATTTGTATGGGCAGGAGGCAGAAGTGCGGTTCTACAAATATTTGCGTCCTGAGAAAAAGTTCGACTCTTTGTCAGAATTAAAGACACAATTAGATATAGATGTAGAAACAGCTCGAGCTTTTTTTGAAAAAGAATATGGACAAGCATTAGAACTTCGATTATCATAAAGTAAAGGTTTTGAAAAGAAATCTTTTTTACGAAGGAGAGAAAAATGAATATAGAAAACCTATTGTCGCTGATTGGCGGTCTTGGTCTGTTTTTATACGGCATGACCGTAATGGGGGAAAGCATTGAAAAAGCGGCAGGAGCAAAGATGAGAAGCTTCCTTGACTTCTTTACCAAATCGTTTTATCGGTATGCTGTTTGGTATGCTTTTTTGTGCAATTGTACAGTCATCAAGCGCAACAACGGTTATGGTAGTCAGCTTTGTCAATGCAGGACTGATGAATTTGGTGCAGGCAGCAGGGGTAATTATGGGTGCCAATGTAGGTACTACCATTACTTCACAGTTGGTCGCATTTAATCTGTCTCAGGCAGCACCGGTATTTTTAATGCTGGGTGTGATTGTCACCATGTTCTGCAAAAATAACAAGGTGAAGCAGATTGGCGAAGTGGTATTGGGATTTGGCGTTTTATTTATGGGCTTATCTCTGATGTCAGGCAGTATGGAGGGAATGAAAGAGTCTCCGTTTGTTGTGGAGCTTCTTCATGGTATTAACAATCCGTTTTTGGGAATTCTCATAGGATTTGTTATTACAGCAATTATTCAGAGCTCCTCTGTTACAGTCAGTATTGTGCTTTTAATGGCGCAACAGGGACTTCTGCCTCTGTGGATATGCTTTTACATTATTTTAGGCTGTAATATCGGCTCTTGTACCACAGCGCTGTTGGCAAGTATCAGCGGCAACAAAGATGCAAAGCGTGCGGCAATGATACATTTTCTGTTTAATGTAATGGGAACGATTGTAATCGCAGCTATTCTGCTTGTGGGAGAAAGCTGGGTAGAAGCCGGAATTCGAGGAATTTCCGGTGACAATATTGGAAGATGTGTTGCCAATGCGCATACATTCTTTAAAGTTTTCCAGGTAATTATTCTGTTCCCGTTTGCAAAATGGATTGTAAAACTTACATACTTCTTTGTACCGGATAAAGCAGGTAAGGAGAAACAAGAAGGTTTTCAGCTGGAATATATAGGACCATCCAGTGTATTTTCACCAAATACTGCAGTGGTAGAGGTTACAAAGGAATTAGAACGTATGGGACATATTGCTGTAGAGAACTTGATAAAAGCCGTAAACGTTTTGATTAAACCGGAAGATAAGATAATAGAAGAGGTTTATGAGACAGAACAGCAGATTAATTACATGAACCATGCCATTACCGATTATCTGGTGAAAATCAGTCAAAGTACGCTGCCTATTGATGACATGAAAAATATAGGCGGGCTGTTCCATGTGGTAAATGATATTGAGAGAATTGGAGATCACGCAGAAAATGCTGCTGACTCAGCAGTGCTGCGAAAAGAAAAAAACATTTCCTTCAGCAAAGAAGCAGAAGCAGAGCTTTTGGAAATGCTTCATCGGGTTATTAAAATCACCAATTATTCCATTGATATGTTTTCTAATAACAGTAAGGAGCATTTGCAGGAAATTCTGGATTTAGAAAACGGTATCGACCAAATGGAACGGGATTTGCAGGAAGCCCATGTAGAAAGACTGAAAAAAGGAAAATGTAAGCAGGAAGCGGGAATGATTTTCTCGGATATTATTTCCGGCTTGGAAAGAGTGGCAGACCATGCGACGAATATTGTATTTTCTATTTTAGACGAAGAACCGGAAGAATAAAAAATGTATAATATACAAAAGATAAGCCTGAGGGAACGTACCCTTGGGCTTTTATCATTTCATATTTGGCGAAAAGCCTCGGGAAAGGGATATATTATGCGAAATAAACAGAAATTTAAACTTTGGATGACGGTAACGGGAATTGTTTTGACAGGAATGTTTTTGGGAGAAGGAGATGTATGGGCAGCGCCTGAAAAACAAACGGAAAGAAACGGCGCTTATGCAGATGTAAATACATGCTTAAATATCCGAGAAGGAGCAGGAACTCAGCATCCGGTTTTGGCACAGCTTCCTAAGAACGGATATTGCGAGGTTGAACGCCGGGAGGGAGACTGGTGTTACATTACTTCAGACGAAATTTCAGGATATGTTTTTTGCGATTATTTGGAAACAGGATTTACAAAAGAAGAATATTTAACGGTTACAAATCAAAAAGAAATGAAATATGCTTATTCCTTGCAGCAAAAGGAAAATGTAGCCGCAGCTGCATCCATAGGAGGAAAACGGCAGGAAATAGTAGACTTTGCTCTGCAATTTGTGGGAAATCCTTACGTATGGGGAGGAACAAGCCTGACAAACGGAGCAGATTGCTCCGGATTTGTGCAGAGCATTTATAAGCAGTTTGGTATTTCTCTGCCAAGAGTTGCAGCAGATCAGGCAAACGCAGGAACCAGAATTTCTGTGGAGGAGGCTTTGCCCGGTGATTTGATTTTTTATGCGGAAAACGGTTCTGTTTATCATGTGGTGATGTATATCGGAAACGGAAAAGTAGTACATGCCAGCAGCTCGGCTTCGGGAATTAAAGTTTCTGATTTGTACAGAGCCCATGCTGTAAGCGGAGCAAGATTTTTTATTTCATAAAATCTCTTTACAAGCAATGTGCGATATGCTATACTCAAAACGTTGAAATTAGCCGTAATTCAGAAATTGGACTCTCCAACCATTCCTTAATTACCGGCGATTAGATTAAAATAATGGAGGAAAACAAAATGATTTCTAAAGAAAAGAAACAGGCAATCATGGCAGAATATGCAAGAACACCAGGTGATACAGGTTCACCGGAAGTACAGGTAGCTGTATTAACAGCAAGAATTCAGGAGCTTACAGAGCACTTGAAAGTAAACCACAAAGATCATCATTCAAGACGTGGTCTTCTGAAAATGGTAGGTCAGAGACGTGGATTACTTGCATATCTGAAAAAAACTGATATTGAAAGATACCGTTCTTTAATTGAGCGTTTAGGTCTTAGAAAATAATCAGAACCAGAGAACGGGGCGGAAGGTTTTCCGCCCTTTTTTTCACGCAAGGCACTGCGTATAAAATGTGCCGCAGATAGAACAGCAGCAAAGAAATTCTGATACCGAGACCACTGAAAAGAACATTTGAAAAAGTGTGTTTTTCAGTTGTTTCGGACAGGTTTTGCTGTAAAAAGAAAAAGGAGATGAAAGTATGTACAAAAGTTTTTCAATGGAACTGGCAGGAAGAACACTGACAGTTGATATAGGACGTGTGGCAAAGCAGGCAAACGGCGCTGCATTGATGCGTTATGGCGATACAACCGTATTGTCTACGGCTACTGCTTCTGACAAACCAAGAGAAGGAATTGATTTCTTCCCATTAAGCGTAGAATATGAAGAAAAAATGTATGCAGTAGGTAAAATTCCGGGTGGATTTAACAAAAGAGAGGGAAAAGCAAGCGAGCATGCTATTTTAACCTCCCGTGTGATTGACAGACCAATGCGTCCTCTGTTCCCAAAGGATTACAGAAATGACGTAACCTTAAACAACATGGTTATGGCAGTGGACTCTGAGTGCAATCCGGAAGTTGTTGCAATGCTGGGTTCTTCTATTGCAACTTGTATTTCTGATATTCCGTTTGACGGTCCTTGTGCGGCAACACAGATTGGTATGGTAAACGGAGAACTGGTTGTAAACCCTTCTCTGGCACAGAAAGAAATTTCTGACCTTCAGCTTACCGTTGCTTCTACAAGAGAAAAGGTTATCATGATTGAAGCAGGAGCAAATGAAATTCCTGAAGCAAAAATGATTGAGGCAATTTTCAAAGCACATGAAGTAAATCAGGAAATTATTGCATTTATTGATAAAATCGTTGCAGAGTGCGGAAAAGAAAAACATAGCTATGAAAGCTGTGCAGTTCCGGAGGAATTATTTGCTGCAATCAAAGAAATCGTAACACCGGAAGAAATGGAAGAAGCT
>ERZ827194.1163-NODE-1163-length-12691-cov-11.2288_pt1 | contig 12691 bp, 7 predicted proteins | sample MGYA00519777_ERZ827194 | MGnify/ENA primary metagenome ERZ827194 (study PRJEB31778, sample SAMEA3449277) | human gut metagenome | biome: human gut; feature: human-associated habitat; material: faeces | place: United Kingdom | collected 2010/2012 ...
GCGCGCTGAAGGCGGTGTGGATCTCGGTGGGGTGCCGCATCCTCATCGGCGTGGTGTCCGGCTGGCTGTGGATCGCCCTGAAACGGGTGCGGGTGAACGATTATATCGCCCTGCCTGTGGTGGGCGTGGCCGGAGCCATGACCAACACGGTGCTGGTCATGGGCAGCATCTATTTCCTGCTGGCCCAGCAGTATGCCGAGGTGAAAAATGTGGCGCTGGATGCGGTGTTTGGCCTGGTGATGGCCACGGTCACCGCCTCCGGCATCCCGGAGGCCATTGCAGCCGCGGTGCTGGTCACTGCGGTGGGAAAGGCCCTGCTCCGGCTGACCGGAACTGTGCCCCAGCGCGGCCTGGCCGGGGAGAGCGGTGCGTCGGAGTCGTAAATCCGTTCCTGGGCAGCTGTCCGGCAGCGGATAGATAAGGGATAGAGAGATAAAGTTTGAGGTGAACAGGATGCTTCTTGCCATCGACATTGGGAACAGCAACATTGTGATCGGAGGGATCGACGAGGAGAAGATCCACTTCGAGGCGCGGATCGCCACCGACCGGATCAAGACCTCCGACCAGTACGGAGTTGAGATCAAGAATATGCTGGACCTGTTTCGCGCGCCGGTGGAGGAGGTGGAGGACTGCATCATCTCCTCTGTGGTTCCGCCGGTCTTCAACGCGGTGCGTACCGGCGTGGTCAAGGTGACCGGGATGGAACCCATCGTAGTGGGGCCGGGCATCAAGACCGGACTGAACATCCAGATGGACGATCCGGCTTCGGTGGGCAGTGACCGTATCGTGATCGCGGTGGCCGCCCTTCAGGAATATAAGCCCCCCATCATCCTGGTGGATATGGGGACGGCCACTACCATGGAGGTGGTGGACCACGGGAACACCTATCTGGGCGGCTGCATCATCCCGGGGGTCCGGGTGTCGGCGGAGGCTCTGTCCAGCCGGGCCTCCCAGCTGCCGGGCATCCAGCTGGACAAGCCCAAGCGGGTCATTGGGAAGAATACCGTGGAGTGTATGCGCAGTGGGATCATGTATGGAGCTGCCGCCATGCTGGACGGGATGCTGGACCGGATGGAGGAGGAACTGGGGAAAAGGACCACGGTCGTGGTGACCGGTGGGATGGCGCAGTTCATCGCCCCCCTGTGCCGGCGGAAGATGATGGTGGAAAAAGACCTTTTGCTGAAGGGCCTGTACGCCATCTACAAGAAAAACAAGAAGTAACGGCGGATCACCGACGCCGACGCGCTGAGGCCGGGACCCGAATGGGTTCCGGCCTCATTCTGTACGGGGAAGCAAATGCATCGGCTCCGTCAGGACAAAAGACGGCTGTGTGGAAAACCTGGGCCAAAGGGGAGGGGAGGCATTTGCGGAATGGACGCTTTTGGGCATGGTTCGGGCAAAATGCCTGATTCCCAGTGGAAAATGTGGAAAGAAATCTCTGCTTTCCTGAGGGAGCTAACGGTTGCCAAACGGGAGCGGCTATGATAAGATAAGGACGTTTAGATATGAAAGATTTCTTGCAAATATGAAGGAGGAAACGTAACTATGCGGGGTGTCCACACATTCATCAACGACATTCGGCGGCAGGTGTTTACAGAGGTGGCCCGAATGGCCTTTGAGGGCGGCAACTATGCCGAGACCATCCGCCGTCTGCCCCACAAAATCATCCCTGGCGAGGTGGCCAAGTACCGCCAGAACATTCTGGTGGAGCGCGCCGTAGTGACCGAGCGCATCCGTCTGGCCATCGGCCTGCCCCTGCGGGACCTGAGTGAGTATGCGCCCACGGATGCACAGCTGGAGGACAGCGTGATCGCGGAGAAATACTACGAGCCCCCGCTGATCAATATCATCTCCTACGCCTGTAACGCCTGCCCCACCAAGCAGGTCCGGGTGACCAATATGTGCCAGGGCTGCCTGGCCCACCCCTGTATGGAGGTGTGCCCCAAGGACGCCATTTCCCTGGTCCAGGGCAAGAGCGTCATCGACCAGAATAAGTGCATCAAGTGCGGCAAGTGCGCCGACGAGTGCCCCTATGGCGCCATCCTGCGCATCGAGCGCCCCTGCGCAGAGGCCTGCGGCATGGACGCCATCGGCTCCGACGAGCTGGGCCGCGCCAAGATCGATTATGACAAGTGCGTCTCCTGCGGTATGTGCCTGGTGAACTGCCCCTTCGGCGCGATCTCGGACAAGAGCCAGATCTTCCAGCTGATCCAGGCCATCAAGCGGGGCGATAAGGTGGTGGCCGCTGTGGCCCCTGCCTTTGTCAGCCAGTTCGGCGAGAACGTCACCTCCTCCCAGATGCGGGAGGCCATGCGTCAGGTGGGCTTCCACAAGGTGATCGAGGTGGCGGTGGGCGCCGATATGTGTACCGCCGAGGAGGCCGAGGACTTCCTGAAGAAGGTCCCCGCCGAGCAGCCCTTCATGGCCACCTCCTGCTGCCCCTCCTGGAGCGTGATGGCCAAGAAGCTGTTCCCCCAGTTCAAGGACTATATCTCCATGGCCATGACCCCCATGGTGCTCACCGCCCGGCTGTATAAGAAGGACCATCCGGACGTGCGCATCGTGTTCATCGGCCCCTGCACAGCCAAGAAGCTGGAGGCCTCCCGCCGGACCATCCGCAGCGATGTGGACTTCGTCCTCACCTTTGAGGAGATGCAGGGCATCTTCGACGCCAAGGGGATCGTCCCCTCCGAGATGCCGGTGGACCCCGAGGAGGAGTTCAGCACGGGTACCTCTCTGGGCCGCGGCTTTGCCGTCACCGGCGGCGTTGCCAACGCGGTGAAGGAGGCCATCAAGGAGATCGACCCGGACCGTGAGGTCAAGATCGAGCACGCCGACGGCCTGCGGGAGTGCCGCAAGATGCTGATGATGGCCAAGGCGGGCAAGTACAACGGATACCTGCTGGAGGGCATGGGCTGTCCCGGCGGCTGTGTGGCCGGCGCCGGCACCATCACCCCGGTGAAGAAGAGCACCGCGGCGGTGGGCAAGTATGTGGCCGGCGCCAAGGTCCGTACCATCCAGGACTCCGCGGCGGTCAAGCGCCTGCGGGAGGTCCAGGACTGACCCGAAGGGAAACCAACAGATTGAAGAACAGCAGGGCGGCGGCAGCCTTTGGTCTGCCGCCGCCCTGCTGCACACAAAAAAGCGGCCCCCGAAGGGACCGCCGGAAAAGCCGGAAGGATTTTCCGGAAAACCGGAAAAAGGGTTGACAAAAAAGAGTCAACCATGGTACAATAAAATGCTTCCATGTCCTTGTGAGGAACTGGCAAACTCCCCCATGGTGCAGAAGCAGTGTAGCATACGGGATAAAAAAAGACAAGAGGCATGGAAATAGATCTAACAACGCGTCCGGGCGTGCGGAAAGCTGGCCTTCTCTCGCAGTTGTGCGGTTTCAACAAAGAAAAGGACGGTTTTCCCCGCGCACGGACCGGAAAATGAGGGAATCCACCCGTTTAGTGAAGAAGAAAGCGAGTTGATTTTTAGAATGGTCAAGGACGTGTACTACGGCAAGACCCTGCGCAAAAGCTTTGCCCGCTACGAGGAGATCCTGGATATGCCCAACCTGCTGGAGGTCCAGAAGGAATCCTATCAGTGGTTCCTGGACACCGGGCTGCGTGAGGTGTTCAAGGATGTGGACTCCATTACGGACTACGCCGGCAACCTGGAGCTGTCCTTCATCGACTACTCCATGGACGAGAAGCCCAAGTACGACGTAGAGGAGTGCAAGGCCCGGGACGCCACCTACGCCGCCCCCATCAAGGTGAAGGTGCGCCTGCGCAACAAGGAGACGGAGGAGATCAAGGAGCAGGAGATCTTCATGGGGGATTTCCCCATCATGACTCAGGCCGGCACCTTCGTCATTAACGGGGCCGAGCGCGTGATCGTCTCTCAGATTACCCGTTCTCCCGGTATGTACTTTACTGACACCCGGGACAAGGCGGACAACCACACCTACGGCACCACCGTCATCCCCTACCGGGGCGCCTGGCTGGAGTATGAGACCGACCTGTCCGACATCTTCTATGTCCGCATCGACAAGAACCGCAAGCTGCCCATCACCTGCCTGATCCGCGCCATCGGTCCCAAGACCGACGCGGAGATCCTGGAGATGTTCGGCGAGGATGAGCGCATCGTCGCCACCATGGAGAAGGACCCCTGCAAGACCTATGAGGAGGCCCTGCTGGAGATCTACCGCAAGCTGCGTCCCGGCGAGCCCCCCACGGTGGACTCCGCCGAGAGCCTGCTTAACGCCACCTTCTACGACACCCGCCGCTATGACCTGTCCGCGGTCGGCCGCTATAAGTTCAACAAGAAAATGGCCCTTTGGACCCGCCTGGCCGGCCACACCCTGGCCATGCCCGTGGCGGATCCCCGCACCGGCGAGATCATTGCCGAGGCCGGCGAGACCCTGACCCGGGAGCGCGCCCGGGAGCTGGACGACCGGGGTGTCAACGAGGTAGTCCTGGACGTGGACGGCAAGCAGGTGCGTGCCTTCGCCAACAACATGGTGGATATGAAGAACTTCGTGGACTTTGACCCGGAGGAGTGCGGCGTCACGGAGCTGGTGTTCTTCCCCGCCCTGTGCCAGCTGCTGGACCAGTTCAGCGGTGAGGAGCTGAAGGACGCCGTCCGGGAGCACCTGGACGACCTGATCCCCAAGCACATCACCCGGGAGGACATCATGGCCTCCATCAACTACCTCAACTGTCTGGCCCACGGCGTGGGCACCCCCGATGACATCGACCATCTGGGCAACCGCCGCCTGCGCTGTGTGGGTGAGCTGATCCAGAACCAGTTCCGCATCGGCTTCTCCCGCATGGAGCGCGTCATCCGGGAGCGCATGACTACCCAGGATCTGGATGTGGTCACCCCCCAGTCCCTCATCAACATCCGGCCGGTCACTGCCGCCATCAAGGAGTTTTTCGGCTCCAGCCCCCTGAGCCAGTTCATGGATCAGACCAACCCCCTGGCAGAGCTGACCCACAAGCGCCGTCTGTCCGCTCTGGGCCCCGGCGGTCTGTCCCGTGACCGCGCCTCCTTCGATGTCCGCGACGTCCATTACAGCCACTACGGCCGTCTGTGCCCCATTGAGACTCCGGAAGGTCCCAACATCGGCCTGATCTCCTACCTGGCCTCCTACGCCCGCATCAACCGTTACGGCTTCATCGAGACCCCCTACCGCAAGGTGGACAAGGCCACCGGCCAGGTCACCCGGGAGATCGAGTACATGACCGCCGACGTGGAGGACCAGTACACCATCTGCCAGGCTACCGAGCCGGTGGACGAGAACAACTGCTTTGTCAATGAGCGCATCACCTGCCGCCGCCGGAACGAGATCATCTCCGTGCCCGCCAACCAGGTGGATTATGTAGACGTGTCCCCCAAGATGATGGTGTCCATCGCGACCGCCATGATCCCCTTCCTCCAGAACGACGACGCCAACCGCGCCCTGATGGGCGCCAATATGCAGCGTCAGGCCGTGCCCCTGCTCCGTCCCGAGGCCCCCATCGTGGCCACCGGCCAGGAGCACAAGAACTGCATTGACTCTGAGGTCGCCATTCTGGCTGAGGGCCCCGGTACTGTTACCCGGGTGTCCGCCCGCTATATCACCGTGAAGTACGACAGCGGAGAGACCAAGGAGTACCGCCTGACCAAGTACCTGCGCTCCAACCACGGCACCTGCATCAACCAGCGCCCCATCGTGGACGTGGGCCAGCGGGTGGAGTTCCAGGATGTGCTGGCCGACGGCCCCTCCACCGACCGGGGTGAGATCGCCCTGGGCCGGAACATCCTCATGGGCTTTATGACCTGGGAGGGCTATAACTACGAGGACGCCGTCCTGCTCAACGAGCGCATGGTCCGGGAGGATGTGTTCACCTCTATCCACATCGAGGAGTATGAGCTGGAGGCCCGTGACACCAAGCTGGGCCCCGAGACCATCACCCGTGACATCCCCAACGTAGGCGAGGACGCCCTGCGTGATCTGGATGAGCACGGTATCATCCGTGTGGGTGCTGAGGTCCACGCCGGCGACTACCTGGTAGGTAAGGTGGCCCCCAAGGGTGAGGCCGAGGCCACTGCGGAGGAGAAGCTGCTCCGGGCCATCTTCGGCGAGAAGGCCCGGGAGGTCCGTGACACCTCCCTGAAGGTGCCCCACGGCGAGAGCGGCACCATCGTGGACGTGAAGATCTTCACCCGTGAGAACGGCGACGAGCTGGGCCCCGGCGTCAACCAGTGCGTCCGGGTCTATATCGCCCAGAAGCGTAAGATCTCCGTGGGCGACAAGATGGCCGGCCGCCACGGCAACAAGGGCGTCGTGTCCCGCATCCTGCCCCAGGAGGATATGCCCTTCCTGCCGGACGGCACCCCCCTGGACATCGTGCTGAACCCCCTGGGCGTGCCCTCCCGTATGAACATCGGACAGGTGCTGGAGGTCCATCTGGGCTACGCCGCCAAGACCCTGGGCTGGAAGGTGGCCACCCCCATCTTTAACGGCGCCACCGAGGCCGACATCCAGGAGTGCATGAAGATGGCCGGCCTGGCCCGTGAGGTGGGCTATGACGAGCCCCTCATCGGCAAGCAGCTCTATCTGGCCGATGAGACGGCTGAGAACGGTATGCGCGCCCTCTCCCAGGAGGAGATGGATGACTCTGTCCAGGTGCGGGAGTGGCAGAAGGCCGGGCAGCTGCGCCTGGTGGACGGCAAGAACTGGCTGTATGACGGCCGTACCGGCCGCCGGTTCGACAACCCCGTCACGGTGGGCTATGTGTACTTCCTGAAGCTGCACCACCTGGTGGATGATAAGATCCACGCCCGCGCCACCGGCCCCTACTCCCTGGTCACCCAGCAGCCTCTGGGCGGCAAGGCCCAGTTTGGCGGCCAGCGCTTCGGTGAGATGGAGGTGTGGGCCCTGGAGGCCTACGGCGCGGCCTATACCCTGCAGGAGATCCTCACCGTCAAGTCCGACGACGTCACCGGCCGTGTTAAGACCTATGAGGCTATCGTTAAGGGCCATAATGTGCCTAAGCCCGGTGTGCCTGAGTCCTTCAAGGTGCTCATCAAGGAGCTCCAGTCCCTGTGTCTGGACATGAAGGTGCTGGACGCTCAGGGCAACGAGATCGAACTGAAGGACGATGACGAGGACACCTATCAGCCTGGAGCCCGGGATGACTACTACAAGGATGACGAGGACTTCGGTTATGATAAGAACTCCGACTTCGCCTCCGCCGGCGGCTTCACCTTCAAGGGTGACAGCGACGATGACGATCTGACGCTGGAGCTGGAGGACAGCTCTGAGGAGGGGCAGCTCTCCGACGAGGACTATGAGTGATAAGGGAGGAGATTGAAATATATGAGTTACGCTGAGTTTGACGCCATTCAGATCGGGATCGCCTCCCCCGAGCAGATCCGCGCCTGGTCCTACGGCGAGGTCAAGCGCCCGGAGACCATCAACTACCGCACACTGAAGCCTGAGAAGGACGGCCTGTTCTGTGAAAAGATCTTTGGCCCCACCAAGGACTGGGAGTGTAACTGCGGCAAGTACAAGAAGATCCGCTATAAGGGCAAGGTCTGCGACCGCTGCGGCGTGGAGATCACCCGGGCGAAGGTGCGCCGGGAGCGCATGGGCCACATCGAGCTGGCCGCCCCCGTGTCCCACATCTGGTACTTCAAGGGCATCCCCTCCCGGATGGGCCTGCTGCTGGACATCAGCCCCCGGATCCTGGAGAAGGTGCTGTACTTCGCCAGCTATATCGTCATTGACCCCGGCTTTACCCCCCTGTCCAGAAACCAGATCCTGTCCGAGAAGGAATACCGGGATATGCGGGAGAAGTACGAGGACGACTTCGACGCCGGCATGGGCGCCGAGGCCGTGAAAAAACTGCTTCAGCAGATCGATCTGGAGCAGCTGTCCGAGCAGCTGCGGAAGGAGCTGAAGGACGCCTCCGGACAGAAGAAGGCCCGTATCGTCAAGCGCCTGGAGGTGGTGGACGCCTTCCGGCTGTCCGGCAACAAGCCCGAGTGGATGATCATCGACGTGCTGCCCGTCATCCCCCCGGAGATCCGGCCCATGGTTCCCCTGGACGGCGGCCGGTATGCCTCCTCTGACCTGAACGATCTGTACCGCCGGGTCATCAACCGCAACAACCGCCTGAAGCGGCTGATCCAGCTCAACGCCCCGGACATCATCGTCCGCAATGAGAAGCGGATGCTCCAGGAGGCGGTGGACGCCCTCATCGACAACGGCCGCCGGGGCCGCGCCGTCACCGGCGCCAACAACCGGGCACTGAAGTCCCTGTCCGATATGCTCAAGGGCAAGCAGGGCCGCTTCCGTCAGAACCTGCTGGGTAAGCGTGTGGACTACTCCGGCCGTTCCGTTATCGTGGTCGGCCCCTCTCTGAAGATCTATCAGTGCGGCCTGCCCAAGGAGATGGCCATCGAGCTGTTCCGCCCCTTTGTTATGAAGAAGCTGGTGGATGACGGCTCCGCCAACAACATCAAGGCGGCCAAGAAGATGGTGGAGAAGGGCGAGCCCGCCGTTTGGGACGCCCTGGAGTTCGTCATCAAGGAGCACCCTGTGATGCTCAACCGCGCCCCCACGCTGCACCGCCTGGGCATCCAGGCCTTCGAGCCTGTCCTGGTGGAGGGCCGCGCCATCAAGCTGCACCCCCTGGTGTGTACCGCCTTCAACGCCGACTTCGACGGCGACCAGATGGCCGTCCACGTCCCCCTGTCCGCCGAGGCCCAGACCGAGGCCCGCATCCTGATGCTGTCCGCCAACAACCTGCTGCGGCCCCAGGACGGCGGCCCGGTCACCATCCCCACTCAGGATATGATCCTGGGCGCCTACTACCTGACCTTCAGCCGCGAGGAGGAGGGCACCGGCCACGTCTTTGCCGACAAGGATGAGGCCATGATGGCCTATGACTCCGGCGTGGTCACCCTGCACTCCCCCATCAAGGTCCGCCTGTCCAAGGAGATCGACGGCGTGACCCGCTATAAGCTGGTGGAAACCACCGTGGGCCGCCTGATCTACAACGAGGCAATCCCCCAGGATCTGGGCTTCGTGGACCGCTCCGATCCTGAGGCCACCTTCGAGCCGGAGATCAACTTTGTGGTGGGCAAGAAGCAGCTGGGCAAGATCATCGACAAGTGCATCACCAAGCACGGCTTCACCAAGTCCGCCGATATGCTGGACGCCATCAAGGACCTGGGCTACCACTACTCCACCATCGGCTCCCTGACCGTCGCCATCGCCGATATGACGGTGCCCCAGAAGAAGTATGACCTGATCGCGGATACGGAGAAGGAGATCATCAAGATCGACCGTCAGTACCGCCGCGGTCTGATCACCAACGACGAGCGCTACCGCCTGTCCGTCCAGGCCTGGGAAAAGACCACCGCCGACGTGACCTCCGCCCTTCAGGAGTCCATGGACCGCTATAACCCCATCTTTATGATGGCGGATTCCGGCGCCCGTGGTTCTATGGCTCAGATCCGTCAGCTGGCCGGTATGCGCGGTCTGATGGCCGATACCTCCGGCCGTACCATCGAGATCCCCATCAAGGCCAACTTCCGTGAGGGCCTGTCTGTTCTGGAGTACTTCATCTCCTCCAGAGGCGCGCGAAAGGGCATGGCCGATACCGCCCTGCGTACCGCCGACTCTGGTTACCTGACCCGCCGTCTGGTGGACGTGTCCCAGGAGGTTATCATCCGTGAGGACGACTGTGGCACCACTGACGGCATCCTGGTGGCGGAGATCGAGGAGCACGGCCAGGTCATCGAGACCTTTGCCGAGCGCATCCACGGCCGCTACCCCGCTGAGGATCTGGTGGATCCCGCCACCGGCGAGGTCCTGTTCACCCGGGATACCATGCTCCGTAAGGAAAACGCCGAGGTCCTGGAGGCCCACGGCATCCATGAGGTGAAGATCCGCTCCGTGCTGACCTGCCGTGCCCGCAGCGGCGTGTGCGCCAAGTGCTACGGCATCAACCTGGCCATCGGCGAACCTGTGGGCGCCGGCGAGGCGGTGGGTATCATCGCCGCCCAGTCCATCGGCGAGCCGGGCACCCAGCTGACCATGCGTACCTTCCACACCGGCGGCGTGGCCGGCGGCGACATCACCCAGGGTCTGCCCCGAGTTGAGGAGCTGTTTGAGGCCCGCAAGCCCAAGAAGATGGCCCAGCTGGCCGAGATCGGCGGCCGTGTGTCCATTGAGGAGACCAAGCGCAATGTCATGTGCAACGTGACCATCACCGCCAACGACGGGGAAGTGGTCACCTACGCCCTGCCTTACTCCGCCGGACTGCGGGTGAAGGATGGCGACACGGTGGAGAAGGGCTTCCAGCTCACCGAGGGCGCCCTGTCCCCCCACGAGGTGCTGCGGATTCGCGGCCTGTCCGCCTGCCATAACTATCTGATCCGCGAGGTGCAGAAGGTGTACCGCCAGCAGGGCGTTGACACCAACGATAAGCACATCGAGGTCATCATCCGTCAGATGATGCGGAAGGTCCGTGTGGAGGAGGCCGGAGACTCCGAACTCCTGTCTGGCTCCACCATCGACATCGTGGAGTTCCTGGACGCCGAGGCGGCGGTCCAGGCCCGCATCGACGCCGGAGAGAAGAACGAGATGGGTGAGGAGCTGCGCCTGCCCACCTGCACCCGCCTGCTCATGGGTATCACCAAGGCGTCTCTGGCTACCGAGTCCTTCCTGTCCGCCGCCTCCTTCCAGGAGACCACCAAGGTCCTCACCGAGGCCGCCATCAAGGGCAAGGTGGACCACCTGCTGGGTCTGAAGGAGAACGTCATCATTGGTAAGCTGATCCCCGCCGGCTCCGGCCTGACTCAGTACCGGAAGTTCGACACCTTCGACGAGGAGGGCAACCTGACCAGTCAGAAGTCCGGCGCCATCGTGGCCGACGCCCTGGAGGACGAGGGTGAGGCTGAGATCGCCGGGGAGACCGAGACCGAGCTTGAGCTGGAGGAGACCGGCGTTATCGAGCTGGAGTCCCCCGCTTCTGAGGAGGAGCAGGCACCGGTCCTGTAAGCCCAGTCAAAACCCATCAAAAGGACGAAACCGCCGCGGAACAGCAGTTCCGCGGCGGTTTTTGCATATGAAAGGGAAGTGCAGCCGCTCTTCTGGATCCTTAAAAGGACATAGAGAGGGACTCTATCTCGATTAAAATTCCAGGCGGAAGTAAATTCCGCCTGCGCCAAGATTTTTGCCAGAGGCAAAAATGCTTGAGGACGAGGCCCGCCACAGAAGAAAACTCCCCCGGCTGTGGGCCGGGGGAGTTTAGCTTCTATTAGGCGAAGTAGCGCTTCAGCAGGCCCTCGAAAGCCTTGCCGTGGCGGGCCCTCCCCACAGGACAGGTCCTGTGGGGGCCCCATTTGGATCAAAATGCTCGGCGGAAATAAATTCCGCCTGCGCCAAGATTTTTGCCAGAGGCAAAAATGCTTGAGGACGAGGCCCGCCACAGAAGAAAACTCCCCCGGCTGTGGGCCGGGGGAGTTTAGCTTCTATTAGGCGAAGTAGCGCTTCAGCAGGCCCTCGAAAGCCTTGCCGTGGCGGGCCTCGTCGCGGGCCATCTCGTGCACAGTGTCGTGGATGGCGTCCAGATTCAGCTCCTTGGCCTTCTTGGCCAGCTCGAACTTGCCCAGGGTAGCGCCGTTCTCGGCGTCCACACGCATCTCCAGGTTCTTCTTGGTGGAGTCGGTCAGGACCTCGCCCAGCAGCTCAGCGAACTTGGCGGCGTGCTCGGCCTCCTCCAGAGCGGCGCGGCGCCAGTACTCGCCGATCTCGGGATAGCCCTCGCGGTGGGCCACACGGGCCATAGCCAGGTACATACCGACCTCGGTGCACTCGCCGACGAAGTTCTCACGCAGGCCCTGGAGAATCTCATCGGGAGCGCCCTGCGCCACGCCGACCACGTGCTCAGCGGCCCAGGTGCGCTCGGCGGACTGCTCTACGAACTTCTCCTTGGGGGCCTTACAGATGGGGCAGAACTCAGGAGCGGTCTCGCCCTCGTGAACATAACCACAAACAGAACAAACAAACTTCTTCATGCTAATAAATCCTCCTCGTGTATTCTTTTTTGCATACAATTTTGGCATCTTCCATAGAAGGTGAGCTCGTGGCGCTGGACCTCGAACCCATATTGCTCCCTGACGGCGGCGGTCAGCGCTGGATCCACGGGGATCCGGTGCAGATCGATCACTGCGCCGCAGGAGGTGCAAACAAAGTGACTATGCGGGGTCGTTACGGCGTCGAAGCGCTCCTGTCCGTTGACCACACCAACGCTTTGGATGGTCCCGTTCTGCTGAAAGAACAGCAGATTGCGGTACACGGTTCCCAGGCTGAGATCCGGATGGGTGCCTTTCAGCGTGTGATAGATCCATTCAGCAGAGGGGTGGGCGTCGGAACTGCGGATCGCGGACAGGATAGCTTCCCGCTTCTTGCTGTATCGGGTTGCGCGTTCCACAGGTCTTCCTCCTAAACAGTAGTAATTCTTGTTTGTAAATAGATAATAGCATATCATCAGACGTTTGTAAAGAGGGAAAATGAAAAAACAATAAAAAAATATGTAGGTTTGTCAAACATCTTGGACGGTGAACTCCAGAGGAGAAAGCCAACCGAGCGGTCTCATGGGGAAGTTATTGGAGCGGCGGTTGTGGACAGTGAGCTGCTTTGCGA
>ERZ827194.1169-NODE-1169-length-12593-cov-3.39959_pt1 | contig 12593 bp, 10 predicted proteins | sample MGYA00519777_ERZ827194 | MGnify/ENA primary metagenome ERZ827194 (study PRJEB31778, sample SAMEA3449277) | human gut metagenome | biome: human gut; feature: human-associated habitat; material: faeces | place: United Kingdom | collected 2010/2012 ...
GTTGAGGACCAGGTCTTCGGCGTTCATGCTGCCCCCATCATCGCGGTCTACGGGGCTAACGATATGGCACCGTGATGACATATGTATGTCAATCTTGGTCTAACAGAGCCAATCATTATGCCTCCGGGACCCTACCCGTCGCCAAAATCTGTTCAAGTACCGCCTCATCCAGCACGGGTACGCCCAGCTGCTCGGCTTTGGTGAGCTTGGAGCCCGCTTTGGGGCCGGCGACTAGATAGCTCGTCTTCTTCGAAACACTGCCCGAGACCTTGGCACCAAGCACCTTGAGCGCCGCACCTGCCTCGTCGCGCGTGCGGTTGACGAGCGTACCAGTGAGCACGAAGGTCAGGCCCGCGAGTGGTTGTGCGTCGGCGAGCTCGCCCGCCACGCCAGCGTCGGCTGCAGCCTGCGCGTGCGCGGCGCCCAGGTCGACCTCGAGCGGCAGGCCCGCCTGACGCAGACGTTCCAGCACGGCAAGGTTCTCGGGCACGGCCAGGAACTGCTTGACGCTCGCCGCGATCTTGGGACCGATGCCCTCGCACTCGGCGATGTCCTCTTCGCTCGCCAAAATGAGCTTGTCAATCGACAGGAATCGCTCGGCGATGACCTCGCCCACGCTCTTGCCCACGTGGCGGATACCTAAGGCAAACAGCACGCGACCGAGCGGCTGGCTCTTGGACTTGTTGAGCTCGGCGATGATTTTCTCGGCCGTCTTGAGGCCCACCGGAATGGGGTCGCCCTTCTTGACGCCCTTTTTGCTGTTGGAGCTGGCATAAGTGCGCCCCGTGTCCAGGCCTGCGATGTCGTCGACCGTGAGCTGGTAGAAGTCCGCGACATCGTGAATCAGCCCGGCGGCGATCATCTTGTCGACGATCTCGTCGCCCAGGCCGTCGACGTCCATGCAGCCGCGGCTCACCCAGTGGAGCAAGCGCTCCTTGAGCTGTGCGGGGCAATCGATGGAGACGCAACGGTAAGCGACCTCGCCATCCTCGTGGACCACGGGGCTACCGCACACGGGGCAGACCTCAGGCATGTGCCAGTCAACCGAATCGGCCGGGCGCTTGTCGAGCACCGGGCCCACAACCTCGGGGATTACGTCGCCTGCCTTGTGTACGATGATGGTGTCGCCCTCGCGCACGTTTTTGCGGCGGATCTCGTCGATGTTGTGCAGCGTGGCGCGCGCGATGGTGGAGCCGGCAACCGTCACCGGATCGAACTCGGCGACCGGCGTGAGCACACCGGTGCGGCCCACCTGGATGCGAATTTCGCGTAAGACGGTCTGCTTTTCCTCAGGCGGGAACTTAAAGGCGATGGCCCAGCGCGGTGCGCGGGCGGTAAAGCCCAGGTCGAGCTGCTGTTGGAAGCTGTCGACCTTTACGACCACGCCGTCGATGTCGTAGTCCAAGTCACCGCGATGCTCGAGCGCCTGGGCACAGAATTCGTGGACCTCGGCGGGCGTGGCGCAGCGTGCTACGTTGGGGTTGACGCTAAAGCCGGCACTACGCAGCCAGTCGAGAAACTCGCGCTGGCTGTGGACGTGCAGCGGATCGGTATCGGCGATGGCATAGATAAAGGTGGCCAGGTCGCGGCGTGCCGTGACCTTGGGGTCCTTTTGGCGCAGGCTGCCGGCGGCGGCGTTGCGCGGGTTGGCGAAGGGGTCGCGCCCCTCGGCATCGGCCTCGTCGTTCAGACGAACAAAGCTGCCCTTGGGCATATAGACCTCGCCGCGCACCTCGATGGTACGCTCGCGGTCGGCACCCATGTGGGCGAGCGCCGGCTCGGACAGGTGCATGGGCACGTCCTTGATGGTGCGGACGTTGAGCGACACGTCCTCGCCCGTGGTGCCATCGCCACGTGTGGCTGCGCGTACGAAGGTGCCGTTTTGGTAAGTAAGGGCCACGCCCAGACCGTCGATCTTAAGCTCGCAGGTATAGGTGACGCTACCAGCACCGAGCGCATCCTCGGTGCGTTGGAGCCATGCGTCGAGCTCGTCCAGATCCATGGCATCGTCCATGGAATACATGCGCGCCATGTGCGTGACCGGCGTAAACTGCTCGCTCACGTAGCCGCCCACGCGCTGGGTATAGCTGTCGGGCGTCACCAGGTCGGGGTAGGTCGCTTCGATTTCCTGCAGCTCAACGAGCATTTTGTCAAAGTCGGCGTCCGTGATCTCGGGCGCATCGAGCATGTAGTAGCGATAGGCGTGGTAATCGAGCTCGTGGCGCAGTTCGGCCGCGCGCGCTGCCGCCTGGGCACGGGCGTCGGTCGGTGCGGTGGCTTCCGCGGTCGTGGGCGTTTCGGTATCGATGTCCACGCCGTCACCAAACAGGCTCGATTGCTCCATAGCGGCACTCCTTCGCTCGATTTCAAACGGATACAAGAGTACCACCGGTCGCGATGGAGCCAAATCGCCCTTTCCAACCGCACCGAATCGGCAGCCGCCAGACCGGATGGATCGCGCGATCAAACCACGCCCTGACCATTTCTAAATGATCCGTTTTCCTCCGTCCCCAAGGGATCATCGCGAAAAGAGGGGCTGCCCCGCGTTGGCGGGACAGCCCCCTCTGGCATCGGTATGTGCGATACAGCTCGTTAGAAACCCTGACCGTAGCCCTGGCCCTGACCCTGCTGGCCTAGCAGCTCCTCCAGGTACTGGCGTAGCTGCTCGTCGGTAATACCGCCGTTGCCGGTGTCGGTCGCGCTGTCGTCCTGCTGCTGATTCTGCAGCTCCTCGTCGGAACCCAGCTCGACGGTGACCTTCTTCTCTTCCTTGCCGCGCATAAGCGTGATCTCGACCTTCTCGCCCACCTCGTGGCTGCGCAGCGCGATGATCAGGCCATCGGCGCTCGTAATCTCATCGTCGCCCAGCTTGGTGATGACGTCGCCCTCCTGAATGCCGGCCTTAGCGGCAGGACCATCCTCAACGACGCTCGCCACATACGCGCCGCTATCGGTGCTCAGCTTGTTGGTGCGGGCGTTGAGCGCATTGACGCTCGAAAGCGTAGCGCCCATGTACGGATGCACCGGCGTCTTGCCGTCGATAATCTGGTCGGCAATGTTCTTGGCGTAGTTAACGGGAATAGCAAAGCCCACGCCCGAGCTGGAGCCCGAGTAGCTCTCGATGAGCGAGTTGATGCCCACCAGCTCACCGTTGTCGTTGACGAGCGCGCCGCCGGAGTTGCCCGGGTTGATGGCGGCATCGGTCTGAATCATGTTGGCATAGATGGTGTTACCGCTGGTAAAGCTCATGGCCGTGGAACGATAGAGCGCCGACACGATACCCGTGGAGACAGACTGCTCGTTGCCGAACGGCGAGCCGATCGCCATAACCCACTCGCCAACGTTGAGCTTGGAGGAGTCGCCAATTTCGATCGGCGTGAGCTTGGAGGCGTCGGCGTCCTTGAGCTTGATGACGGCCAGGTCGCTCGAGGCGTCGTTGCCCACGAACTCGGCCTCGTAGGTGGTGCCGTCGTCCATGGTCACCACGTACTGGTCATAGCCATCGACCACATGGTTGTTGGTGAGGATGTGGCCCTCGGTATCGAGCACCACGCCCGAACCGACGCTGCCCGAGCTATCCGGCTCGTCGGCAGACTGCGAAAGCGAGCCATTCTGGCTGCCGCTCGAAGTGGCGGTAATGGAAACCACGGAGGGCAGGGCCTTGGCAGAAACGGCCTCGGCCAGCGTGGTGTCCTCGGAATCAATCGTAATCTTTTGCGTCGACGAACCCGAAGCACCCGCCGTCACGGCATTCTTTCCGCCGCCAATGTTGAGCGTGCCGCTCATAATGAGCGCGATGACCAGCAGGGCGCCGCAGGCGCAGCCGGCAAGCGCTGTAATAAAGATCGGCAGCTTTTTGGTCTTGGTCTTGACCACCGTGTGCTTGTTTACAACCTGCTGGCTGCCCAGCGGCTTGCCGGTCTGTGTGTCGTAAGCCTGCACGTAGGGAATGTTGCTACCGGCAGGCGTCGACTCCACCTGCACGCGCGGCTGCTGCTGGGTCTCGCCGGCGTTGCCCGCATCCTGGGGACGCTGGGAATCGTACTCGCTCATAGCTGCGATCCTTTCGTCAAATAACCAAAGGCCCGCCAAACATGTGGCGGGCCATCATTGTTCACGTTGAGTTGTACCCCAATATGCGGGCGAACGTGTATGAGAACGCAATCTTTTAGGAAGGCTTAAGTTCTGCTGCAAATTCGAGAGGAACCCGCACCTGCGTCAAAACCACCACAAAGGTGCCTGTCCCCTTTGTGGTGGAAATCTAGTCCTTAAACAGATAGCCCACGCCGCGGACGGTGGTGATGTGCGCCGCGATCTGCGGGCCCACCTTGGAGCGGATGCGTCGGATGTGCACGTCAACGGTACGCGTGCCGCCGCAGTACTCAAAGCCCCATACGCGGTGCAGCAGCACCTCGCGGCTGTAGGCGCGGTTGGGGTGCGTTGCCAAAAAGCTCAGCAGCGAGTACTCCATCAGCGTCAGGTCGATAGGCTCGTTATCGAGTGTCACCTGGTAGGTTGCCAGGTTAATCTCGAGGTTATCGATATTGAGCACATCGTCGGCGGCGACGGTCTCCTCCTCGCCCATCAGACGCTGCGCTCGAGCCTTAAGCTCGTTGGGCGTCGCCGTGGGGCATACAAAGTCGGCATGCGCGTGATTAGGCAGGCGCAAGGTACCGAGCGCCTCGTCGTCGACGATCACCAGCATGGGAACGCCGCCGCGATCGTCGAGCCATTTGGCAATCTGATCGATGCGGTCGCTGCGGATACCATCGGAATCGAGGATCAGCAGGTCAAAGTCGTGCGCCGCAGTCGGCGAATCGGGGGTAGCCAGGCTCACCTCGACACCCAGGGTGGTCGTCAAGCTGCGGGCAAACTCGTGGAAGCGCGTCGTACGCGCCATGAACAGGGCACTCTTTTCGGACATATCGGCCTCCAAAGAAATGAGCTCAATCGTACTGAAACAAGCCAGCGCGATTAGGAGTTCGCCAGGTAGTGCTTAATCTCCCACTCGGTGATCGTAGACTCGAACTTATGCCACTCGTCGCGCTTCTTTTTGAGGAAGAAGCTGTGGATGTGCTCGCCGAGGGCATCCTTCATAAACTGCGAGTCCTCAAACACGTCGAGCGCCTCTTTGAGCGAGCGCGGCAGCGGCGTGTAGCCGGCCTCGAGCATCTGACGATCGGTAAGCTTGAGCGTCTCGGCCGTGGCCTCGGGCGGGAGCTCCAGCTTGCGCTCGATGCCGTCCAGACCAGCCGCCAGCGTGACGGCGTTGACCAGGTACGGGTTGGCCATGGGGTCGGGACTGCGCAGCTCAATGCGCGTGGACAGCTGCTTGCCGGGCTTGTAGACCGGAATGCGGACCATGCTCGCGCGGTTGCGCAGGCCCCACGTGGCGTACTGCGGCACGGAGTCGCCGCCCGTGGTGATGCGCTTGTACGAGTTGACCGTGGGGTTGGTGATGGCGCTGATCTCGCGCGCGTGCGCCAGGATGCCGGCCATATAGTGCTTGGCGATGTCGGAGAGATGGTACTTCTCGTCGTCCTCGCCCCAAAAGACGTTGTTGCCGTCGTGGTCGAACAGCGACTGATGTAAAAACATGGCGCTGCCGTCCTCGCCCGCCAACGGCTTAGGCATAAAGGAGGCGTGGCAACCGCTCTCGTAGGCCTGCTGCTTAATGATGAGTTTGGCCGTGGTGATGGCGTCGGACATGCTCAGGGCCTCGGCGTGGCGCAGGCTCATGCCGTGCTGCGAGCGGCCGGCGGCGTGGAAGGTGTACTCCACGGGCACGGACATCTTCTCGAGCGTGAGGACCGTGTTGCGGCGCAGGTCGCGAGCGGCATCGCTCACCGAAAGATCGAAGTAGCCCACGTTGTCGAGCGGCTCGGGGGTGTGCTCGTCGGGGAAGTAGTAATACTCCAGCTCGGCACCCACGTTGAGCAGGTAGCCAGCCTTCTCGGCCTTATAGAACATGCGGCGCAACGCATCGCGCGGATCGCCGGCGAAGGGCTTGCGGTCGGGGGTGCACACATCGCAGAACACGCGGGCGACGCCGTTGTGGCTCGGGCGCCACGGCAAAATCTGGAAGGTCGAAGCATCGGGGAACGCCAACATGTCGGCTTCCTCGGGCGTGGCAAAGCCCTCGATGGCGGAGCCGTCAAAGCCAATACCCTCCTCAAAAGCGACCTCGAGGTCCTCGGGGCTAATGGCAAAGTTCTTGAGGCGGCCGAGAATGTCGACAAACCACAGACGTACAAAGCGGATGTCACGCTGCTCTACGGAGCGGAGTACGTAATCGATGTTCTGCTGGTTCATGTCGCTCCCCTTTCTTTCGGGCGGGTTTCGACTGGTCTATATCGCAGATACTATCGCAGAAAAATGTTTCCGCAGGGTTAAAGCGTATCAAGCGCTCAAAAAACGTGTGTGAACAGGCAGTTGCGAACGAATGGTTAGCGCGAGGTTGATGCGCGATGTTCGATGTGGCCGGGAATCTCGATGCGTTTGGGCGCCAGCTTTGCGGCCTCGCCCACCGTAGTGGTAACAACGTCAATGCGCTCGGAGAGGCGCTCGACCACGCGCTCGGCGATGGTAAGGGTGTCTTGCGCGGCCGTGGTCACGCCGCCAAAGAGCACATGGTTCCAGGGGTAGTCATCAAACGTCGCGATTTTGAGCCCCGCCGGCAGCGAGGGACCAAGCTGCGCCAGCGCCTCGGTCAGACGCAGGAAAACCAGGCCGTTGACAGCAATGAGGCCGAGCTTTTTGCCTGCATAGCCGCGGATGGTCTCGTCCAAGCGGCCGACGCCCGAGGCGCCACCGTCGGCCAGAGTGACGACCTCACCCGCAAGGCCGCGTCGCGAAAGTTCGTCGGCAAAGGCCTCGGCGCGCTCTCGACGCACGGGGCTATCGTCGCTTGCCTCGGTGAGCAGGCACAGGCGCTCGCTGCCCGCAGCGGCCAAGGCGTCTACCAAGCCGGCGACTAGCTCACGGTTGTTAGATGTCACCAGATCGACACCGCCGTCGGCAACATCGCGGTCGAGCAGCACAACGGGCAGACGTCCCGCTGCCGCGGCAATCGCCTCGTCATTACCTCCGCAGGTGTTGACAACCAAGCCGTCCACGCCGGCATCGATAAGCCTGGTGAGCGACTCTGCTTCCTTAGCGGGGTCGTTGCCGCTAATGGCCGTCATGAGCGAGCAGCCGCGCGCCGCGGCGCTGGCGGAAAGGCCCTCGAGCATGGCGCTCGAGAACGGGTTGGCGATGTCAGCCAGAATCACACCGATGAGGTTCGTACGCGAGCTGCGCAGATTGCGCGCGGCGGCACGTGGGCGATAGCCGGTGCGCTCGATAACTGCCGCGATGCGAGCACGGGTCTCCTCGGTCATTTGCCCGGGGCGGTTGTTGAGATAGCGCGAGACCGTGGCCGGGCTCACGCCCGCCTCGGCGGCAATGTCCTTGATTCTCATCTGCGCCATAGCGCACCCCGTTTCCCAATGTCGGCAGTCTGAGCCATTTTAGGCATTTTTTAAAAATCTCGGTTGCAAAACGCTGTAGGTGAGTATACTACAACTCGAAACGAAACCGATTTCGTAAACCGATTTCGGTGAGCGTTGGCACACAGGTGCAAAGACGCACCCTACCGTCTTGGCACCTGCGTGCCAACGCCATATCAAAGGTGTACGCACGAGTAAAAGGAGCTGCGCGACCATGGGTAAAACGGTTCTTACCTTCGGCGAGATCATGATGAGACTCTCACCCAAAGACCACCTGCGTATTGAGCAGGCAACCGAGTTTGACGTCCGCTACGGCGGCGCCGAGGCCAACACTGCGCTTTCCCTGGCCTACCAGGGCGACAAGGCCGCTTACGTCTCCGTTGTCCCGGCCAACCGTCTGGGCGAGTGCGCCCTGCGTTCGCTGAAGGCCTACGACGTCGACACCACGCGCGTCGTGCGTCAGGGCGACCGCCTTGGCTCCTATGTGTTTGAGGTCGGTGCCTCGCAGCGCGGCAACGGTTGCGTCTACGACCGCAAGTACTCTGCCATCAACATGGCCAAGCGCGACGTCTTTGACTGGGACGAGATCCTCAAGGGCATCGATGTCTTCTATTTCTCCGGCGTGACCCCCGCCGTCTCCGATGAGATGGCCGCCGCCTGCAAGGATGCGCTCGCCGCCTGCCGCGCCAAGGGCATCACCACCGTGTGTGACGTGAACTATCGCGGCAAGATGTGGTCGCCCGAGAAGTCGCAGGCCACCATGAGGGAACTCCTGCCTCGTCGACATCTGCATCGCCAACGACGAGGATGCGCCTGCTGGCCTCGGTATGACCTGCGTCTCTGGCTCCCTTGCCCACGGCATCGAGGAGCGCGACACCTATGTCGAGATGGCCCGTCAGATCTGCGCCGAGTACGGCTGCAAGAAGGTCGCCTCGGTCGTCCGCAACATCTCTTGCGTCGAGCGCTCCATCTGGATGGGCATGCTCTTTGACGCCGAGAGCGGCGAGTACTGGTTCTCCCCTGCTCACGATGTGCACGTGCTCGAGGGTGTTGCCGCCGGCGACGCTTTCAACGCCGGCCTGGTCCACGCCCTCATCAACGACTTCGATCCGCAGGCTGCCGTCAACTACGCGATTGCGGCTTCGATCCTCAAGCTCACCATCAAGGGCGACTCCAACTTGGTGACCGCAGACGAGATCGCAGCCGTGGCATCCGCCGCCGACGGTGGCACCCGCGTCGCGCGCTAGTCCGTCTCCATTCCGCGGGCCGCAGCTTTCCAATCCCATACCCCTGCGGCCCGCTCCCTGATTCCTCCGGCCGGGCAAAACCACCAGTCCCATTCCGGTTTTGCCTGGCATTCCCTACATGACTGGTCGAGCAGCCGGTTTTGGAATTGCTTGAACCCCAAGCAGTGCCTCCGATAACCAATCCAAAATCGGCTCCTGACCAGCACATTTGGTAATCACGCGCCCATGCGCGCCACACATCGAAAGGAACATCATGTTCGATCAGTTCTACACCACGCTTGAGTCCCTGGGCATCGTGCCGGTCGTTGTGCTCGACAAGGTCGAGGACGCCGCCCCGCTCGCCCACGCTCTTATGGCAGCTGGCATGAAGTCCGCCGAGGTCACCTTCCGCACCGCCTGCGCCGCCGAGTGCATCGCCGCTATGGCCGAGGCCGAGCCCGAGATGTGTGTTGGCGCCGGCACTGTCCTGACCGTCGAGCAGGTTGAGCAGGCCCGCACAGCCGGTGCCAAGTTCATCGTCTCCCCGGGTTACAACGAGGACGTCGTGAAGCACTGCATCGACATCGACCTGCCTGTCCTTCCCGGCACCGTGACCCCCTCCGAGGTCACCGCCGCCGAGAACCTGGGCCTCAAGGTCACCAAATTCTTCCCCGCGGCTCAGTATGGCGGCCTCAACACCATCAAGGCCCTCGCTGCTCCGTTTGTCGGTCACCGCTTTATGCCTACCGGCGGCGTGAGCACCGCCAACGTCGAGGAGTACCTGAGCTCCTCCGCCATCATCGCCTGCGGTGGCACCTGGATGGTTAAGCCGGCCCTGTTTGCCGACGGCGACTTCTCCAAGGTCGAGCAGATTGCCCGCGAGGCCATGGACGTCGTCAAAAAGGTCCGCGGCTAGGTTTAGCTCTCTATCGTGAAAGGGGGCGTGCCCTAGACCTCGCCCCCTTTCTTTTAAAACGGCTCGGAAGCGCGCCGTTTCCGTCACGAGCAAGAACCAAAACCGTCTTGTATGCTGATAGAACGTGACGGAAGCGACACGCCCCCGAGCCGCTTTGCCTACTCGGCTGGCAGTCGCACTCAACTAAGACACTTCGACAAAAGCCGAACCATCAAAACAGCTGCGGCACCGTCTGGAGGAATGGACCCTTGCTTCCGGTCTTTTCCTCCAAGCGGCGCCGCAGCGTTTTCGTGCCCCGATGTGCCCCGGCACTTGCGGTGGAATACGGACTGCTTACACCATCAGAGCCGCAAAACAATCCCTATTTCACCGCAACTAATGAAGAGAACGAGTTAGATGGCCGAGTCTTTGGACAGCTCAAAATAGTCAGGATGTAAGGCGATAACCGGGCCCTGCTCCTCGGGCATCAGGTGCAGGTGTGTCTCGGCCAGATAGCTCGCCGTGTCGGTATCGCCCTTTTTAATGGCCTCGAGAATTCGGCGATGCTGCCGACGAATCGGCTCCCAATCCAGATCCTGAGAGACCATACGCAACCAGTTGTATCGCTCAAAATGCGTATTGACGCTCTTCATCCAATCCCACAACATGTGGCGGCCGGCAATCTCAAAACACGTCTCATGGAACAGGTTGTCAAGATCGAAAAAGCGACGCGTTTCGCTATGGTCGAGCGACTCGGACTCGGCAAGAATCTGCTCGAGCCGATGCTTTTGCTCGGGCGTGGCGGCCGAACAGCATTTAATAAGCACGCTTCTCTCGAGCTTCTCACGCAAGAAGCAGGCGTTTTCGGCGTGTTCCATGCTGATCTTAGAGACGTAGGTGCCGCTTTTGGGGCGCGTTTCCACCAGCTCCTGCTCACGCAGGCGTACAAAGGACTCGCGAATGGGCGTGCGCCCGATTCCCGTCTCCTTTTCCAGACCAATCGCCGAAAGGCGCGTGCCGGGCTTGAGCTCGGCATAGATGATCTTGGAGCGCAATGCGTTGTATGCCTGATCTTGCAGGCTCTGATAATGCTGGTGTTGTTCCATAAAGCCCTCGGATAAGTCCTCGGTTAGTCGAATACCACCATGCAATACTATCGCATCGACACGCCCCAGCTCCCAATCAGTCTTTTTGGGACGGGGCTTTTTGGCTACCCTGAGCCGCAGGTCGGCCCCTTGCCACAAAAGTGGCCCATCTACTACGTTAACACGGATAGCCTCGGCCATACCGAAAACCGTGAAAACAAAACCGCAGGTAGACAGCTTGTCGATTTTCGAAAAAGCCGACTATGGTTGACCCCTGCGGCTTAAACGTAGTAGATAGGCCCTTTTCGTGGCGCAGCACTACTGCACCCCAAATTGGCACCCCGAGCCCTCGTGAGTTGCCAACAAGCTGTTCGCCCAGCGCTTTATCCGCGCGGCATTTGGAAAATAGCACCACCGCAAAACCCGCGAGTAGCGCTTACTTTGCTATATCTCACTATACTTTGCTATATCTTGCTATACTTTACTATATCTTGCTATATCTTGAGCAAAGGTGGCTCACATGCAAACAAACCCTTTTAAGCCCACAGCAGGTAAAACACCTCCCACGATTATCGGCCGCGAAGATGTACTTGAAGAATTCAGTGAAGGCCTCACCAACGGGCCTGGTGCCCCTGGGCGCCTAATGCGCATAGCCGGCGTCCGTGGAACGGGCAAGACGGTCCTCCTTGACGAGTGCTCACGTTTGGCGCAAAGCCGTGGCTGGACGGTCATAAAAGAGGTCGCAACCGAGGGACTTTGCCAGCGCATTCTCGAACAGCTGCAGCCCAAATTCCAGGCCAAACACGCCAGATTTGAGCCCACCGTAGCTGGCATATCCATCGGCAGCATAGATATTGAGCGAATCGGCCCATCGCTACGCGACGCCATGAGACAGACAATATCCAAGAATGAAAATGGCCTGCTCATCACTCTCGACGAGGTTCAAGACGCAGAGCTCGATGAGGTCCGGACGCTCTCCATTGCGATTCAGCAGGTTATCGGCGAAGACCTTGATATCGCCTTTGTTTTTGCGGGGCTGCCTTCGATGATTGAAAGCATCATCAACGGAAAGACACTTACGTTTTTGCGCCGTGCCCTCCCCTTTGACCTGAAGGCTGTGGCAGTAACCGAAGTGTCGTACTCCCTCGAGGAAACCATTGAAGCGTCTGGCATGGAGTTGCAGCCAGGTATTGCCGGCCAACTTGCCGAGGCAACGCAAGGTTATCCTTTCATGATCCAACTCGTTGGATACTACGCATGGCAGTTGGCAAGACGCGCACATACACCGATTATTGGAGAAGAAGAAGCCGAGCGCGGCATTGCAACGGCACGCGAACGCTTCTGTGCCATGGTGATTGAGCCCGCGCTACAGCGCATTCCGCCCACGTGCATCGCTTATCTGCTGAGCATGGCATCTTTGGGGCAGACGAGCTCGACCAGCATGGTTGCCGATGCCCTAAACAAAACGCCTCAACAGGTGAGTTCCGTCCGCAGCCGCCTGTTAAGAGAATCGATTATCGAGGCTCCCTCGTACGGCAAGGTCTCATTTGCCATCCCCTACATGCGCGACTACCTCTACGAGCACAAAGCCGAACTGGAAGTTGAACTGTAGAAACGGCAACTGCCCTGCAAGACGAAAACCGTTTTCGTACGGATTTAAAGCAGACGTAAACGATTTTCGTCTTGATTTGCGTACGGAATTAAGACGTAAATTGCGCTTTCGTACGCTTATTACCAGACGCAAATTGTTTTCGTCCGGCCATGCGTCCCCAATCTAGACGAAAAGAGCCCCGAGCTCGTATTGAACTGCATCCCAATTCTTGGACGGGCGCCGATGCCCTGATCTGGAGTGGGAAGGATAAACTGGACTTTCTTTTAAGGATCCTCAAGCGTATTGCCG
>ERZ827194.1174-NODE-1174-length-12506-cov-3.64099_pt1 | contig 12506 bp, 8 predicted proteins | sample MGYA00519777_ERZ827194 | MGnify/ENA primary metagenome ERZ827194 (study PRJEB31778, sample SAMEA3449277) | human gut metagenome | biome: human gut; feature: human-associated habitat; material: faeces | place: United Kingdom | collected 2010/2012 ...
CCCCGACCCCGCCGCCGCACCCATCCCGGTGCCGCAGACCGTCTCGCGCGACTCGCTTGCCGGCATGGGCGGAGCCGCCGCGACCGGTGCCGCCGTGGGCCTAGGCGCCGCAGCCGGCATCGCCTCCAACATGGCGAGCACTCGCGCCCCGCAGCGCCCGCTCGCCCAGCTCGTCGACGTCGTGAGCGGCGAGAGCCATAGCATCACCTCCGCACAGGTGACCATCGGTCGCGAGCGCTCAGTTTCCGACATTGCCCTGCGCGACCCCAACGTGTCGCGCCGCCACGCCCAGCTCACCTTTACGGGCTCGGATTGGTCGATCGAGGACCTCAATTCCACCAACGGCACGCTCGTCAACAACCGCCGCATTACGCGCTGCCCGCTGCGCAACGGCGATCTGCTGACGTTTGGCCTGAGCACCTTTGAATTTAGGGGATAGTCGCTTATGAACATCGATATCGTCCTTTTTGCAGGCCGCATCGTCCTGGTCGCCCTGCTCTATATCTTCCTGTTCGCCGTCATGAAGACCGGCGTGGGACTTGTGCGTGGACAGCGCCGCGACTCGGCTATCTGGACGATTGATGTGGACAAGGGTCCGCGCGGTATCCGCGGCATCCACGTAGACATGCTCGGCCCCGTCATCGTCGGTCGCTCGCCGTCTTCGGACATCTGCATCAACGAACCGTTTGTCTCGGCCTCGCATGCGCGCTTTTCGCTGCAGGGCCCGGCGCTCATCATCGAGGACCTCAACTCGCTTAACGGCACGCTCGTCAACGGCCGCCAGCTCGTGGAGCCCGCGACGCTGCGTGAGGGCGACGAAGTCCAGATTGGCGACGTGGTCATGAAGGTGAACCGTCGATGATCGACGAGGAGAACAAGTCCGCAACTATGACCGAGGCACCGGCCGCCGCCACAGCTGCGCCGGCCCACGCCGCTCCGGCGGGCTCCGCACCCGTGGAGCCCGAGGACACCGTGTTCTCCCTGCCTCTTTCGCATGTAACGCATGATATTTCGGATCTCGCCGATAACGAGGACGAAGAGGATGCCGTAGCGGCGCCCATCGGCGCACATGCTGCGGAACAGCCCACAGCGCCCGAAGCAACCCCGGCGCCGGCTCACTTTGCAGAGCCCGTCGCCGCGGCAATCAACGAGAGCGCTGCGGTGTTTGCGGCACCCGAGCCCGCCGCGCCGGCGTTTCCCATAGCCCCGGCATCCGAGGTTGCGCCCGCGTCTACGCCGGCGCCCGAGCCTATAGACGTCAGCCCGCAAGACGACGAGTCGACCGCCCGCATGTCCGAGGAGCCCGACTCCCCGGACACCGGCGATTCCGAATCAAACGCCGAGACCGACACCGTCTCTCCCGGTGACACAGCCGAGATCGACGTTGCCGCCGTTGAGGCCAAGCTCAAAGACCCCGGCTCGACCATGAGCTTTGAGCCCCTGACCGAGGAGCGCATCGAGACCGACTCGACCTATGATGCCGGCACCACCACGCAACTCATGTGGGGCGCCCGCTCCGACGTTGGCTGCGTGCGCCCGCACAATGAGGACTCCTACCTGGTGCAGTCGCCGCTCTTTTGCGTATGCGACGGCATGGGCGGTCACGCCGCCGGCGAGGTAGCCTCTTCTATCGCCGTCGAGACTATTGCCAAAACGGCCCCGCAGTCCGCCGACGCAGCACGCTTGGCCGCAGCCGTCGAGGCCGCTAACGCCGCCGTAATCGAGGCCGCCTTGAACGGCCTGGGCAAGCCCGGCATGGGCTGCACAGCCACTTGCGCCTATATCGAAAACGACACGCTCGCCATCGCCCACGTGGGCGACTCTCGCGCCTATCTGCTCCACGAGGGCACGCTCATCCGCGTGACCCGCGACCACTCCTACGTGGAGGAGCTCGTGGACGCCGGCGAGATCACGGCAGACGAGGCTCGCGTCCACCCCAACCGTTCGGTCATCACCCGCGCACTGGGCTCGGACCCCGCCATGTATGCCGACCACTTCACCCTGCATATCGAGGAAGGCGACCGCCTGATCCTGTGCTCCGACGGCCTTTCGAGCATGATTCCCGATAGCGATATCGAGAACATCGCCACGCAGTCCTCAACCGCGCAAATCTGCGTCGACAACCTAGTGGACGCGGCGCTTGCTGCCGGCGGCCACGACAACGTGACCGTAGTAGTCGTTGACCTGGTTGACGATGGCGTTATGCGCGAGGCGCAGCGCGTGCGTCGCCGCAACATTACTATCGCCGCCATTCTGGCCCTCGTCTTTGTGCTGGCAGCTGGCATCTGGGCCTACACGGGTGTCACCGGCTCGTACTACCTGGGTACCTACCAGGGCAATGTCGCCGTCTGGCGCGGCCTGCCCGGCAAGCCGCTCGGACTCAAGCTCCACTGGCTCGAGAGCGAAACCAGCATCAAGCTATCCGACCTGCCCGAAGACACGCAAAACCGCCTCAAGGCGGGCATTCCGCAAACAAGTGTCGACGATGCGCAGGACACGATATCCAAGTACCGCCACCAGATCGACGAGGAGCAGACCCGCCAGGTGATCGACGCGCAAACGATTCGCGACAACACCAATCAGGGATCGACCTCCGAATCAGATTCCGAGAAAACCGCCGAACAGTCCGCCGAGGCCGAAGCCTCCGATAAGAATTAGAAAGGGAGTGCCGCTTATGAGTCGCCGCAACACCGAGCTGCTCTTGCTCATCGCCTCGGCGTTCCCCGTCATCCTGCTGTATGCGATGTACGTCCTCACCGCGGGCGCTGCCATCTCCTTTGAGACGCTCGCCGTACCGATCGGCCTCTTTGCCGCCTTTGCCGCGGCCCACATTGCCGTGCGCATCTTGGCGCCCGGTGCCGACCCCGCCATCCTGCCCATTGTCTTTGTGCTTTCGGGCATCGGTATCACGTTCGTGACGCGTCTCGCACCCGCTCTCGCCATCTCACAGCTCATCATCCTGTTTGTCTCGGTGGCGCTCATGGTGGGAACGCTCGCACTGGTCAAAAACCTCGACGTGGTCATGCGCTACAAGTACACCTTTGGCATTATCGGCATCATCCTGCTGATGCTGCCCATCTTTATCGGCACCACGATCTCGGGCTCCAAGCTGTGGATTCGCATCGCGGGCTTTACCATCCAGCCCGGCGAGTTCGCCAAGGTCTTTATCGTGCTGTTCCTAGCCGGGTACCTGGCCGAGAACCGCGAGCTGCTCTCTATCTCCAACCGCAAGATTCTGGGCTTTAAGATCCCTCGCCTGCGACTGCTGCTGCCGCTGTTTGCCGTGTGGGGTGTGTGCCTGCTCGTCGTCGTCTTCGAACGCGACCTGGGTTCGGCCGTGCTGTTCTACACCATCTTCTTGCTGATGCTCTACGTTGCCACGGGGCGCTTTTCGTATGTCGTTATCGGCCTTGCGCTCTTAGCTGTTGGGGCCGTGGGCGCCTACAAGTTCCTGTCTCACGTTCAGGTGCGTTTCCAGGTTTGGCTCGATCCGTTTAAGGACGCCCAGGGCCAGGGCTACCAGATCGTCCAGTCGCTCTTCTCGCTTGCCGATGGCGGTCTGGTCGGTGTTGGCATCGGCAACGGCATGGCCAACAACATCCCTGTCGTCGAGTCCGACTTTATCTTCTCGGCTATCGGCGAGGAGATGGGCCTTTTGGGCGGCGGCGCCGTGCTCATCCTGTTTATGCTCTTTGCCGTGCGTGGCCTCACCACAGCTGCCCGCGCAAAGTCCGACCTTGCCGCCTTTAGCGCCACCGGTCTTACGGCAGCCATCAGCTTCCAGGCCTTTTTGATCGTTGGCGGCGTAACCCGCCTGATCCCGCTGACCGGCGTCACCCTGCCCTTTATGAGCCAGGGCGGCTCCTCGCTGCTGGCGAGCTTCATCATCGTCGCGCTCCTGCTGCGCGCCGGTGACGAGGCGACCGGACGCGAGGCCGAGCTTACCGGCACCGGCACCATGGCCGCCATCACCGATGATCAGGTCGCATCTTCCGCCGCCCCGACGGGCACGCGCTTTGCCACCTCGTCTTCCTACGGCAGCGGCAGCCATTCCGTCGGCTCGCGCATGCGCCGTCGCCTGCTCGACACGCCTGAATCCGGTGTGCTCGGCCGCGTTGCGCTCGCCAACCGTCTAACCCGTGCGGTGCTCGCCTTTACGGCGCTGTTCGCCATCCTTATCGGCAACCTCACCTATGTCCAGGTCATTAAGGCCAAGGACTATCAGGACATGCCGACCAACAACCACACCATCGCCCGCTCCAAGTACATCCAGCGCGGCTCCATCATCACGTCCGACGGCGTGACGCTGGCCGAGTCGCTGCAGCAGGAGGACGGCACCTACGTACGCTCCTACCCCAACGGTAACCTGGCAGCGCACGTGGTTGGCTACGTGAGCCAGCAGTATGGAACCACCGCCATCGAGAGCGTCATGAACGACACGCTCACCGGTTCTAAGGACTACTCCAGCTGGAACAACGCCATCGCGTCGCTCGCGGGCCAGACCCAGCCGGGCAACACCGCCAAGCTCACCATCGACTCGCGCATCCAGACGGCGGCCGAGCAGGCACTCAAGGGCTTTAAGGGCGCTGTAGTGGTCATCGACCCGCGTACCGGCGCGGTGCTCGCATGTGCCAGCTCGCCCACCTACGACAACACCAACATCGATGCCCTGCTGCAGACGGGCGGCGGCGAGGACGGCTCCATGTACAATCGCGCCATGGACGCGCTGTACACGCCGGGCTCAACGTTTAAGGTCGTTACGCTTTCCGCGGCACTCGAGACCGGTACCGCCAGCCTTACCAGCACCTACCAGGCGCCCGGCTCCATGGACATCGGCAACGCACCGGTCACCAACTATGCCAACGAGAGCTACGGCACCATCAGCCTGCAGCAGGCCTTTGCCGTGTCCTCCAACGTCGTCTTTGGCCAGGTGGCAAACGAAGTTGGCGCAAACACGCTCGTACAGTTTGCCAACGCCTTTGGCTACGGCCAAAAGCTCGGCCAAGACCTGACCTCCGCGGCCTCCATCATGGCCGACCCGTCGCTCATGACCGAGTGGGAGACCGCCTGGGCCGGCGCCGGCCAGCCTGTCGGCATGGACCACACGCCCGGCCCGCAGACCACCGTCATGCAAAACGCCGTGATTGCCGCCGCCATCGCTAACAGCGGCGTGGTCATGGACCCGTACTTTGTAGCCCAGGTACTCGCCCCGGACGGAACCGTGGTCAAGACCACGCAGTCCCGCTCGCTTGGTCAGGCCGTCAGCTCCGCCACGGCCGACCAGGTCAAGCAGGCCATGCTTGCCGTCGTCCAGTCCGGCACCGGCACCGATGCCCAAATCCCCGGCGTCAAGGTTGCCGGCAAGACCGGCTCGGCCGAGACTGGCGGCACCAACGTCAACTCGATGTTCGTTGGCTTTGCACCTTACGATTCACCCACGGTCGCCATCTCGGTGGCCTTGGAGGATTTCGACAAGCATGACGTCAAGGCCGCCAAGATCGCCGGCATCGTCCTGACCGCGGCGCTTGCCGCACAGGGAGCGTGATGCCCATGATCGAATCGGACACCCGAGGCGCGCCGCGGCCGAAGAGTTAGCGGCAACGCGCCACACGGCCCCAGCGGCCACATCGTAGGTACTACACACATCGTTGAGCGAATAGTTATGTTAGGAGCAGGAATGGAACAGAGGGTCCTCGGGGGAAGATACCTCCTCAAGGATAAGGTGGGGACAGGCGGCATGGCGACCGTCTACCGTGCACAGGACCAGGTCCTCGACCGCACGGTAGCCGTCAAGATCATGCTGCCGCAGTATGCTGGCGACGCAACCTTCGCCGCACGCTTTAAGCAGGAGGCCCAGGCAGCAGCCGGTCTCTCCTCCCCTTATATCGTGGGCGTCTACGATTGGGGCAAGGACGGCGACACCTATTACATCGTCATGGAGTACCTGCGCGGTACCGACCTTAAGAGCGGCATCAAGAGCCACGGCGCCCTCGACCCCAAGAAGGTCGCCCAGATCGGCTCGCAGATCAGCTCCGCGCTTTCGGTCGCCCACAAGCACGAGATCATCCACCGCGACATTAAGCCGCAGAACATCATGGTGCTGCCCGACGGCAACATCAAGGTGATGGACTTTGGCATCGCGCGCGCCAAGAACAGCCACCTCACGCAAGACAACAACGTGCTGGGAACCGCCCACTACGTCAGCCCCGAGCAGACCCGTGGTCAGGACCTCGGCCCCACCTCGGATATCTACTCGCTGGGCGTCGTGATGTATGAATGCGCCACCGGCCGCGTGCCCTTTGACGGTGACGACGCTATCTCGGTCGCACTCAAGCAGGTCAACGAGCTGCCTATTCCGCCGAGCCAGATCAACTCCGGTGTCGACGCCGACCTTGAGCGCATCATCCTCAAGTGCATGGAGAAGGACCCCGCAAACCGCTTCCAGACCGCCGACGAGCTGCGTCAGGTGCTCAACAGCTACCTGTCGGGCCGTGCCGTCAACGTCTCGGAGCCCACGCGCATCATCGGTGCCCCCGGCGAGCTGGGCGCCACCAAGACTCGCGAGCTTTCCGATCAGACGCGCGCCATGGTGCGCCCCGTCTCGGGCGTGAGCGGCCAGAATACCGCCCGTAGCTCGGTTTCGGGCTCCACCGGCTCCTACGAGGTCGAAAAGCCCAAATCCAACAAGAACAAGATCATCGCCGCCGTGGTAGCAGCCGTTGCCGTCATCGGCATCGTGGTGGCCTTTGCCACAGGACTCTTTGGCGGCGAGCAGGTCACCGTGCCCGATGTGCTGGGCAAGGACCAGCAGACTGCCGTCGAGCTGATCAAGGAAGCCGGCCTCGAGGTCGGCACCATCGACCAAAGCTACAACGACGATGTCGACGAGGGCAAGGTCGCCGAGCAGACGCCCAACGGCAACACCAAGAAGGCCAAGGGCACCAAGGTGAACCTGGTAATCTCCAAGGGTCCCAAGCCCTCCGAGAAGGTTGAGGTTCCCCTGCTTGTCGGCCTGACCAAGGACCAGGCCGAGGCCGCGCTGGCAAGCGTTGGCCTGAAGGGCAACGCCTCCGAGGAGGCCAACGAGGCCGATGAGGGCCAGGTCTTTGAGCAGGGCACCGAAGCCGGTAAGGAAGTCGCGAAGGGCACGACCATCTCGTACAAGGTCTCGAGCGGCCCGGATACCACGTCCGTCCCCGATCTGACCGACATGACCGAGGCCCAGGCGCGCAACGCCCTCGATATGGCAGGCTTTGGCGTCGACGTTAGCTACCAGGAGAACGACTCGGTTACCGAGGGCACCGTGATCAGCTGGAACCCCAGTGGCAAGCAGAAGCCCGGCGCCACGATTACCGTCGTCATTGCCAAGAAGTCCGGCAAGGCCAGTGTTCCGGGCAACCTGTACGGCAAGAGCATCTCCGCCGCCGTCACCGCGCTCAACAACGCCGGTTTCTATAACATCGGCTTCTGTGACCAGAACGGCAATCCCGTAAGCGGTAACGAGGATGCCACCGTTACGGGCGTCTCCCCCACTGGCAAGCAGTCCACCGACAGCACGATTACGCTGACGGTCGCACTTTCTGGCTCGGGTTCGGGCTCTGGCTCGGGCACGGGTGACGATTCCGGTACGACCAACTAGTCGCCACCCCACCGCTCATCACGGCTCTCGCCGCAAACATATTCGCTCACAGGCGCCCGCTTGCTCCCCCAGCAAGCGGGCGCTTTCTTTATCTGAAGCAGCGAATACTACGGCACGCCTTAAACCAAAAGAGCCCGGCACCGTAGCGGTACCGGGCTCGATATTCCTCTGGTGCCCCCGGGCGGATTCGAAAACTCCCCCCGCGGGGAAATGAGTGACGCGGGCGTCGACGGTTCGAATCCGCCGGCGGTCCCACAAACCAGAAACGGCGCCACTCTCGCGGCGCCGTCATAATCTTCTGGTGCCCCCGGGCGGATTCGAACCGTCGACACCCGCTTTAGGAGAGCGGTGCTCTATCCCCTGAGCTACGGAGGCATGTTGTACTAGTGTAGCAGATTTACTGCATCGCAATACGTCGCATGACTAGACTTCGAAGTTGCGGTGGAATAGTTCCTGTCTGAAGCATCTAAAGCCATATTTAGGAACTATTTCACCGCAACTTATGAGGAGCTAGTTGCCTTTGTGGAAGAGGTTTTTGATAACGGAGGGGATGCTCTTGGCACCCTTGGCCGTCACATCGATAAAGTCGGGCGAACGCACGAGCTTATCCTCGTCGACGTACTTGCGGACAGCACGAAGCGTCTCTTTGTCGTCGCGCGTCGAAAACGTAAAGTGACCGTTGTCCTTGGTGAAGATGGCAAAACGCGTGATCTTCTTGGTGCCGCGTAAAACCTCGGCGGCAATATAGTCGACCTCATCCCACGGGATTTGAATATAATCCTCGGGATTGCGCTCGTTGTAATACTCGAACGCCTTATTGCCCACCATCACGTTGCCGTGGCTGGTAAGCCCCATCAGGCAGGTTGCCGGCGTTGCCAGATCGACCGTGCTGTTCTGAGATTGCGCCATGCGCGCCTCGCCCTCCAAATAAAACAATCGGACCGCATCCAGTGTACCCACCGGGTGCGGTCCGTTTCAATGGCTCAAAAGCCCTTGCCTAGCAATTCTCGGTCTTAAGCCGAAACGTGCTTACATGAAGCCGCAGACGCGACCGATGATGCCGATGGCGAAGAGAGCCAGGATGATGACGATCGGGCTGACCTTCTTCTTGAGGAGCTTGCAGACCAGCAGGGTCAGGCACACGGCGGCAAGGCCGGGGATGAGCTGATCGAGGTTGGCCTGAAGCGTGGTGACCTTCACCTGATCAAGGGCGTTAGCACCGATGGAGTTATACATCGTCAGCGCTTCCTTGATACCCTCGGAACCGGAGGGCAGGCTAGCCCAGTCGATAAAGGCGCCAGCAGACTGCGTGACCCTGGAGACGACCGGGGTGAAGGAGATGGACACCCAGCGCTCGACCAGGGCGCCGATGATGAACATACCCAGGATGGAAGCACCCTCGGTGACCTTGCCCATCAGACCGCCGGAGAGGTCCTTGGCGATGGAGGAGCCGACCTTGTAGCCAAACTCCTGCGTGTACCACAGGAAGGCGTAACGGATGATGTTCCACGCGAAGAAGAACAGCAGCGGACCGGCGATGCTGCCGGACAGGGCCAAGGAAGCGCCCAGAGCACCCAGAATCGGGCGAAGGGTGAACCAGAAGGCGGGGTCGCCGACACCGGCGAGCGGGCCCATCATACCGACCTTGACGCCCTGGATGGCGACGTCGTCAATCGGGGCACCGTTGGCGCGCTCCTCCTCGAGAGCGAGGGTAACGCCAATGACGGGAGCGGAAACATAGGGGTGGGTGTTATAGAACTCCAGGTGGCGCTTAAGAGCGGCAATCTGGTCATCCTTGCTGGTGTAGAGCTTCTTGATCGCAGGGATCATTGCGAAGCACCAGCCGCCGTTCTGCATACGCTCGTAGTTCCACGAGCCCTGAAGGAACTGATGACGGAAGCAAACCTTCTTGCGGTCAGCCTTGGTGAGCTGAATCTTGTTCTCTGCCATATGTATCACTCCCCTCCTACTCGTAATCGTTCAGAATGTCGCCGAGCGGGTCACCGGAGCCGCCGCCCATGCCGCCACCCTGCTTGGCCAGATCCTTAAGGCCAAGGTAGATGAGGGCAAGGGAGATGCCGATGAGACCAAGGGCGATCAGCGTGAGCTGAGGGATGGCAGCAAGGACAAAGCCGAGGATGAAGAACGGCCAGGTCTCCTTGGTGGCCATCATGTTGATGACCATGGCGTAACCGACGGAAGCGACCATGCCGCCGCCGACAGCCATGCCGCCGGACAGCCAGTCGGGCATAGCGTTAAGCGCGTTGGTAACAGCCTCAGCCGGGATGATGCACAGAAGTACTGCCGGGATGGCGATACGAAGGCCCTGCATGAGGATGGCAGCGTACTGCCAGCGCTCGATGCCGGAGAAGTCGCCCTTCTCGGCGCAACCGTCCATGGCGTGAGCGATAGCGGTGGCCAGGGTACGGCAGATCATGGTCAAGAACAGACCAGCGACCGACAGCGGGACGGCGACGGCGATAGCGGCGGTAACGGCCTTGGCCGAGTCGGTGGCGCCACCGTTGAGGGCGAGCACCATGATGATCGAAGAAGCGACCGAGGCCAGAGCGGCGTCAGGCGCGACGGCGGCGCCGACGTTAGCCCAGCCAAGGGCCATCATCTGGAGCGAACCGCCCAGGAGGATGCCCTCCTGAAGGTGACCGGTTACGAGACCGATAAGCGTGCATGCCACGAGCGGCTGATGGAACTGGAACTCATCCAGAATGCCTTCCATACCGGCAAGCAACGCGACAATCGCAACAAGCAGAATAGTGATTGCAGACATGTATCGGACCCTCCTTTACTATGCTTGAGCGGCCAGTTCGGCCTTAGCTTTCTTCAACATGGCGTCGAGATCCTCGGAGGAATCCGAAGGAACCTTGCGGACCTCGAACTTGACGCCCTTGGCCTTGAGGGCCTCGAGAGTCTTGACGTCGTCATCGCCCATAGCGACGGCGTTGGTGACGACGACCTTGCCCTTGGAGTGAGCCATGGAACCGATGTTGACTTCCTTGATGTCGACGCCGGCCTCGATAGCCTTGAGCAGATCCTGCGGGTTCTCAAAGAGCAGCATAGCCTTGGTGTCACCAAAGCGCGTGTCCTTGACGACCTCGGCCATCTTCTTAATGGGCACGACGTTGGCATGGACTCCCGGAGGGGCAGCCTGCTCGATCATGGTCTTGCGGAGCTCGTCGTGAGCAACGCCGTCGGAAACCACGATGATGCGGTTGGGGTTGATCTGCTTGGTCCACGTGGTGGCCACCTGACCATGCAGCAGACGGGTGTCGATACGGACGTGGGCAATCTTGATGTGCCCGTCGCCGATGACCGTTCCCGGAGGAATGGCGCCTGCAGGAGCAGCGGCGGCCGTAGCCGGCTTCTTCTCCTCGGGCTCCAGAGACTCGGGCTTGACGCGCACGCCAGCCTTAGCCTCAGTCACGAGATGTTTTGCGATCGCATGTGCAGTGTTCTTTGCGTCAAAGCGCTGCGAATATGCCTCGATGAGCATAGGCAGGTTGACACCGGTGACGATAGCCCAGGAATCGTGGCCCTCGATGAGTCCGCTGATCTGGTTGAACGGCGTGCCGCCCCACAGATCAACGAGGAAGAGCACCTGCTCCTGGTCCTCGAAGGAAGCGATTGCTTCCTCGACCTTGGCACGGAAGTCGTCGGGGCCCATGCTCGGCTCGAGCGAGACCACGGCAACAGACGGCTGATCGCCAAAGACCATCGAGCCCGTCTGCTTGATTCCAGCTGCCAAGTCCCCGTGGCTAGCAAGAACAATACTTACCATCACATAACCTCCTTTTTGTCTACGTATTTCCTACACGACATGAAAGGAGTATAGCTGTTTGGTTTGTGGAATTATAGCTAAATTCGTAAAAGGTTGCATTATTTGTTTAAACGTCCAAGTTTGTTACAAATTGATTACGTTGCTGTTTTTCGACTCATTACCCGCCAAAGCGTCGCTCATCGAGCCATGTATTTTACAGACACAAGCATGCTGTTCATTAATATCGGTTTTAAACAAGTGCGAATGCGCTCGTGCTGCCACTATTTTGTTTAAACGGACATGGCTTGACTATTTTCGTGACTTATGGTCTACGAAACCACTCAAAAAAGTTGCGGTGGAATAGTTCTTGTTTAAGAGCCAGAAGGCTGGATTTAGGAACTATTTCACCGCAACTTATAGGGAATCCTAGGCGATGTGGAGGGGGTTGGCGGCGTCGACGGCATCGGGGACGTCGGGGGCGTCGGGGACAGCGTCTGCCGGGTCCTCGTCGGGGGTCTCGATTTGCTTGATCATGACCTCCTGGCCCTGCAGCAGGTATGTCTCGCCGCTGCCGCAATGGGGGCAGGTCCTGCCGTGCTCGACCGTCGCGTAGTCGCGGCCGCACGCCTCGCAATGCGTCACGGCCTCGACAGGCTCCACGATAAGCTCCGCGCCCTGCGTGATAGGCTTTTTATCCGCCGCCCAGCGCCAAGCGTCGAGCAGCAAGTCGGGAACGACGCCCGAGACTTCGCCCAGCAGCAACGTCACGCTCGAAACGCGACGCACGCCATGAGCGCGCGCCACATTCTCGACATCGCGAATAATGTGATAGACGATTCCCAATTCATGCAAGGCGAATACCTTTCAACAATGGTTGATGCGATGTCAGCCAAACGTCAGCGAGCGGCGATCCAGGTGCCCCAGGTTGCCCCGAAACAAGGCGTCCGCTGGGCTTTTGCCCGCGGCGCCGAAGTTGAGGGGCAAGATGGGGTGCCTGGGCGCCGCGCAGCGTCGGCAGTGCCGCCGTTCGTTAGAACGGCGGAGCCTAATGACCGAACTTAATTTTGATGGCACGCTTGAGCGCATACTTGCCAA
>ERZ827194.1182-NODE-1182-length-12411-cov-8.14519_pt1 | contig 12411 bp, 19 predicted proteins | sample MGYA00519777_ERZ827194 | MGnify/ENA primary metagenome ERZ827194 (study PRJEB31778, sample SAMEA3449277) | human gut metagenome | biome: human gut; feature: human-associated habitat; material: faeces | place: United Kingdom | collected 2010/2012 ...
ACTGAACGAGTGCGAAACCTTCCAGACCGAAGCCGAGTAACCGAAACGGCCCCCGTGCCACCGGGGGCCAGAACCTCACCCCAAAAAAGGAGCCAACTATGACCCGCCAAGCTATCCGTCTCGCAGTCGAACTCATGGACATTGCCCATCAGCGTCAGATTGAAGAAAACTTCATTGTTTTTGCCGGAAAACAGTGGATCGACGGCGAGTTCTCTCAAGCGATGGCCGAGAGCCATCCGGTTTTCACCGACTTTATGATGGAGCTGTTGGACAGCCATGAGGCCTGCGACATTTACGACGCGCTGAACCTACTCGAAAGCGCCGCCTAACTGAAACGGCCCCCGTGCCACCGGGGGCCAAACCCTCAACCCAAAGGAGCCAAGTCATGTCAGCCATCTCTTTCCGCCAATCGTTCCGTATTGGCCAGCGCGTGTGGGCCAAATTCGTAAAACTGAACAAGAACAACATGCTCTCAGAATACTACAAGGAGTGTTCGAGGGTCGGTGGTTGGGACTGGAGCCAGTGCCGCATCGAGAAGGTGCTTGAGATGAGCGCCGAGGAGTACGATGCCTTTTCCGTTTCTTTGATGCACTCCAGACCGGGATTCAGCGAGTACGGCGGTTCGGACAGCGACAGCCCGTATAAGCCCAACCGTTTTTTTCAGTTCCAGTCTGATGAGGAGAAGGCGGACTGGCTTGCCAAGCGGTTTCTTGGCGTCATCCTTGTGACAGCCCCCGGACGTGAGCCGCTGGCGGTCGATCCTGAAGGTTACAGCTATGCCCGGTATGTCGGCATCGGCGTCCGCGTATCGCCTCCAATGGTGCGCGATCCCGGCAATCCCGTGGGACGGTGGCTGGTCAACGGACGCGAGACGGCGATAGTTGAAAGCGTCACTCCGGCCCGTTCCGGGACTCAAAACCATGTCCGCCTGATCATGTATGACGGAGAAGGCAAATATGCAGGCCGGACAGACTACTTTGTGCGGGCGGGGCGTTCCATCAGTTTGGGGCATTGGAGTTGGGCCTTCTCGAACCCTGACTACGAAAAAGTGTCTCCGGGGGCGCTGGCCACAATCATTGAGGAGTGCGACGCCCTTGACGCGGCCTTGAAACAGCTTGCCGAGGCCGAGTTTGTAGCCAGACGCCGGAAAGAGGAGAAGGCACGGGCCGAGTTCACGGCGCGGAAACCGGAGTGGGCCAAGGCGGTCGTCGTGGCCGAGCTGCGCGAGAGCGATAACGACCCCATGAGCGACTACTACGGAAGTTATCAGACGCGCCGGGTGTTCCTCGCATGGTCGAGGACGGATCGGGACGGCTTCGCGGAGATGCGGAAGGCCGCGGCCCTGTTCCCGCCCACGGCTGACCTTGCGACCGGGCCGAAGGACTTTGAGCACCGGGAAAAGTACAGCATAGGGAACGGGTACTATCTGGCGGCGGAAGACTTCGACCGCGCCGGGTGGAAAGTGAGGAAGCTCTCACTTGTATACCCTCCCTACGAACTGGAATGGGAACCGAAGGAGGCGAAGTAGCATGGGCTGGATAGAGCTGCACCGGAAGCCGGGCGAGGACGACAAGGCGTTTTTTGCCCACGAGCTTGGCCCCGGATTTGTCGTTGAGGATGCTTCACGGAACAGGGGAGAGGAGGCCGTCTACCTCGCCGTCCGCTACGCATCGGGCGAATGGGAAGGAAAGACCGTAGCTATGGTGGCGCTCTACAGCGAGTCTCCGAGCAAGTTCCGCTACATGATAATCGAGGAGGGCCTTGGCCCCTTTGCCCGCTCGTGCCCTCCGCACATCTTGGATCGGCTTTCCCCCGTTGAGGAGCTTTACCCGGAAGGGAGCTTTGGAAGAGAGCACGCGGCAAGATGGCGAAAGGTGTGCAGAGGATAGCGAGAAGCCCCGCCGAAATGGTGGGGCTTTTTTATGTATTTCATTGAAAAAACAGGCTTTTTTTCTTTACAACCGAGGGTACTATGGTACTAATAATTCATGCGATTTCAATAACTTACTTAAAAAGGAGAATCCCATGCACACCGACATCGCTTACAACAGCCTCCCCGTTTCCGAGCTTCTCGCCGAGTTTGACGAACGCTGGCCTCAAGCAGCCAAAAAGGACATGGATGAAGCTCAGAGGGTGCTGGATATGATTTTGGATGGTGGATATGCGAAGATGGGCGCGAACATGCGGAGGCTCCGCAAGGCCATCTTTGATGACAAGTCGGACGTTAATGAAATGCTGCTTGATTACCTCAACCGTGCTGCCAAGCGGTATGCGCGGCTTACCGGCATCACCGGAACCACCTGTTCCCGTGGGAAGCATGACAGCCTTCTCCGCACTCGGGACAGCAGCGGGCGGGCCACCGCACGCAAGGCGTTTTAACCATCATCGGCCCCCGTGCCACCGGGGGCCCGAACCCTCAGCCCGAGAAGGAGCCAAGTCATGTCAGCTATGGAACAGTTCACCGAAGCATTTTGCGAAAAGGCCATATCCGTCTTCATCATACTGGTCCCGGAGATCAACAACGCGGAGCGTGAAGCCCGCGAAGCCGCGCTGGAAGCCATGCGCGGCTGCTGCATGGGAATCATCGGACGGGTACGCTCGGAAACGGAGGAAGCCCCGTGGCTTGCCGAGGCGTACATCGCTGCCGGCATCCTCGACGTAGCCGAGGCCGGGAAGAAGGCTTTTGCGGATTATCGGAAAATCCATATGGCTTGAATCTTTTGTGTAATTTTATACACAAAACTGTTTACAATGTGTAGTAAAATGTGTATATTCTTTATAACAGGAAGGGGCCATGAAACGGAAGGACATCCTGAAAAAGCTGGCTGAGGCAGGATTTACGGTTCAGGAGGGCGGCAACCACACACGGGTCTACGACAAGAACGGGCGGTACGTATCCGCAGTCGGCAGACACACGGAAATCCCCGAACGAACCGTGAAGGAAATCGAAAAGCAAACGGGCGTCAAGCTGCGATAACCCAAAGGCGCGGGGAGGGAATCCTCCCCGCAGGAGGGCATATATGACTTACTACTTCTCTATTTTCCTCCCCGTGCGCGAGGGAGGGTACGCCATCTTCTTCCCGGACTTCCCTGAAATCGCGTCGGAGGGGGAAACGGTTGACGAGTGCATGGTCATGGCGCAGGACGCCCTTTCCATCACCGTCGAGGAATACGCGAAGGCCCGCCGCCAGCTTCCCGCGCCGTCGACGCTGGAACAGGTACAGGCCGTAGCGCAGAAGGAGCTTGAGGACGAAACCGTGGACGCTTCCCGGCCCCCGCTGTTCCAGCTTTTCGGCGCGCCCGATATGGATATGACCCCGGTGCGCATCAACATCAGCCTCCCCAAGTGCGTGCTGGAGGGGCTGGACCGCAAGGCCAGCGCCCGGGGAATGACCCGCTCGGCGCTCATCGCCAAGGCTGCACAGGCGTATATGTAACGGGTTGATGCGCTGGCAAAGAGGGAGATTCTTCCCCCTCATGACTAAACAAACGCCCTCGGAGAACTCCGGGGGCATTTTCTATGTTAGTAATAATGTTAGGAAAGTTAGAGTTCTCATTTGGGGGGTACGAGTTTTTCCCTTCAGGACGTTGTTTGTTCTACAGGATTTTATTAGAGTCATATGCAAAAGACCATAAGAGAGGATGTATGAGCCAAGAGAATATTTGTTCGATGGGATGTAGTCGGTTAGGAGAAGATGAGCAAGAGGCGTCATGGGGTAATGATAAACTTAAGCGCGAATCCTATGCGAAGCGTTTGACAACGTTGATTCAAAATACTCGTGGCCCATATGTTATTGGGCTTACATCTCCTTGGGGTAGCGGGAAAACTTTTTTTCTCCGTGCATGGAAGCGTGATTTGAGTGCACAGGGGAAAACCTGTGTGTACTTCAACGCATGGAAAAATGATATAGTAGATGATCCTCTGGCTAGTTTGATGGTCACTGTCCAAGAACAGCTAGGAGATGAAGATAAGAACAGTTGGCAAGCTCTTTGGAAATTTGTTCCTTTCATCAGCAAAAACATCGCAAAGGTAATTACAGCAATTGATGGAGGTATGACTGGAGCAACTCTTGAAGTAGGAGCAAATATCATTGATTTTATTAAGAAAAATGCAGAAGAAAATAAAAATTTTCAGAATGAATTGAAATCAATAGCAGACCTTCATTTCAAGAAAGGTAGTAATTTCCCTTTGTTCATTATGATAGATGAATTGGATCGTTGTCGTCCAGAATACACTATTAGGTTGCTTGAATGTATCAAGCATCTGTTTCAAATTCCGGGAATTGTTTTTTTGCTGGCTGTGGATGCAACCCAATTGCTTTTGCAGGTCGAGCATACATTTGGTCTGAAAAAGGATCCTTGGGAAGCTGAAAAAATTAAAAAAGAAAGTACAGATCCCAGAATTGATTATTTAGGTAAATTTTTTGATGTCTACTACTCACTGCCGTCACCGGACATCAAATCCTTTGTGGAAATATATCTTCAAGAAATGGATGAATTGACACAGTATAACGGTACTTACTCTGATAAAACACAAATAGGTCTACCAGAATTGCTAACAGCTGAACCTTCTTTATTTGAAGGAAAATCTTTACGTTTACTCCTTCAAGATTTAGAGCGTTTTTCTGTTTTCTTACGGGTCTATAAAAACTTATCTTTTGAAGAAATTTTTGTAGCATTTCATATTATTATAGAGAATAAAAGTAGGGTTTTTAATATTCAATCTGAAGTTCAGAATAGAAAAAGAAAAATCGTAGAATTTTTTCTAGATCTGAATAATATCGAAGAGTCAAGACATAATGAAGGAGATTGCAAAAGTGCAGAGAATGCTGATAAGAGACTAAAAAATATTGGATTATCAGATCCGTCTTTTTGTGCCAATATTTTTATAAAATATGCAATGTTGCAGGATAGGGACCAATACTTTTCTAGCTTTGAAAGAACTCTTGGCTATTGTTGCCAATATAATGAAGCTTTTTTACCCTTTAGGGGGCATGGTATGATGATTGATACTTTTCCGTGCCAAGACTGGACTACAGTAGAGAATTTGCTTCAACCAAAACTCAATTTTTTGGAAGATTTTTTTGTTGAACCCCATCAAAATTAAAGAATATTTGATAAATAAAAATCGAAAATTAAGTCATAATAAATGTGGTGGGTTAATAGGGGAATAAGATGGATTTTTTATTAGGGGAAAGTGCCTTATAAAGATGGAGAGGGGATCCAAGCGGGAGGTGAGTCCTCCCGCTCCCGAATTTTGGGCTTGTGAGGTGAGCATGTTTCGCATGATGCCTTTGATCGTGGCCCTTGCATTCCCGTTCTCTGCACATGCGTGGTCGGCCACCGTACTGGACGTGCATGACGGGGACACGGTGACGGTGGCGCCGATGGGCGACGTCCGTGTTCCGATAAAGCTCCGTCTCTACGGCATCGACGCCCCGGAGCTGGAGCAGAAGGGCGGCCCGCAGTCCCGCGACCACCTGTTGTCGCTCGTGCGGCCGGGGCAGGGCGTTGAGGTGATCAAGATGAGCACCGACAAATACGGTCGCACGGTCGCGCTGGTGGCCACGGACAGGGTGCTCAATGCCGACATGCTGGAAGCTGGTCAGGCGTGGGCGTATCCGGCCTTCTGCAACGCCCCTTTCTGCAAAGGCTGGAAGAAGCTGGAGCGGGACGCCAAAGAAGCGCGGCGGGGCCTCTGGTCCCGAAAGACCCCGACCCCGCCGTGGAAGTGGCGGCAGAAACAGAAGTAGCGTGGGCAACTATTGTCTCCCCGCTGAGTTTATTTTGCCTTGAGTGCTGCTTCTACTTCTTTTCGGATACGCTTATAGTCCTTCATTTCACCACGACCATAAGCGTAGCCCATTTGCCAGATTTCTCCGAAAGCTGCTTTAAGCTGTATCGGGGCGTCCAGTTTTGGGGTCATCTGTGCGTAGATGGCTTCCCTTCGCGCATTCCAAACGGTTGCAGGGTTCTTTGAACCGCACCCGAACACGCATTGCTTAAAGATTGACATGTCTTTGAATCCGTCAAACTCGTTCAGCAGATCGCGCAGTTCCGCTTTGAGCGTCTTCGTTGACCACTGGTCACTTTTACTCTCCACGACGGCCTGCTTTGTCGGCCCCTGAGCGGGGACGCCTTCCAGCTTGTCGGTAGGGACACCTTCAAGAAAAAGATAGGCCAAATGTACTTCGCTGCTTTTGATGCCGAGTTTTTGGGCAATGGCCTTCGACAAAGCCGCTTCATTTGTCGTTCCGTCGGGGGACTGATATTTCCCGCGCATCTGCGTCCAGAGTCGGCCTATGGCTCTTTCCGTCTTCGTCGTCGTTCTGTCGGCGGCGATAACCTGATCCCACGTCCACCCCTGGCTTCCGCTCCAACCCCCTCCGTCTGGAGAATAGTCACAGTTTGCAAGCTGCACATGTTCCCAGTTCGTCCCAGGTTGGTCATAGAGGATCACGGCCAGTACCGGAAGGTTGAACTCCTTCGCGTAGTGTTTTGCCGCAGCCATGCATGTCGCGGCGAGTTTTTCACGCGAAACTGTTTCATCCGTATCGTTGAGGACAAGAGATACCCGTCCGCGGCGTCGCTTGGCCGTCGAGATGTCTTCACGGCCTTGGTAGGAATAGGGCAACAGGTCATATTCAGCGACCGTCGCCGCCGGGGCAGGGGCCTTTTTCGCAGGTTCGGCGGAAAGGGTAGGTTCTGACTGCTTCGGAGCTTGTTGTTCGGTCGTCCCGGTTGGCGGTTGTGCGTCCTTTTCGTTGGATTTACCTAAGAAATACAAGATGACCAGCAGGATAAGGATGCCCCATCCCACCTTTTTGAGACATCCACTTTTTCGGGGAGATGCCGGGGCAGTCTGAGGAGCAGTGACCTGTACATCCGGTTGCGCGGGAGGTTCCTCCTGCGCTGATTGCTTTTCTTTCGGCTTTTCTTTTTCTGGTACGGGCGGGACGGCAGGTTGGGCCGCGTCACTCCGTGAGGGCGCAACGCCCGTCAGGATAATCTTTTTTTGCGTTGCAAACTCTTCTTCTGTCAGGGCGCCTTTGTCCCTCAAGGATGTGATGCGCTCAAGGCGGGTCAGTGTGTCGTCGGATGAGTTTTCTTCGGTCACAGGAAGAAGCGCATCGGCAAGTTCTTTGAGTGCCGCTGCCGCTGCTTGTGCATGCCCCTTGTCCAGACCGCCTATTTTTACGGTGTTCCCTGCCAGTAAGACGGTTAGATCGCTGCTGAGGAGGTTCTTATGGAAAGAATATTCTCCGACTTGTTCGGGAGAAAAGGATTGGACTTCAATATCCTTGCCTTTATAAAGAATAAGCACACGCTTGTCGGTGACAACAAGCAAGTGGTTTTTCGGGCCGATAAGGCCGGAACCAATGGCACGCAAGTCTTCACCATCATGCAATATTCCCGGCAACGCCCCAACTTCCTTTCCGACAAATTGGAGTCGATCTCCCCGCAGCGCCTTGATTTTCGCGCCAACAGCTTTTGGATCTTGAGCCATCCCCTTCTTCCCCCTCTCGTTTTTCAGAAACGCGGATGATGCTTTCAGACGTTCTTCCTGTTCCCGTTTTTCCTCATAAAATCGAATACCAAACAAACGATATTTGCATGAGATTATCAGAAAATCGTTATAGTCACAAGGTCAAACGCTGAATGCATATCTTCTTGGAAGAGATAGCACCTTTCCTCCCTTGATAGGTGAGCGGAGGCTGAAAGAAGCTGGAACAAGACGCCAAAGAAGCGCGGCGGGGCCTGTGGTCCTGAAAGAACCCGACCCCGCCGTGGAAGTGGTGGCAGGAATATAAGTGAAAATAATTTTTCCAATTAGAATTCAGCAAAAAAATAGAGGAGAAGTACAGTATTCTTAAAGGAATTTAAATGAAATTCCTCGCATGGATGAATTGTAAATATTATTGTACTTAATAGCAATATTAGTGATTTCTTCTTTAAATAATTCTATAATTTCTATAGTTCCCCTTTTGATTTTCAAATAGTCATCATATGAAATAGCTATACCTTCACCATGTGCAATTTTATTTCTATTTCCAAGTAGTGAATAGTCGATAAATTTTTCCCGTAAAGAAAATGGATTATGATCTATTCCTGTTATTTTTAAAATATTTTTTAGTTCTTGAGAATCTAAATTTGAATGAACATTTATTATCTCATTTATATTTTTTGATATTTCAATATTTTCATTTGATAAACATTCAATAGAAGTATCAGCAATTTTTAAATACATTTTATTGCATTGTCTGGACTCAAATTCTTTCATAAGAAATGAAAGTACAATATGTCTAGGGACATTATTTATTTTATGATTGCTATAGCTCTTAAGAAGCTTCCGTGAAGAAGCTTTTACAAATCCTTCCCAGTGACTATACAAAAAGGGAATACTTGCCCTTTGAAGAATAGGCTTTTGATAGTCTTCTGCAAATGCTAATAGTTGGTCGTAGGATGTAACTTCTTTGCGTCTCCAACTCCATTCCCTATCAAGATAGTCAATAAAATATTCAAGTTTTGAATTATTCATTTGCAAAAAAATCTACAGCAATAGGAATTGTAGTAGCAATACGAGAGTTTCCTCTGATACCAGAGCCTGTTTTGCTAGTAAATAAACGATTAGTTGAAAGTTCTTTTATCTTTCTTTCTAAATTTTCAGGGCTACATTCATTAATATAATATTGAAGATTGGAGTAAATGCCAATAGTAACTGCTTCAAATAGTGCTATTGAAAAAGCACCTTTGAATTTAGTTTCATGAGCGCTGTATTTTTTAAAAGCATTTTCTTCTACAGCATTATATATAACGCGAAAGGTGTCTTCAAATTTTTGTTTTTGATCATCATATGAAAAATTACTATCTTTAGCCATACTAAGCGCAGCATTATCAAGAAATTTATTGAGATCTCCTATATCACTTGGTGTTGATTGAGTTCCAATTAATTGAGTACAAGCAAAAAAGCGTATTATTAATTCTAAATCATATCTTTTTGATAATTGATCTTCACTCAATATAGTAGTTAATTTAAAATAATCATATTCAGAAAGTTCTATGATCCAGTCATAGAATTTTTTATTTGTTAGTATAAGCAGACAATTTCTGACTTCCTGATCAGATAATGAAGATCCACCAGTATTTAATCTGTTAAAAAGTTCATATTTAGTATCATAGCTACTCTCTTTTTTTATTATTTTAAAGTCTATTTTTTCTCTTTTAAAATCTCTTTTTAGAGCAGGTGTAAATTGTTTATCATTTGCCCAATAAACACCTTCAAGTTCTGTAAGGTAAACTGATTTAACTAGTGGTAAAGGATTTATTTTTTCTCCATTTTCATCATTTAATTCTCCGATAAATTGGAGAATTGTTGAAAATCTTTGCAATCCGTCAATCAAATCCCATACACCATCTTCCCTTTGAGAGACAAAAAAGGAAGGAACTGGTATTCCTAATAATATTGATTCTATAAATCTTGATTTTTGAGTGGAATTCCAACGAAAAAATCGTTGAAACTCAGGGTGGATTTCCAGATCACCATTTTTGTACATGCTGACAGCTTCCCCTATTGACATAGGATAAGAGTCAGAGTGGATTTCCTTACGATAATGCTCAATCTGCAATTCTAATGGAGTTTTTTCAATCATTCTATGTCCCTCTCTAAGTTAGAGCACTAAATTAAAATACATTTAGAGATTCATTTTGGTTAATTTCTTTTTGTTGTCTACCTTATTTGCAATTCTTTCATTGATATAATCCTACATGCCACAGTCGGTAGCACCACTCGCAGGTCTGTCCGAGGTGGCATGTTGAGGATTGTCCCGGCGAGTCTCGGTGGGCGTCACCACGGCGCTCACCGACTCGGCCAAGCGTTTGTTTTCTTCATGCAACGCGATGATTTTGTCTTTAGAGGCTAGGAGTTCGTTTTTGGCCTCAAGAAGTTCTCTAAGTTGTGCATTTTCGCGTTCAAGCTGGATCATTTGGTCTTCTGTGGCTAGCCGCTGTTCGGGTGCAGCCGCGATATGAGAAGGCTCGCTACTGGTAGAGCCGTCCTTGAGCATAGGTTCATCACCCATGTAAAGCCATTCACGTCGAATATTTGGAAAAAGTTCAATAATTTTAGGAAGATGTTCCCATATGTTTTTTTGGCTCTTTTCATTGAGCCACTGATTAAACTTAGATGGAGATTCCCCCAAATATTCAGCTATTCTGTATAGAGGGATGCCTTGCGTAGTAGAAATATATCTAATTCTTTCAAATAATTTCATATTTCTAAGAACCAAAAAAATTGAAAACAGATTGACATATTCAATTTTTTTGAATATAAAACAAGAAAACTTAACACCAACACCAAACACCAGCACCAAACTATCAGGAAGTGAGTATGACTACAATGGTAGATCGGGTCGCGTCCTTAAAGGCTTGGATGGACGAACATAATGTGACCATCCGCTATGTCGCTGAACAGCTTGGGGTGAGCATGACTCTGACTCGCAGGTATCTCGTACTTTGCGAAACTATCCCGACACATTGGCACCGCCAGCTTGTCTTGCTTGGAATCCCCCCGGAACTCTTGCCCCGCGCTGAGGATAAGAAGCGTGGCCCCTCCCGGAAGATTCCAGTTCTGAACCCGCACCCGGCAGTGTGTGCCTGATTTGAGGATAACCCGGCATCCCGCCGGAATCACGCAAACGGAAAGGAGAGTTTGGCATGAAAGAAGACACTCCGAACATCGGGGCCGTCTGCCAGCGGCTTGCCAAGCACGCCCCGTCAGGGCTGTCGGCGGAACAGATCGCCTATCGGCTCGGGCGTCCGTACAACACGCTGATGTCCGAGCTTTCGCCCCTGCGGGACACGCACAAGTTCGACGTGAATCTGTTGATACCGCTCATGCGGCTGGCGGGCTCCACGGAGCCGCTGCACGAGATGGCCCGCGCTCTCGGCGGGGTGTACGTCGACTTCCTCCCGGTGTCGGACGCAGCGCATCCGGTGCATGGCCAGTGCATGGCCTCGGTGAAGTCGTTCGGGGACATGATGGTCGGCACGGCGAAGGCGCTGGAGGACAACATCATCACCAGCGAGGAAAGAAGGGAACTCGCCCGGCTCGGCTACAGGGCCGTGGGCGACATTTTGGCCCTGCTGCTCCAGATCGACGAGGCGGAGGCCCGGGATCGGGGCAGGGCATAAAAGAACGCCCCCGGAGTTGCGGGAACAACGCCGAGGGCAAACATCCAGTGAGGGCTACTCAAATGGATAGAAATGAAATCTACACGGGCAAGGCAAGGCTTGTCAATCGCGGCAACGGTATCGTCCTGCGCTGCGCGACGAAGGGTGAGCTTGCGGCGCTGCTGTCGCTGCTCAGGGCTCTTTTCCCGCATGGGGGACGCATGAAGGATCTCATGGGGAGGGCTGCGGCATGAAGTACGTTATCGGAGACAGCGCCCGCCTCGTGACTCCCTATCGCGGTTACTCGTGGGTGACGATCATCGGCTACGAAGGCGACGGGTATTGCGTGGAACTTACTTCCGGCCTCGAACTCGTCGTCCGGGAAGACGAACTGGAGGACGTATGAGCCGGAAAATCCGCGAACTCGCCATCCCGAAGTACAAAAAGGACTGGCCCGGCAAGACCCTTTTGATGAAGGAAGCCTGTCCGACGACACGTATGTCTCCCTATGAATATGGCGAAAGGCTCCCCTCGCTGATTGAGGCCGGGGTATTGGTGAAGCTTGAACGTTTCCTCTCCAAGTCGGAGGCCACCCTGAGCGGACACTCTGATCTGTATCAGTGGGCTGAGAAGGAAGGCCAGCGCGTCATCAAGATCGGATGGCGCTGTCCGAGATGCGCCGTCTGCCATGAGGACTACATCCCCGAATCGTTCATCCGCCAGAAAAAGGCCATTTTCGTTGAAGTCACCGGAACCGAAGGAGAGGAAGCATGAGCGTCATCAACCAGTCGGATATCGAAGACATCAACGAAACGTTGCAGAAGTTTGCCAATCAGGAAGGCGTGAATGGTTTTGCGGCCATTCTGATCGGCTTCACGGATGAGGGTGATCACACATGCCTCATTGCAAAGGGTAAGCTTAATCAGGTTGATATGCTTTATGGTTTTAGCAAGGGGATACAAAACTTGCTTGAAAGAATGGACGTCCTCAAGCAGGACGGGGGTGTGCAATGATGCCGCTGGACTGGAGCGAACACGCCAAGCTGGAGCGTGGTGCGGCCCTCCCCGTGGACGAGTCGTTGCTCGTGATGCTCCGTGAACGCCGCAAGGGGCCCGAACGTGTGGAGGCCACTGAGATAACTTTGGCGGAAGACCCGCTGTTCGCTATCGAGCGTCGGATCGAAGAGAAAGGCGATGACGGCGAGACGCGGCTCACCAGCCGGATAGAATACGTCTTCTTTTC
>ERZ827194.1184-NODE-1184-length-12404-cov-3.38343_pt1 | contig 12404 bp, 9 predicted proteins | sample MGYA00519777_ERZ827194 | MGnify/ENA primary metagenome ERZ827194 (study PRJEB31778, sample SAMEA3449277) | human gut metagenome | biome: human gut; feature: human-associated habitat; material: faeces | place: United Kingdom | collected 2010/2012 ...
AGGAACTTTTCCCTGAAATAGCAGACAGGGGCCTGCGGATCGACAAATATCTTTCTACAGTCAATGAACAGTTAAGCCGTTCCTATATCCAGAAGCTGTTGAAAAGCGGACTGGTATTAGTGGACGGTAAGCCGGTAAAGGCCAGCTATCAGGTAGATGAAGGGGATGTGATCTCCTTAGATATCCCAGAGGCAGTAGAGCCGGAGATCGAGCCAGAAAATATGGATTTGGACATCCTTTATGAAGATCAGGATGTGATCCTAGTAAACAAGCCAAAGGGAATGGTGGTACATCCCGCTGCCGGTCATTATTCCCACACATTAGTAAATGGTCTGATGCATCACTGCAAAGACCAGCTTTCCGGGATCAATGGTGTAATGCGTCCAGGCATCGTCCATCGTATTGATATGGATACAACAGGTGTTATTATTGCCTGCAAAAATGACATGGCTCATAATTCCATTGCAGCCCAGTTAAAAGAGCATTCCATTACCAGGCGGTATCAGGCCATTGTTCATGGCGTATTAAAGGATGATGCCGGCACCGTTGAAGGTCCTATCGGCCGTCATCCTACAGACCGCAAAAAAATGAGCATCAATTATAATAACGGAAAAAGCGCTGTAACCCATTATAAAGTCTTAAAGCGTTTCCGCCAGTATACCCATGTGGAATGCAGGCTTGAAACAGGACGAACCCACCAGATCCGTGTGCATATGGCCAGTATCGGACATCCTTTACTGGGTGATCTGGTTTATGGACCTGGAAAATGTCCTATTCCCGGCCTGCAAGGACAGACTCTTCACGCAGGTGTTTTAGGTTTTATCCACCCAAGAACAGGAGAGTACATGGAATTCACAGCACCTCTTCCTGAATATTTCGCAAAGCTTTTGAATACATTGCCAGAATAACTTATTTGTCCGACAAATGTCGGACATTTTTATATTTCTATATACTTTTTAGAATTTTTGAGTTATAATATAAGTACGATATAGGTGCCAAAAGTTTTTGATACCCATGATACCAGGTTGCTACGTGCTTTGCACTTTCGCAATCCTTGAAAAAACGGACCAGACGGCATCAAATGCAGAACGGAAAGGGGTAGGTTTTATGTCAGGAAATCTTATTATTACCATCGGAAGACAGAGCGGAAGCGGCGGTAAAAAAATTGGGGAAATGCTTGCAGAAAAACTGGGTGTAAAATGTTATGACAAAGAACTTCTAGCTCAGGCTGCAAAACATAGCGGACTTTGTGAAGAATTATTTGAGAAACATGATGAGCGTCCTACCAGTAGTTTTCTTTACTCTCTGGTAATGGATTCCTATTCCATGGGCTACACGTCAACAGGCTATTCCGATATGCCTATTAACCACAAGATCTTCCTTGCCCAGTTCGATACCATCAAGAAACTGGCAGATGAGGGGTCATGCGTTTTCATCGGACGCTGTGCAGACTATGCACTGGAAGATTATCCAAATGTAGTCAGCGTATTTATCACCGGTGATGAAGCAGACAAGATCAAACGTATCAGTGAAATCTATGATGTAGACGAAGCAAAGGCAAAAGACCTTATGGTCAAAACCGACAAAAGAAGATCCAGCTACTACAATTATTACTCCAATAAGAAATGGGGCGATCCAAAAAGCTATGACATGTGTATCAACAGCAGTGTTGTAGGACCAGAAGGCGCTGTAGACATCATCATGGAACTGGCAAAGAAAAAACAGGAATGGAATAAGAAGAAATAAAGATTGCAAATGTATCGTGATCTGAAATCATGAAAACTCCCCGCTGCGTCCGGATATCCAGGCAGCGGGGAGTTTTGGGCTTTTTAGCAGATGTTCATCCCGGTTCTGCCGGGAAATGAACTATTTCTTATTTATTTACTCTACAGTAACAGATTTTGCCAGGTTTCTTGGCTGGTCTACATCCAGGTTCTTTCCAACAGATGCATAATATGCGATCAGCTGTAAGATAGCTGCAATTGGGAATACAGTAAAGCTGTCTGCAATATCCGGAATACGGATCTGTACATCAGCAATATCATCTTCGATCACTGCAGACTCCTTTACAAGGAGGATCACAAAAGCGCCTCTGGCTTTTACTTCACGCACATTGGAGATAGTCTTCGCAAAAATATGCTCCTGAGTGGCAATAGCGATCACCGGCACCTGCTCTGAGATAAGGGCAATGGTTCCATGCTTTAATTCACCGGCTGCATAGGCTTCTGCATGAATATAAGATATCTCCTTTAACTTTAAAGCTCCCTCTAAAGAAAAAGCATAGTCCAGGCCTCTTCCTATAAAAAAGGCATCACTCTTAGAAATGATATGGTTTACAATATTTTTAACCTCATCCTTGCGGCTGATCATCGTCTCCATGGCAGGAATAGCGTCTAACAGCTCTTTCATAAAGTTCTCTGCCTGTACAGGGCTGTATACGCCTCTTACAAGGGCCATACGACAGTAGATCAGGTACAGGGCAGCTAATTGTACTGAGTAGGCCTTGGTGCTGGCTACGGCGATCTCAGGGCCTGCGTGGGTGTAAAGAACATAGTCACTTTCCCTTGCAATAGTTGAGCCTTTAACATTAACGATTGCAAGTACCGGTGCATGGTAAGACTGTGCCAGGCGCATAGCCGCCAGAGTATCAATGGTCTCACCGGACTGGGAGATCACGATCACCAGTGTCTTTTCATCAATGAGAGGTGTTTCATACCGGAATTCAGAAGCAATAGAAACAGTGACCGGAATACGGATACCTGGCTCGATCAATGCTCTTGCGACCATTCCCGCATGCATAGCAGTTCCGCAGGCGATCACATGGATACGACTGCAGTCTTTTAAAATAGAATCCGGAATGCCGTCATCGGCCAGATCCGGCTGGCCTTTGCTTAAACGGGGAAGAATTGTATTTTTTAATGCATCTGGCTGCTCATGGATCTCTTTTAACATAAAGTGAGGAAATCCATTTTTCATAGCAGCATCCACATTCCAGTTTACCTCCATCATATCCGGTTCCACGCGGTTTAATTCCATATCGTAAACGCGTACCTTGTATGGGGTAAGACGTACGATATTTCCCTCAGGCACTACAAAATATTCTTTTGTATAGGCGATCAGGGCAGTAAGGTCAGATGCGATCATGGCTCCTGAGTGTGTATAAGCCGCTACAAGAGGGCTTACGTTGCGTACTGCATAAATCTCACCCGGGCGGTCCTCAAACATGATACAAAAGCCATAGGAACCTTTAAGTTCCTTTACAAAATGACGGATAGACAGAAGAGGATCATGATCCATGCGCTCATAAAGGGCATTTAAGACACCTGCAGCCACCTCACTGTCAGTCTGTGAGAGCAGATGGCCTTCCAGATCATATTCTTCTGTAAGCTGATGATAATTTTCAATAATACCATTATGGATCAGAGTTACCAGTCCCTGACGATGGGGATGGGCGTTTTCTGTTGTAACACCGCCATGGGTTGCCCAGCGGGTATGGCCGATGCCGCAGTGGGAAGAGCAGTCGCTTTCCTGTTTTACAAGTTCTTTTAATGCAGCTACCTTTCCTACAGTCTTGATCAGATGGATCTTTGAATCATTTCCAAAATAAGCAATACCTGCACTGTCATAGCCTCTGTATTCCAGACCTGCCAGTCCGTTTAAAAGTATGTTTCCTGCCTCCAGAGGTCCTGTATATCCAATAATTCCGCACATAAAATATAAATCCTTTCCCAGACCGGTCAATACACCCGGCAAGCGGGTACACAAAGAAAAGGGATGGCATCCCCTTGTATATTGATCAGCTGTTTCCATATTAATTAATTTCGTTTTGTCCGGTTATACCAGCTTTGTTTTGCAGTTACCCGCATATTTTCTGGTATAAAACACGCCCGGACTGCATGGGAGAGCACCCGCCGAATATGTTCGATTCTCTCTCCACCTCGTTAACCTGTTCCAGCAGTAAGTCATTACTGTTCACGACCCGGCCCAGGTGCATGGCGCTATAGCTTTACTATTTTTTATCTGTTTCCTCCTAAAACAAATCCAGATTATTATATCCCATATCTATAATATGCGTCAACTCTTAATTTTGCTGCCATTTTATGGCTTCTATTTAATGTTTCTGTAAGACTTTCACACTGTATTTTGTCAAAATGGTATGCTATAATCATGGTTGGCTTGTAAAATAATACAGGTGTTTAATTTTTTTGACACCTACGATAGGAATTGCTGCGTGATATTCACCTTCGCAATCCTTAAAAATAATGACTCTCGGAATTTTTTTGTACTTGATTTTGCGAGAAGATTTTTTGTCAGTTGTGCCCAAATTTTAGAGGCGTTGGCGTTGCGTCCGCCTCTAAAATCCGGGTGCGACTGGCGGAAAATCGGCCGCAAAGGCAAGTGCATGAAAGACTCCGAGAGTACATAAATATAAAAATGAGGTAAGAACATGCGTTTACACGAAAATAATAACGAAGAAGACGAACTGCAGCGTCTGCGGGCCCGCAGACAGGGAACGGACCGAAGCAGACGTCCTGTATCCAGAGCTTCAAAATCTGCATCATCCAGAACAGAATATGGGACAACCGACAGACAGATAAGAACTGTAAATCCTACATATGATGAAGACTATTATGAGGAAGAAGATTACGACTATAATGAGGACTATACAGAAAACTCCGGATCTGATGGTCTAAAAGTTCCTTTTCAAAATGAAAACCGCAGACGCCCCAGGATGACCTCTGCCGGTTCATATACTGCAGGACAACAGACTGCGTTTAAAAGCAAAAGTTCAAGAAACACTGTATCGAAACGCCAGACTGCCCAGGCATCAGCAGGCCGGCGGGAGAATCATTCCGGTGCTTACAATTCCAACACCTCCAATGGTTCCGGCACTTACAAAAAAACTTCCAGAAAACGTAAAAAAGCAAAATGGCCTGCAATTCTTTTATGCCTGCTTGCTGTGATCTGTGTATACGGTGGATGGACTTTCCTGCACAGATCCACCGGCTACTGGAATATAGCAGTATTTGGCGTAGACAGTCGTGACGGAAATACAAAAAATGCGCTGGCTGACGTTCAGGTACTCTGCAGCATCAATCAGAAAAACGGCGATATAAAGCTGGTAAGTGTTTACCGTGATACCTATTTAAAGGTTGATTCCAAAGGAAGCTACCATAAGATCAATGAGGCTTATTTTAAAGGAGGCCACAAACAGGCCGTATCAGCCCTGGAAGAAAATCTGGATCTTAAGATCGATGATTATGCAACATTTAACTGGAAAGCAGTAGCACAGGCTATCAATGTTTTAGGCGGTGTGGATATTGATATCACCCAGCCGGAATTTAAGTATATCAATGCATTTATTACAGAAACCGTTAATTCTACAGGTATTGGTTCTACCCAGTTAGCAAGTGCAGGGCCAAATCATTTAGACGGTGTACAGGCAGTTGCTTACTGCAGACTGCGTCTGATGGATACTGATTTCCAGCGTACAGAACGTCAGCGAAAAGTTATTTCCCTGGCTCTTGAAAAGGCCAAGCAGGCAGACCTGGCTACCCGTACCAATCTGGTAAAGGCGATCCTTCCGCAGATCTCTACCAGCGTGGGAATTGATGATGTTTTGCCACTGGCAAAGAATGTAAGCAAGTACCATATCGGTGAAACTGCAGGATTCCCATTTACACAAAAAACAAAAAAAATGGGGAAAATGGACTGCGTTATCCCTGTTACACTGGAAAGCAATGTAGTTACGCTGCATCAGTTCCTTTATGGAGAAGACGCTTTATATAGTCCTTCTTCCACTGTAAAGAAGATCAGTGATCATATTGCAGAGAAATCTGGCTTTTATGAAGGCGGCAAGGCAGCTCCTACCTCCTCTGGCTCAGGAAAATCAGACAGCAAGGGACAGTCATCGGGAAACAGTAAAAAGGATTCACCGTCACCTGCCCAGACAGCAGCCCAGACAGCAGCTGGCGAAAGTTCTGAGGCGGAGGAAACAATAGATGAAACCAGTGCAGAAACCGACGAGACCGCAGCAGAAGAGAGTAACTCAGCTATCATTGAAAAGCTGGATGAACCAAAGGCCGAGAAAGAAACCACCAGTGCATCTGAGGGTGGTCCCGGCACCGTAAAACCAAAAGAAACAGAAAAAGCCACTGAAACAACAGCTGATGATTCTTCTAAAGGACCTGGTATGCAGGAAACTATCAGCAATTCAGGAAACACTTCTGGTGAAAACACCGAAAAAGCCGACCTTATTGGTCCGGGAGTGTAATTCCAATATTGAATTTATCAAATGTCTATGTTAAAATATTTTATAGAGTTGTGGAAGTGACAATGACACTTACAACTGATTTTCATTTTTGATGATTTCACGTCACGATGACATATCCGTTTACTAAACAACATGATTGCGAAAGAAGAGATGTTACTATGATAAGTTGCCATTACGTTATTTCAACAAATCACGGACTACATGCTGCCAATGCCATGAGTATAAGCCGTGCCGCCTCTGAATACCAGTGCAAGATCACATTGGGAAGTTCCAGAGGAGTTGCAGACTGTAAAAATGTCCTTTCTTTGATGAGCCTTGGCGCTAAACAGGGAGACTCTCTGGTACTGACCGCAGACGGGCCTGATGAAAAACAGGCGGTGGGTTATTTAAGCGGAATATTACGGACGATTTTGTAATGAATTAAATAATATAGATCAATATTAAAAAGCCTTGGATAAACACTGAGGCTTTTAATTATTTATTTAAATTCTTAAAAATACTAGTTATATTTTGATGATGAGAGTGACATGTAACTATTCGCGAAAGAATAGTTTAACGAATAGTTTCGTATACTTTTCTCTTATTTTATTCATTCACTTATAAACCTTTTGTCAGTTTACATAAATTAATTATGTCAACTATTCACTGCTTGCATATTACAAATTACAGAAAGGATCCTCTTTTCCAGATGAAACTCCAACGTCTCTTAAGCCTTCTTCGTCAGGCTATCGACCAATACCAGATGATTGAACACGGCGACCATATTGCCATTGGTATTTCCGGCGGTAAAGACAGCCTTACTTTGCTGTATGGGCTGTCACAACTTCAGAAATTTTATCCCAAACATTTTACCTTATCTGCCATTACTGTAGACATGGGACTTGATACCATGAATTTAGAGCCTGTAAAAACTCTCTGTGCGGATTTTAACGTCCCTTATGAAATTATCTCCACTGAGATTGGAAAAATCCTTTTTGAGGCCCGTAATGAGGCTAATCCATGTTCTCTTTGTGCAAAAATGCGAAAAGGCGCCCTAAACCAGAAAGCTCTGGAACTTGGCTGCAACAAGATTGCCTACGCACACCATAAGGATGATCTAATTGAAACTGCATTAATGTCACTTTTATACGAGGGGCGTTTTTATGCATTTCCGCCAGTCACTCATCTTGACCGTACAGATTTAACCGTGATCCGGCCTCTGATGCTGGTTTCTGAAGCTGATGTAAAAGGCTTCAAAAATAAATACCAGCTTCCCGTTTGTAAAAATCCATGTCCTATGGATGGACACACGCACCGGGAATACGTCAAAAATCTGATTCGGACTCTGAATACGGACTCTCCCGGTGTACGTGAACGTTTATTTCACGCAGTCATTAACGGGAATTTTGAAGATTGGCCCAAGCTTTCCAAATAATAAAAATCTATGAACGAGGCATACATTAATTATGGCAACAACTTTACCTTATTACGAGCAAAAAGATATTGAAAATATTAAAAAACTCAGGGAAATGATGACGACTCTCCCACCCTTCTGCACTGAATTTTTTCGTGGAATCGAACCAAGAACTTCTACCAGGACTCGTATTGCCTATGCATACGATCTCTCTGTATTTTTCGATTTCCTTAAAAAAGAAAATCCCGTATTTTCCAAAATGGAGAGAATGGATCTTACTTTAGATTATTTAGATCAGATCTCGGTAACAGATTTAGAAGAATATATGGAGTATTTAAAATACCGTTTTAATGAGCATAATCAGGAAATCATTAACAAAGAACGTGGAATAATGCGCAAAATTTCTTCTTTAAAAAGCTTTTACAACTATTTTTTCCGTACAGAAAAGCTGAAAACAAATCCTGCTGCCCTGGTCCAGCTTCCAAAACTACATGAAAAAGAGATCATCCGTCTTGATATTGACGAAGTTGCTCTCCTTTTGGATGCTGTGGAACAAGGGGATGGTCTGACGGATAAACAGAAAGCTTTCCACAACCGGACTAAACTGCGCGACCTTGCTCTTCTAACCCTTCTTCTTGGAACCGGCATCCGTGTTTCTGAATGTGTAGGATTAGATTTAAACGATATTGATTTTAAAAATGGCGGAATCCATATCCATCGAAAAGGCGGAAAAGAGGTTACTGTATATTTTGGTACAGAAGTAGAAACTGCGCTTCAGGACTATCTGGATGAACGAAACAGCATTATCCCTGAGGAAGGCAGTGAAAACGCTCTCTTCCTTTCTCTTCAAAAGAAACGTATGAATGTACGCAGTGTGGAAAACTTAGTTAAAAAATATGCCAGGATCGTTACCCCATTAAAAAAGATCACCCCGCATAAACTTCGAAGCACCTACGGAACTAATCTTTACCGTGAAACCGGTGATATTTATCTGGTTGCTGATGTTCTGGGACACTCAGACGTAAATACCACCAAAAAGCACTACGCTGCCCTTGAGGACGAGCGCCGCCGCAGCGCCCGTAATGCAGTAAAATTAAGGGAGAAGATGGAAAATGATTAGATTAAAAAGCCAACTAATTAGAAACTATCCTTGTCAGGCAATTTTTCCGGCATGATCCAGAACTTCATTGCCGGATAACTGAGCACTACCTGTACCACAATATTCACTCCATTAGCCAGCGTAGGAACCAACGCCTGTGGAAGCCCCAGATTTTTGAAAAATGCCTGGCTGTAGGCAGGAAGTGCTGCAGATACAATAACCAGTACCACTGCAAGACAGATGTATCTTGGTACGGCTCTTGTAAATGCTGCATTGGAGCGGAATACAAAGTTTTTCTGTACATAGAAATTAACGGTCTGGGCAGCTGCTGTTGCTACAAGAAAGCTTAAAAATCCACCCAATCCCAGGTCATTTTCTACCTGAGTATAATGGAAAACGAAAAAACAAAATGGGATTTCCTCTAAAGAGGTAAACAGGAAAGCTGTACAGATCCACATTGCTATAAAATTCACAAATGTAGCCACATTAGACAGCACATTAAATAGAATAAATTCCCAGGCGGCTGGATGTTTGTCGATCCAGCTCTTAATCCTTCTTTTTCCTGATTTCATTCTCTCTTCTCCTTACCTTCCAACTGTTTTTCATATTTTTTGTTCTCTTTATTATTACGGAAATATCCTTTAATTACCCTTTTGGTGCCAGAAAGCCACTTTCCATTAACCATATCAACGATTCCTCTTGCCATTTCCATGCTTGCAGCACCACCTGTCATCTTTGCGATTCCGCGAAATGGCATGCTATAGATAAACAATAAGTTTAAATCCGGTTTGCCTTTTCTTTCACTCTTTTTTATTTTATCTGTCAATATGCGGTAAACCAGACGAGCCAGACGGCTTTTGGCATAATACATCTGGCAGATAGCATCATTAATCCCCAGTTCGCCCTTCCATTTCCCATCAGGAACAGGATGTCCCAAAAGAATTTCAAATTCCTCTGCTCCCACATTACTGATCCGTCCGCTGTAATAAGAAGGCAATTTTTTCTTTTCATAGGGTATTTCTTTTGTGGTTCCCGCTACCCATAATTTTCCGGACAACCGGATATCTGACACACTGGCTCCCACCATAAGCAGATATTCTCCTTCTTCTATCTCCCATTGTCCTGTTTTTACATTCCAGTAGCGAAAAGTTTTATCGTCAAATGGAATATGCACCCTTTTACTTTCCCCCGCTTTTAAAAAGACCTTCTGAAAGCCTTTTAATTCCTTCTGCGGGCGGAATACAACGGAGTCCGGAAAGCCGACATAAAGCTGGACAACCTCTGCCCCATCCCGCTCTCCTACATTTGTGACAGTCAATTGTACCCCTTTTTCATCCACTTCCAAAGCTGAATAGGCAAACTCTGTATAGGAAAGGCCATATCCAAACGGATACCGGAAAAGTACCATACTTGTATCATAATAGCGATAGCCCATAAAAGGTCCTTCACGATACTCTGATGTACGCTCAGAAGCAGGATAATACTGAAATGCAGGCGTATCTTCATACCGCAGCGGATAAGTCTCCGCCAGACGGCCGGAAGGATTTATCTTTCCGGTCAAGATATCCAGGATTGCCCCAGCACCTGCCTCTCCGCCTAGGTAACTGTGAAGGATTGCCTTTAAATCATACTGCCAGGACATCTCAATGGAAGAACCTGCACTTAAAATACCCACAATATTTTCATTTACTTTTACCAGTTTATTTAACAACCGGAGCTGGTTCTGAGGCAGACGCATGTGTTCCCGGTCTTTCCCTTCTGATTCACTAACCTCGTCCAGTCCAAAACAGTAAAGGACCACATCTGCTCCGGCAGCTGCCTCTAATGCTTCTTTTTCTAAATCTGCATCTGGTTCTCCATTGCGTGTATATCCATGAGCTTTTCCAATTACCTGAAGATCATACTCACCAATCAGCTGGTCCATGGATTCCACATTAAAAGGATTTACCATAGAAGATCCTGCGCCCTGATAGCGTGGTACAAAAGCGAAATCACCAATGAGCGCGATCCTGGTTCCCGGCTTTAACGGAAGTATATTATCTTCATTCTTTAAAAGAACAGCACTTTCTGCAGCTGCTTTTCTGGCTAATGCGTGATGGGCTTTCTCATCAAAAACTGACTTTTTTTCCTCTGCCTTTTGTTTCAGATCCAATACTGCATCTAAAACATGATCCACACAAAGATCTATATCTTTCATGGAAAGACGCCCTTCATTTACAGCTGTAACCAGCTCTCTGGCTGAGTCAAGCCCAGGTTCCGGCATTTCCAGGTCTGACTGACACATCACTCCTTTTACATGATCATTAGAACCGCCCCAGTCTGTAACCACCAGCCCGTCAAAGCCCCATTCCTTTCTTAAAATATCTAGCAGCAGCTTTTTATTCTCATTGGCATATTCCCCATTTACCTCATTGTAACTGGTCATAATAGCTTTGGCATTGCCTTCTCTGACTGCAATCTCAAAACCTGTCAGATAGATTTCTCGAAGAGTCCTCTCATCTACCACTGCATTCATAGCCATGCGCCGTTCTTCCTGGCTGTTTACTGCAAAATGCTTTGGACAGGCATATACGCCCTGACTCTGGATACCCCGTATATAAGCAGCTGCCATTTTTCCTGCCAGATAAGGATCTTCCGCAAAATACTCAAAATTTCTTCCGCAAAGAGGACTTCTTTTCATGTTAAGCCCTGGACCTAGTACAATATTTACATTCTGGGCAGCTGCTTCTTCTCCCAGCGCTTTGCCGATCTCTTCTCCAAGCTCCGAATCCCAGCTGTTTGCAATAGCTGCAGCTGTCGGAAAACAGGTTGCCTTTAAAGAGGCATTTAAACCCAGATGATCCCCTGATCCCGCCTGCCTGCGGATCCCATGTGGGCCGTCAGAAAGAAAAACAGACGGTATCTTAAAGCGTGGGATATCCCGTGTCTGCCATACTGTTTTGCCGCTCAAAAGCGCCGCTTTTTCCTCCAGTGTTAATTTTAAAAGTAATTCTTCATGTTTCATATCATTTCCTCTTTAATGACTGTATATCTTTCATTTCCTGACATTTATTTGCAGCACCTATTATATCAAACTAATTGCCATATGACACTTTTTAAGCAAAAAAACAGAAAAAATCTTCAAAGCGTGGATCTAAAAAAGGTATTCCGCAGATCATTTTTTCATGATCCCGGAATACCTTTTTACTTATCTGACTTATCTGACAGAAACTACTATCCGATCAGACTCATTAAATGTCCCACAAATGCACCTCCTGGTGTACCAATAATATTACCCAGAAGTGCCATAAGAATACCTACCGGAACTAAAGCACTACTGTATGCGCCTGCAAGTACAGGTGCAGTAGCAGTTCCACCAACGTTTGCTAAAGATGCAACGGCACAGGTAAAGATATCCATTTTGATCACCTTTGCAAGAATGACCATAACAGCTACATGGATCAGAAGGATCAGGAAACCAGCTGCCAGCCATACAGGTGCATTACCCATAGCAGAAATATCTGCTCTGGAAGCGATCAGGGCAATCTCAACATAAAGGATGATATTAGATACCTCTTCTGTTCCTTTTAATTTTCCAAATGGAGTCATAGCCACCAGCAGTCCAACAGCGGTTACCAGAAGAACAGTCCAGGTTGCAC
>ERZ827194.1185-NODE-1185-length-12401-cov-143.681_pt1 | contig 12401 bp, 9 predicted proteins | sample MGYA00519777_ERZ827194 | MGnify/ENA primary metagenome ERZ827194 (study PRJEB31778, sample SAMEA3449277) | human gut metagenome | biome: human gut; feature: human-associated habitat; material: faeces | place: United Kingdom | collected 2010/2012 ...
AAACAAGAGGAGGAAAAGGGTTGAAGATGAAGACGATAGAGAAACGAGGGAGTATCTGCCCCAAAAGGATAAGTGCCGGACCGAAAGGGATAGTTGCGATTAGGGCAAGTATAGATACGATTAAAGCAGGTATGGGGGTGATTAGGATAAGTACGATTGTGATTAGAGCAACTATAGGTGCAATTAAAGTAAGTATAGGTGCGATCAGAGCAGGTATAGGTGTATTTAAAGCAAGTGCCGGTGCAATCCGGAAGAACATTTGCGATCAGGGAAGTCTCATTATAAAGTATTTTCATAAGCAAAATTTAGAAAAAAACAGGAGAAGCCTACCTTTCAAACCAAAGGCGTGTTGGTTTAAAGCCAAGGGGCGTTGTTGGCTTAAAAGGTAAGGAGTCTTGGTTTTAAAGGTAAAAGGATGGCTGTGTAAGGAGGTTATAGGGGTATTTTTAGGGAAATAGAGAGCTGCTCAAAGAAAGAAAGAGAATAAGGAGATGTATAGATTTGAGAAGAGACTATATGAATCAACCTTAGCCTACCTCTATAAACCACACTCACCCACTCCTTGTCCCTATGCCTAATCGTTTTGCATCAATCATCCCCATTATAGCATTAACAACATAGAAAAGTTCCCTCCACTGAAATAATGTTTAGCCCGATACAGATAATGATGTTTGAATCATCTTGAAGTAGAAACTTATTTCTCCATTCCGTCCATTACAACTCAAGCTGAAATAGCCACCGCTTGTATGTAAGCATTATACAAACCAGCTAAATATCTCCAAACAAGTTACAATAAATATCTTTCTATAAAAGTTTTGCCTCCTATTCATTAAAAGTTCAGGTTAACAACAGAAAAAGAATCATAACTGGGAACAAAGGCAATCTTTTCAGGTTCTACAACGATTTCGTTTCATCTTTTTTTCGTATTTTTGTCCCAATATGCATGCTTCTGCAAGGATAGCAAAGACGAATAAAAAAATAATGAGAGTAATTGATTTAATACATAGCAACGAAAAAACAGCTTTCTCTTTCGAAATACTCCCTCCTTTAAAGGGTACGGGCATCGAGAAGTTGTACCAAACCATAGATACCTTACGTGAGTTCGACCCAAAGTATATCAACATCACCACTCATCGCAGTGAGTATGTATATCGGGATTTAGGCAACGGACTTTTTCAGCGCAACCGCCTGAGAAGACGTCCGGGAACCGTAGCTGTAGCTGCTGCCATCCAGAATAAATACAACATCACAGTAGTACCCCACATTTTGTGTAGCGGGTTTACACAGGAAGAGACAGAATATGTACTGCTCGACCTTCAGTTCCTGGGTATTACAGATCTATTAGTGCTTCGTGGCGATAAAGCCAAACATGAAACCGTGTTTACTCCTGAGGGAGACGGACATCATCATGCTTTGGATCTGCAGCAACAAATCAATAACTTCAACAAAGGTATTTTTGTAGACGGATCGGAGATGAAAGTGACTAATACTCCTTTCTCATACGGTGTGGCTTGCTATCCGGAAAAGCATGAAGAAGCTCCTAATATCGATATGGATATCTATTGGTTGAAGAAAAAAGTGGAAGCCGGTGCAGAATATGCCGTTACCCAACTGTTTTACGATAACAAAAAGTACTTTGAATTCGTAGAAAAGGTACATCAGGCAGGTATCGACATCCCTATCATCCCGGGTATTAAGCCCTTTAAAAAGATATCACAACTGAATATGGTGCCTAAAACGTTCAAGGTAGACCTTCCGGAAGAGTTGACCAAGGAAGCACTGAAGTGCCAAACCGATGAGGAAGCCCGTCAGGTAGGCATCGAATGGTGCATCAGCCAATGCAAAGAGTTGATGGCAGCCGGTGTGCCCAGTATCCATTTCTACTCCATCGGAGCAGTGGACAGTATCAAAGAAGTAGCCAAAGCAATTTACTAAGCCATGTTTTTCAGAGACGTCATCGGACAAGAAGAGGCCAAGTATCGACTGATACAAGAAGTCAGCGAAGGACGCATCCCCCATGCCCAGCTTTTTTGTGGGCCCGAAGGGGTAGGCAAGTTTCCGCTGGCACTGGCCTATGCACGCTATCTGAGTTGCACCAATCGTAGTGACACTGATGCTTGCGGAGTCTGTCCGTCATGTGTGAAATTCAATAAGCTGGTTCACCCGGATGTTCATTTCGTCTTTCCGGTAGTAAAAAACGGGAGAAGCGATGACTACATTGTAGAATGGAGAAAATTGGTGTTAAACAATCCCTATTTTACCATCAATCATTGGCTGAACGAAATAAATGCAGAAAATGCACAGGCCGTAATCTACACCAAAGAGAGTGATGAGATCATGAAAAAGCTCAGCCTTAAATCCAGCGAGGGCGAATTTAAGATTACACTCCTCTGGCTGCCGGAAAAGATGCAACAGGCTTGTGCCAACAAGTTATTGAAACTGCTGGAAGAACCACCCGAAAAGACAATCTTCCTTTTGGTTTCGGAGGCTCCCGATTTAATTCTCCAAACGATATTGAGCCGCACACAACGCTTCAATCTACGTAAAATTGAGGAAGAGTGTATGGCCGAGGCTTTACAAAGCAAATACGGGGTCCAGCAGGCAACCAGTATTTCGATCGCCCACCTGGCCAACGGAAACTTTATCAAAGCCCTCGAGACGATTCACCTGAATGAAGAGAATCAGTTGTTTTTCGAACTGTTTGTCAGTTTGATGCGACTCTCTTACCAACGGAAAATCCGGGAAATGAAATTATGGAGTGAACAAGTGGCAGGCATGGGACGCGAACGCCAGAAAAACTTTCTGGAATACTGCCAACGAATGATCCGGGAGAATTTTATCTACAACCTACACCGGAAAGAGTTGACTTATATGACATTAGAAGAACAGAACTTCGCTACACGGTTTGCCCCTTTTGTCAACGAACGAAATGTAATGGGCATCATGGATGAACTGAGTGAAGCTCAAAAACATATTGAACAGAACGTAAATGCTAAAATGGTATTTTTCGACTTCTCGCTGAAGATGATCGTACTGTTAAAGCAATAACTTTAAAATAAAGTATATGAAATTTAAACTGCATAATGGGAGCGGAGGTCTTTGTTGTAAAAGCTGTTCCCGACAAGATAAAAAACTAAATACCTATGATTGGCTGGCCGACATACCAGGCAATGCAGAGGAGAGTGATATGGTAGAAGTTCAATTTAAGAACACCCGTAAAGGCTACTACCGTAACAGTAACAAAATCAAATTGGAGAAAGGCGATATCGTAGCTGTAGAAGCTACTCCGGGACACGATATTGGTACTGTCACCCTGACAGGACGATTAGTCCCCCTCCAGATGAAAAAGGCAAACTTTAAACAGGATGCCGAAATCAAGCGTATCTACCGCAAAGCAAAAGCTGTAGATATGGAGAAATATGAAGAAGCAAAAGCCAAAGAACATACCACAATGATTCGTGCACGGCAGATAGCAGCCAGTCTGAATCTGGATATGAAAATTGGTGATGTAGAATATCAAGGAGACGGCAATAAAGCTATCTTTTATTATATCGCCGACGAACGCGTAGACTTCCGCCAATTGATTAAAGTACTGGCCGAAGCTTTTAGAGTACGTATCGAAATGAAGCAAATCGGTGCACGGCAGGAAGCCGGACGCATCGGAGGTATCGGCCCTTGCGGACGTGAGTTATGCTGTGCCACCTGGATGACCAGTTTTGTATCCGTATCAACCAGTGCGGCAAGGTATCAGGATATTTCACTGAATCCTCAAAAGTTGGCCGGACAGTGTGCCAAGTTAAAATGTTGCCTGAACTATGAAGTGGACTGCTATGTAGAAGCACAAAAACGTCTGCCCTCAAGAGAAATCGAACTGGAAACCAAAGACGGAACCTATTACTTCTTCAAAGCAGATATCCTCAGTAATCAGATTTCGTATTCAACCGACAAAAACTTTGCAGCAAACTTAGTGACCATTAGCGGAAAACGTGCATTCGAAGTGATAGGGCTGAACAAAAGAGGTATTAAACCGGACAGTCTGTTGGAAGCCGAACGCAAACCGGAACCTAAAAAGCCTGTTGATTTGCTGGAGCAGGAAAGCTTGACGCGTTTCGACCGTGACCGCCGCCGTAACGCCAAAGACGGAAATGGAAAGGACGAAGGCGGAAACGGAAACCGGAAAAAGAAAAAGAAGAATAATAACCGCCCGCAACAAGCTACCAATGGCGAAACACAGAGTTCACAGCCCACTCCGATTAATGCACAGGAGAACAACGGTTCTCAGCCTGTACAAAACCAACAGCGTACACGTGGTGAACGTCCGAAAAACAATAATCGCAACAACAACCAACCACGTAAAAATAATGAGTCTCGTGAACCGCGTAGCAACGAGAACCGGGAAACGCGTAAAAACGAACCCCGTGAACAGCGCCCTCCTCGCGAACCACGCGGACCGCGCAACAATGAACAACCTAAACGTATCGAGAAAGCTCAGGAAAATGAAAAGCCTGCTCAAGAATAGCATTTGCATGCTCCTTACCACATGGGTTCTGACTGCATGTGACGAAAATACTGTGTATCACTCTTACCAATCCACTCCCCCGGATGGATGGAAGAAGAGTGATACACTCTTTTTCAACGTGCCTCTAAAAGATTCCCTAGCCAACCTGCGACTGTCCGTTGGTGTACGCAACAGCAGTAACTACCCTTATCAGAACCTGAATATCCTCATCCATTATAATCTGGAAGATTCAACTGTATGGAAGACAGATACCCTGAAGTTTATACTGACTGACCGGGAAGGTAAATGGACAGGAACCGGCTGGGGAAGTCTCTACCAATCGGCACTCCCTTTGAAGGACTGCTTTGTCAAACATCCCGGCAACTATACTTTCAAGATAGTACACGAAATGAAGAATGAACAACTAACCGGGATCAGTGATGTGGGATTGAAAATAGAACATTTATAGCCGTCTGCTACGCCCCGCATCGATACGCAGAAAGATAAAAAGCAGAATCGTAAATCCCCATAAAGATGACCCGCCATAACTAAAGAAAGGCAACGGAATACCGATTACAGGAGTCAGACCAAGTACCATTCCGATGTTAATAAACAAATGGAACAGGAAAATGCTCACAACCGAATAGCCATAAACCCGCCCGAAAGTAGAAGTCTGCCGCTCTGACGTCGCTATAAGACGGAGTATCAATGCCAAGAAAAGCAAAAGGACGGCTGCCGAACCAACAAACCCCTGTTCTTCACCCACAGTACAGAAAATGAAATCGGTATCTTGTTCGGGCACATATTTCAGCTTGGTTTGTGTACCATTCAGAAAACCTTTACCCGTCAACCCTCCGGAACCAATCGCAATCTTCGACTGGTTAACGTTGTAACCGGCTCCGGCCAAGTCCTCTTCCATCCCCAACACCACTTTTATACGAATCTGCTGATGAGGTTCAAGAATGTTGTCGAACACATAATCACTTGAATAAAGAAAACCGATAGAACCCAAAGCAAACAATCCGATCAAAAGATAGGCACGTTGCCGTTCGCTCAAAGATAAGTAAAGTAGATAACCTATGGTCACCACACAAAGCCCCCACTCCACCCAAACCAAATTGAATGGAGAGAGATACTCAGAAACGAGATAAGCGATCAGCAGCACAAGCAAACTACCGCCTATCATATTCCGTACAGGTTCCCACTTTTTCCTATACACCCAAACCATGGAACCGGCAAATAAAAGTATCATCAACAACACGGCAAACTCTCCGATAGGCGTAGGCGTATCGGCTATAAATACCTGATCGAAACGAATACCGACCACAAAATAGACTACGGCACATACTCCCGAAAACAAAACTACTCCAGGCATACCCTCGCGATATAGCACCAAGAAGAAGGCAAGATAGACCAATGCCGAACCGGTTTCCTTCTGCAAAATAATCAGCAACATCGGAAGTAAAATAAAAGCTACCAAGGGTAAAAAGCACTTCCACTTCTTGATATTAAATGAATAGGCATTCATAAACTTTGCCAGAGCCAAAGCTGTGGCAAATTTTGCAAACTCCGCCGGTTGCAGACTGACTGGACCTAATATTAACCACGAACGGGAACCTTTCGTATCGGGTGCAATAAAAATGGTTACGATTAACAGAAGAATCATACCTATATATATCAGGTATGCAAACATATCGTACATTCGTTCTTCAAGCATCAGGAGTATAAAACCAAGCCCAAAGGAACAGATAATCCACACAAACTGCCTACCGGCACGTGTTGAAAAGTCCAAAAAGTCACGATCACCATAATCATAACTGGCACCGCACACACTAAACCATCCACCGATTATAAGGAGCAGGTAAATGACGATCGTTACCCAATCCAATGTTTTCCATAAACTAACGCTCCTCGTTTCCATACATAATCACTCTATTACTATATTCTTCTGCACGTATCTCATTCTCCGGAGAGAGTTTCCCTTTTAAATATTGTTCCATCATCAATGCTCCGATCGGTACTCCGTAGACTGCGCCAAAACCACCATTCTCAACATATACGGCGATGGCTATCTTTGGGTTATTCATGGGAGCAAATCCCATAAAAACGGAGTGGTCATGTCCTCGGTTCTGCGCCGTACCGGTTTTGCCACATACTTCAACGTCCGGTAAAATGGCTCCTGCTACCCGGCAAGTACCTCCTGTGACCGCAGCACGCATGCCTGTAACCACATCTTCATAGTGCTTCCGGTCGATAGAGGTTTTTCTGGGAACCCGATAGAGGCTGTCGAGCTGTTCATCTTGAATTTCCTTCACAATATGTGGAGTAATAAAATGTCCCCGATTGGCTATTGTCGCACCCAAATTGGCTATCTGCAAAGGAGTTGCCAGAATCTCTCCCTGGCCAATTGCGATACTGATCACTGTCAACCCATTCCAACGTCCACGATAGGCCTTGTCATAAAACTGAGCATTAGGAATCAATCCCCGCTTTTCACCCGGTAAATCCACCCCGAGTTTATAGCCAAAACCCTGAGACACCATGTGGTCTTTCCATACAGTAATGGCATTTTGTGAAGAGCCATACTTGCGATCGCCAAACATCCGGAACAAGCCCCAACAAAAATAAGAGTTACATGAAGTCGCAATGGCCGGTATTAGCGGCAACGGCGAACCATGGGCATGACATCCCACATGCAAACTCCCGTAATTGAACCCATGAGCACAAGGGAAAGCCGGCGTATTGGTCTGAATAATCCCTTCTTGTAAGAAAGTCAGCGCTTGTGCCGTTTTAAACGTCGATCCCGGAGGATATACTCCCATAATCGAACGGTTTAACAAAGGTTTCATCGGATCTCTCTGGAGCATCAAATGGTTCTTTCCGCGCTGACGGCCAATCATCAGTCTCGGATCAAAATCGGGTGAAGAAACCATGCAAAGTATTTCTCCCGTCTCCGGTTCGATAGCAACAATACTCCCGATTTTATTTTTCAACAAGCGTTCTCCCAACATCTGGAGATCGATATCGATTCCGAGCTTCAGGTTCTTTCCGGGTATCGGACGCTTATCATACTTTCCATCCATATAATGTCCCTGTATACGTCCATGCGCATCCCTCAACAATACCTCAACGCCCTTTTCACCCCGTAAATAAGATTCATATGATTTTTCAATACCCTGTTTCCCGATATAGTCTCCCCGGATGTAGTAATCATCATTTTCGATGTCTTTCATTGATACTTCACCAATATCACCAAGCACATGGGCAGCGGAGTTATAGCTATATTGACGAATGGTACGTCGCTGGATATAGAATCCGTGAAACTTAAATAGCTTCTCCTGAAATACGCCACATTCTTCTGCCGAAAGTTGAGACATGAATACCTGATTGGTATAGCGTGAATAACCGGGATTCCTGCGACGATCTTTCATATCGCTCATTATCTTCAGAAACTGTGCACGAGTGATATTCAGCGTCTGGCACAAGTCGAGTGTATCGAGGTTCTCAACTTCCTTCGGCACCATTGTTATATCATACGCAGGCTGATTAAACACTAACAGTTTATCATTCCGGTCGTACATTGCCCCACGTGACGGGTACTGAATCTTATTCAGGAAAGCATTACTGTCGGCATTTTTTTTATAGTCATCAGTAGCTATCTGGAGAGAAAACAGACGCAGCAGATAAATCAGGACAATAGCCAATGCTACTCCGCCGATCACATATTTCCGTTTCTCTAAAACATAATCTTTTGCCATACCTATCTCCTCACTCCTTCAACAGCCATAATACAGGTTATAGTCAAAATGGTGCTCGACACCACCCTTAACAGCAATAACGGTATGCTGGTAAATGAGAAGAACTCAAGAGTCAGTAACATAAAATGGTGAACAAAGACACTTACCACCAAATATTTAAGGAAAGAAGCAATTCCCATACTTTTCAGCGAAGGTACGATACTATCCAAAGTATCTCGAGGCGTAAACAAGCGAAGAAACAACGGACGTAGAAAAGCCAGTAGTACTGTCGCCGCCGCATTCATACCCGGGGTATTAGAAAAGATATCGATGGCAAGCCCCATACAGAAACCCCATACCATCAATTCGTTTCGGGAAGTACCGGAGTTAAATTTTAATATAAAATAAACGTATAGAAAAGGAGTAGCCACACCGGCTATGTGCACATTATTCAAGATCAGCACCTGAAGTAATATCAGACCGACAAACCATCCTATTCTATGTATATAGTTGATAATCATTGCGCCAAACTCTTTTGTTCCAACTCTTTTTGCTCTCTCTGACCAGTTCTTGCAATCACACGCACCTCACTCACCTTACCAAAATCCGTTGCCAGTTTTACCTTCAACAGATAGGAAAGACCATCATTCGAATCGGCCATATCATCTACCGTACCAATCATAATACCTTCAGGAAAAACCGTGGAATAACCACTGGTCACAACTGTATCTCCCAAATTGAATTCGGCATGACGAGGCAAATCTTTCAAATAAGCATACCGGGCATCTCCATATTCCCACTTCAGGTAACCGAAATACTCACTACCCACAATTTTACAACTAATGCTGGATTTGCTGTTCAACACCGAAATCACCCGGGAATAGTGAGAAGAAGTTTCATATACGATGCCGACCACCCCATTACCATCGACCACGCCCATCTCAGGACGGATGCCATCCTTCGATCCCCGATTCAGAGTGATGTAGTTATCTACCAGATTGAGACTGTTATTGATAACCCGGGCTTTGAAGATTTCATAGTCTGTATCCGACAAGTTTCGGATACTATTCAGCTCGGTTGAGTCAGAGAGATGTTTTACTAATGCATTCTCCAGATTGCGGTTCTGCTGCTCCAACTCCATGATACGATCCAGTAAATCCTCATTGACCGATTTCAGATGGAAATAAGAAGTTATTCCACCGGATACTTCATATACTTTGCCGGCAACTACATTGGCCGAACTGAAATAAACACTGTGTTGGTAGTGGTTAAAGCGAAATAACAAAACAAAACTGATCACCTCCAACAGAATGAAGAGGAACCAGTGATTATATTTCAAAAGAAAGTTCAGTAAATTCCGCATAAAGACATATAAGTTACAAACTACGATCTACGAGCCACAAGTTCGTGCAGCAACTTACGCAACTGCCTCTCACTTATAGCTCGTAAACCGTAGTCAATTATTTATCTCATCAAGAATGAGAAACGGTCTACATTCTTCAATGCAACCCCTGTACCTTTAGCTACTGCATGCAACGGGTCTTCTGCAATGTGGAAAGGAATATTTATCTTATCAGTCAGACGTTTGTCCAAGCCACGAAGCAGCGCTCCACCACCGGCCAAATAGATTCCATTATGCACAATATCGGCATACAGTTCAGGAGGTGTATTCTCTAACGCACTCAGAATAGCTGTTTCTATCTTCGAGATTGATTTCTCAAGACAGTGTGCCACTTCCTGGTAGCATACCGGAACTTCCATCGGAAGTGCAGTGATACGGTTCGGTCCGTGAACGATATAATCTTCAGGAGCATCCTCACCCAGTTCGGTCAAAGCAGCACCCACATTTATCTTAATACGTTCGGCCATACGCTCACTGACTTTCACGTTATGCTGACGGCTCATGTATTCCTGAATATCGGCAGTCAGATCATCTCCCGCTATACGAATAGAGTTGTTCGAAACAATACCTCCCAATGAAATTACAGCAATCTCGGTAGAACCACCACCTATATCAACAATCATGTTTCCTTCCGGTGCTTCTACATCAATACCGATACCGATAGCCGCAGCCATAGGTTCAAATACCAGATAGACATCACGTCCGCCGGCATGTTCGGCAGAGTCACGGACAGCACGAAGTTCAACTTCCGTACTACCCGAAGGCACTCCGATCACCATACGAAGCGATGGAGAGAAAAGGCGGTTACGAGTATTTACCTGTTTGATCAGTCCGCGCATCATCTGCTCGCAAGCATAGAAGTCGGCAATCACTCCGTCGCGCAACGGACGGATGGTACGAATATTCTCGTGCGTCTTTTCGTGCATCAGCTTGGCCTTTTCACCTACAGCAATCATCTTGTCTGTCCGACGGTCAAGGGCCACCACCGAAGGCTCATCTACTACAATCTTACCACCGGTAATAATGATAGTATTGGCCGTACCGAGGTCCATTGCTATTTCTTGTGTAAAAGAGAATAATCCCATAATGAATAAATTTCTAATGCGTCAATATACCAGTGTGCCCATAACGGGTTGTCCGGCATACAACAAGTTTTTAATTAGTGCTTAAAGTGGCGGATACCCGTTGTAACCATTGCCATGCCATGTTCGTTGCAATAGTCAAATGTCAACTGGTCTTTCACCGAACCGCCCGGCTGGATCACAGCTGTCACACCTTCCTTATCCGCAATTTCCACACAATCGGGGAAAGGGAAGAAAGCATCCGATGCCATCACCGCACCCTGCAAATCGAAACCAAACGACTTAGCTTTTTCGATAGCTTGTTTCAGTGCATCCACACGTGAAGTCTGTCCCACACCGCTTGCCAGCAATTGTTTTCCTTTGGCCAAAACAATGGCATTCGACTTACTGTTTTTTACTATTTTATTAGCAAACAGCATATCTTCTACCTCTTCCGGTGTCGGAGCTTTATCAGTTACCGTTTTCAGGTCTGCAGTTGTTTCAATATTCAAGTCTCTGTCCTGAACCAATACACCATTCAATAAAGAACGGAATTGCTTTCTCGGCAATTTAGCCTCTTTACGAACCAAAATGATACGATTCTTTTTCTGTCCCAGAATTTCGAGTGCATCTACATCGTAATCAGGAGCAATCACAACTTCAAAGAAGATTTTATTGATCTCTTCCGCTGTCTCTTTATCAATAACCGCATTCGTGATCAGCACTCCCCCAAAGGCAGATACCGGATCACCGGCCAACGCATCTTTCCATGCTTCGAGTACAGTAGGACGAGAAGCCAGCCCGCAAGCATTATTATGCTTCAGAATAGCAAATGTGACATCGTCAAACTCATCGATCAAATCGACAGCGGCATTGATGTCAAGCAGGTTGTTATAAGAGATCTCTTTTCCATGAATCTGATCGAACATCTCATCCAGGTTTCCATAGAAATATCCCTTCTGATGTGGATTTTCGCCATAACGCAACGTCTTCTGGCTATTGGCAGAGCAACGGAAAGCAGAACCCTCTTCAGCATCAAAATAGTTGAAGATAGCCGAATCATAGTGTGAAGATACGGCAAATGCCTCTTTAGCCATCCAACGACGTTCTTCAAGAGAAGAAGTGGCCCCGTGCTCCATCAACATATCGAGCAAAGGTTTATATTGAGCTTGTGAAGCAACAATAATTACGTCATTGAAGTTTTTGGCAGCGGCACGAATCAAAGAGATTCCGCCTATATCAATTTTTTCGATAATAGCAGCCTCATCAGCACCCGAAGCAACAGTCGCTTCAAACGGATAGAGGTCTACAATAACCAGGTCGATTTCAGGGATTTCATATTTCTCAATCTGCTGGATGTCTTGTTCCAGTCCACGGCGGCAAAGAATTCCTCCGAATATTTTCGGATGCAGCGTCTTCACTCTACCACCCAAAATAGAAGGATACGAAGTCAAATCTTCGACAGCCTTACAGGGATAGCCCAGCGATTCAATAAACTGACGAGTTCCGCCTGTTGACAGGAACTCTACTCCTTCTTCGTGCAGTTTGGTAATGATTTCATCCAAACCTTCTTTGTGATAAACCGATACCAAAGCGGTTTTTATTCTTTTAGACTCAGACATTGATTTGCTTATTAAGTATTTGGTGCGCAAAGTTACTACAAAAAAGTGAAATGCGGAAAGATATAGTGATAGAATTGAGTT
>ERZ827194.1193-NODE-1193-length-12333-cov-2.6036_pt1 | contig 12333 bp, 9 predicted proteins | sample MGYA00519777_ERZ827194 | MGnify/ENA primary metagenome ERZ827194 (study PRJEB31778, sample SAMEA3449277) | human gut metagenome | biome: human gut; feature: human-associated habitat; material: faeces | place: United Kingdom | collected 2010/2012 ...
GCAGGACTGTGAGGATCGTGCCCTCGATGGGCTTGCGGACAGCCTGGAAGGCGACCTTGACGGCACGACGGAAGGCGAAGGCAATGTTGGCGGACGTAATGGGCTCGTCGGCAGAGACAAGGCCCTCGGCCACGCCGCGCAGAATCTGCGACGTGATGACGCCGGAGTTGCCGCGGGCACCCATCAGGGAGCCGTGGGTGATGGCGCCGGCGATGGCTTCCATGTCGGCGTCGGCAGGAAGAGCAGAAAGCTCCTTGGTCACCGAGGCGAGCGTGAGCGACATGTTGGTGCCGGTATCGCCATCGGGTACGGGGAAGACGTTGAGCTTGTTGATCTCCTCGGCCTTGTCGGAAACGGCAGCCGCAGCGATCGGAAAACAGGTGCGAATGGTCTTTGCAATCATGGGTATTTGAATCTCCGTTTTCGGATGCTAGTTCAGACGGCTCTTGAGCGCGTCGATGTGGATGCCGATCTTAAGGCTGGCGGGATCGATCTGGGCGATCTCCTGCAGGGTGAAGGCAACGGAACTCGAAAGATTGTGGCAGACGGACTTCATGTTGACGCCGTTCTCGAGCACGACGTGAAGATCGACCGTAAGGCCGTTCTCGTCGGCGGAGACAAGCACGCCCTTGCGGAGGCGCTGACCGGCAAGCAGGCGCACGCTCTCGGCGCCTTGGAGCTGCTCAGCCATACCGACGACGCCATAGCACGTCATCGCGGCATAACCGGCAATATCGGCAATAACGTCGTTCGAGACGCTCAGGCTGCCGTTAATGGTCTCAGACACAAGAATCTCCTTATCTGGTGCTCGCGGCACCATGTCGTGGGAGCAATCATTGCAATATTCTACAACGACCGCGCCATGTTGAGGTGGTGGGTCGCGGGATTACATCCTCGACACGAAATGTTGATATGGCAACGTTCGAGTCAAGTGGTCGCGGCATGAAAAAACCCGCCGCAAAAGCGACGGGTTTTACAACCTGGCTCCCCGGGTAGGACTCGAACCTACAACAGCGCGGTTAACAGCCGCGTGCTCTACCATTGAGCTACCGAGGAATTTAAAAGCCCAGCGGAATGGGCTGAGAAATTCTGGCTCCCCGGGTAGGACTCGAACCTACAACAGCGCGGTTAACAGCCGCGTGCTCTACCATTGAGCTACCGAGGAATAGGTGCGTGCTCTCAAGCAACGAAGTTTATTATACGGACGAATCAGCTCAGGGCAAGAACTTTTTTAAGAATTTTTCCGACCTAGTCATTGGGGGTGTTCTTAAACGACTAGTCATTCAAGAACATCCCCAACGACTACATGAAAGCGCCCCCAAGCGGATGTGCTTGAGGGCGCTTCTTGCTTGCGAGGTTATGACTCGATGTAGTCCTTCAGCTTGCTGCTGCGGCTCGGGTGGCGGAGCTTGGCCAGGGTCTTGGACTCGATCTGGCGGATACGCTCGCGCGTGACGCCAAACTCGCGGCCGACTTCCTCGAGCGTACGAGGATGCCCGTCGATAAGGCCAAAGCGCAGCTCGATAACCTTGCGCTCACGATCGGCAAGCGAGTCGAGCACCTGAGTGAGCTGCTCCTGCAGCATGGAGAAGCTGGCGGCATCGGGCGGAACGATTGCCTGGGAGTCCTCGATGAAGTCTCCCAGCTGGGAATCCTCTTCCTCGCCAATGGGAGTCTCGAGCGACACGGGCTCCTGCGAGATCTTCTGGATCTCGCGGACGCGGTCGGCGCTCATGTCCATCTCGGCACCGATCTCCTCGGGGGTCGGGTCGCGGCCCAGGTCCTGAAGGAGCTGGCGCTGCACGCGGACGAGCTTGTTGATGGTCTCGACCATGTGTACGGGAATACGGATGGTACGGGCCTGGTCGGCAATGGCGCGCGTAATGGCCTGACGGATCCACCACGTGGCGTACGTGGAGAACTTGAAACCCTTCTGGTAGTCGAACTTCTCGACGGCGCGAATCAGACCGAGGTTGCCCTCCTGGATCAGGTCAAGGAACAGCATGCCGCGGCCAACATAGCGCTTGGCGATGGAGACAACCAGACGCAGGTTTGCGCTGATGAGTGCCTGCTTGGCTTCGAGGCCGACGTTCTCAATGCGCGTAAGACGACGCATCTCGGCACGCGTGAGCTCGAGCTCACCGGCATCGGCAGCCTCGAGCTTCTCGGTGGCCTCAAGACCGGCCTCGATCTTCATAGCCAGATCGACCTCTTCGGAAGCGGTCAGCAGGTCGACCTTGCCGATCTCCTTGAGGTACATACGAACCGGATCGCCGGTCAGCATCACCGTGGAGGCATCGATGCCACGCACGCGCGAGCGTGAACGGGACGTGCGCACGGTGCGCTTCTTCTTGCTCTTGGAAGAACCCATCTCGGCGTCGGCCTGACGGGCCATCTTGAGCTCATGATCGTCGAGCGAGCCGGAATCATGCTCGTCGTCGTCATCGAAATCGTCGGTATCGGTATCGTTATCATCATCGTCGACGTCCATGGGGGCGTCGTCGTTACCGCTCGCGGAGATAATCTGGATGCCGCTGTTGCGCAGCGCGGAATACACCGCGGTGAGCTGCTCGTCAGAAACATCGATATCCTTCAGGGCGACCTGAATCTCGTCCTCAGTTACCGAAGTCCTGTTTGAGCCGTTGCCCATGAGCTTTGCAACGTAGGATTCCAGCCCAGTACCCGTGCTCTCAGTCTTTTTTGGCACAGATTCTCCCTTCATAGTCCACAGGACTCAATACTTTAGCACACACATAGACGTCTATACCCAAAAAGAGGACTGGATATAGGCGAGAATACGCTGGTTGACCACAACATCTAGGCCTGTTCGGTGCCTGCGGCCTCCAGACCGATCAAACGGAACGGATCCGCCACGCCGCCGATCGACTTTTGCAGTTCGCGTTGACGCTGCGAATCCTGCGCGGCCTGCACGGTCAGCGCGCGGCGGGCCTCATCATCGAGCGAACGGTCCTGGCGCAGCTTGGCCTGTGCGGCACGCATGCGGCGCTTGATGGTGTAGAGCTCGAGCGTATCGAGCATAAACACGATGTTCGTCTCGGTGGGGTGCTTGCTCGTCGCCGAGATGCGCCCGGCACTCACAAGCGTTGCCGCCTCGGGACACACCGAGCGCGCCGCATCCATGCAGGCTGCCGGATCGGTTCCCGGCGGCGTTGCCAGAACGGCCCATGCGATGGACTCGTGACGCGGGTCAACCCACTCGATGGAGCAAATGCGGTCGGCATACGCGCGGAACAGGTCGGGGTAGCTCGTAAGCATCGTCAACAGCTCGCGCTCCCCTGCCAAGGACTTGCGTTCAAGATCGGTAAGAACCATCGGCGCCGCCGCAGCCGGTGCGCCCGAACCGTCAGCCACAGGCACAGCGCCCATACCATCAGGCACATCGATCGGCGGCAGGTCGTCGACGACCTCCACGGGCGCGGCGCCGTAGGCATCGAGCGGGACGTAGTCGTACGGCTCTTCTTCGACCGGCGCGGACACCGGCGGCGTCGCGCCCGATGCCCAAGCACCGCGACCGACATCGCGAGAACCCGACGCCCGACTGCCTATCCCGCCGGACCGCTCAGTCTGTGCCCGCTGGCGCTCATAGTTCTGCTCATCCTCGCGCTTGGCGACATCGCGAAACACACGACCCGAGCTCGCGCGCACCGTCTCCAGATCCAAACCCAGCAGATCGGCAATCTGGATAAAGTACGTGTCGATCATATAGCTGTTGCGCAACGGATAGATAAGCGTCAGCGCATCTTCCAGCGCCTTAGCGCGACCGCCCGGCGTGGTGATGTCACTCGACTCCTGCAGCGAACGGTAGACAAAGTCCATAAGCGGCTCGGCAGCGTCGATGCGCGTCTGCAGTGCCTCGCCACCATGTGCGGTGATGAACTCCATGGGGTCGTTGCCGTCGGGGAGCACCACGCAGCGCAGGTCCATGGAATCCTGCTCGATAAACTGAATCGCGCGACGGGCGGCCTTCTGGCCCGCTGCATCGCCGTCGAACATATACACGATGCGCTTGGCAAAGCGAGTGAGCGTCTTGACGTGATGCTCCGTGAGGGCGGTGCCCAGCGTGGCGACAACGTTTTTAATCCCCGCCTCCCAGCAGGCGATGCAATCGGTATAGCCCTCTACCACGATGGCGGTATCCTGCGCGACGATAAACTCCTTGGCCCAATTAAAGCCGTAGAGGTTTCGCTTTTTATGAAACACGCTCGTCTCGGCGGTGTTGAGATACTTAGGCTGGCCGTCGCCCATAATGCGACCGCCAAAGGCAATGTTGTGACCCTGCTCGTCAAAGATGGGAAACATCACACGGTCGTAGAAGCGGTCGGCGAGCTGCCCGCGCCCGCGGCTCACGGCAACGTTGGCGTCGATCATCTCCTGCGGGGTAAAACCCGCCTGAGACAGGTGCGACACCAGCATATTGCGGCCCGGTGCAAAGCCCAGGCAGTAGCGGCGGCAGACGTCGCCACCCATGCCGCGGCTGGCAAAGTACTCGCGCGGACGACCGTCCTTACCGCGCATAAGCATGGTGTGGTAGAACTGGGCGGTCTCGGCGCACAGATCGTAGATGCGGGCACGCTTGGTGCCGCGCTCGCGGCGATCTCCGGTGTCATGCAGCTCAATACCCGCGCGATCGGCCAAGTAACGGATTGACTCGGGAAAGCTCAGGTTCTCGCGCTTCATGATATACGTGAAAACGTCGCCACCCTCGCCGCAACCAAAGCAATGCCACACCTGCGTGGCGGGGATAATGTGGAAGGACGGCGTCTTCTCGCCATGGAAGGGGCAGCATCCCCAAAACTCATGGCCGCGAGGCTTGAGCTCGACCGTTTCCTGCACGATGGCAACCAGGTCAGACGCAGCGCGTACCTGGTCTTTTTCCTCATCGCTAATCACGGATGCTCACCCCCTGATCGCCCAAGTTGTGACGAATATCCTCGATATTACCCTCGACGGTCGCGATCAACTCATCCAGCGAATCGAACACACGCGAGGGACGCAGCCAGCGCGTAAACGCCAGCGAAACGGAAGCGCCGTACAGGTCGCCCGTATAACCAATTAAATTAGCCTCGAGATGCGCAGATGCCGCATCGTCAGCATACGTTGGCGGCAGGCCGACGTTCACAGCAGCGGGCCACGCGGTGTCATCGACCAGCACCAGACCCTCATACACGCCGTCCGCAGGCACCTGAATACCATCGGGAACTTGTAGGTTTGCCGTGGGAAAGCCCATGCCAGAACCCTCGTGACGGCCGCGAATAACACCGCCGCGCACCATATACGGACGGCCGAGTAACTCAGCAGCAAGCTCCACATGGCCCTGTCCCAGCTCATGACGAATGCGGGTGGCGCAAATGGCTTCACCGCCCTCGCAAAGCAAGTCGTGCCCGTATACGTCAACGCCGCGCTCGGCACCCCAGGCGCGCATCTCGGCAACACCAGAAGCACCACCACGACCCAGTCTAAAGTCGCTGCCAACGCGAATCGAACGAATGTCAACCACGCGCGACAGCAGCGCAAGAAAACCAACATGGTCGAGTGCCGCAACCTCTGGCGTAAAGGGAACGGCCACCACCGCATCGACCCCGGTCTGAGCCAAGGCATGCAGACGGTCGGCCGTCGTCATCAATTTTTGAGCGGGCGAAGGGCTCACCACGACGTCCGGGTCGGGATCGAAGGTGACCACGACCGCCTTGCAACCATGGGCGCGGGCATCACGGACAAGCGCTGCAATGAGCTCCTGGTGTCCACGGTGCACGCCATCGAACACGCCGATGGCGATGGAGGCAGCACCCAAGTGCTCGCACTCATCAAACGCATCGGCAGTAACGATGCGAGCCTCGTCCGACTCGCCCGCGAAAAAGATACGCGCGAGCTCGCGAGCGGACAACATCATCGAACACCGCCGATTGCCTGCGGAAACACGTGCTCCATGACAAAGCGGCCACTCTCAATGCGGGCGAGCGCCTTGAGTCCCCCATCGAGCACCAACGCAAACGGCGCCTTCGAGGCATCGAAATCGGCAAGCGCACGCTCAACGGGAATGCGTCGGCCGCAGAGCAGGTCGTCGGCAAGATTGCCCGGCAAGTCAACACGCGTGGCGCCCAGGGCCGCAATAGGATCTAGGGCAAAGCCAGCCGCGGACTCGGGAGAAAGTTCCTCGACCACATGGCAGGCACCGATGGAAACAACACCGGAGGCCGTACGGCGCAACGCGGAAATATGCGCCGCGTTGTCGCAGGCACGACCCAGGTCGCGAGCGAGCGCACGGATATAGGTGCCCTTGCTCACCGAAAACGCCACAGTCCAAACGCAAGCGTCGCCCTCGCCGTTCACGGCAATCAGGTCGGCGGAGTACACCTCGACCGGACGCGGGGGCAACTCAACGGCATTGCCCTCGCGCGCAGCCTTATAGGCGCGCACGCCGTTGACCGAAATGGCCGAAAACGCCGGCGGCACCTGCATCTGCGGACCCAGCATGGCCGCCAGGCGCTCACGGGCATAGGCAGGATCGCGCAGCTCGTTGGCAACAGCCACCGTGCGGACCGCCTCGCCCTCCGCATCATCGGTATTGGTCTCGGCGCCAAACGAGATGTCGGCGACATAGCTTTTGGTATCGAGCGTGAGCATGCCCAGCAGACGGGTGGCCTGGCCCACGCCCACCACCATGACGCCAGATGCCATGGGGTCGAGCGTGCCGGCATGGCCGACGCGACGCTCATGGAGGGCGCGCCGACATTGCAAGACCACATCGTGGGACGTGCAGCCCACCGGCTTATCGACGGCGAGCAGCATATTCAGTTGAGAAGGCGTACGACGAGCCATGTACCATCCAAAAAGTTAAAGCTCGACGTTCACCGAAGCGGGATCCTCCCCTACCAGCTCGGCCAGCATGGGTAGTGCCACGGTGAGCGTCTCGAGAATCGTTCCGTTGTTGGAGAAACCGGCGGCAGCGGAATGCCCGCCTCCGCCAAAGGCAGCAGCGATCTCGGACACGTTGAGGTCGCCCTTGGAGCGCAGGTTGCCGCGCACCTTGGTATCGCCCTCAATGCCCTTCAGGAACAGGCAGACCTCCACGCCCATCACCGAGCGCACCACGTCAACCAGGCCGTCGCACTCATCCGAGGTGACACCGCAAGCCTCAAGGTCACTCTGGTACGCGTAGCTATACGCCACGCGCCCGTGGGCCACCGTCTTGATGCGGCCCATAACGATGGACTTGAGGTGCAAAAACTCAACGCGCATGCTCTGATATACCTCGAGTGCCACACGCGCCGGATCGGCACCGTGAGCAACCAGTCGCGAAGCCGCATGGAACGCAGCAGCATCGGCGTTTTGATACTGGAAACGACCGGTGTCGGTCACCAAGCCGCACAGCAAGCAAGTCGCGACGCCATCACGGGCGACAATGCCACAATTGTCCAAGAAACGGTCAATGATCATGGCGCAGGCTGCAGCTTCGACGCGCCTCAGACTGAGCTCGGCAAACTCCTCACGCGCCGGATGGTGGTCGAAACACACCACATGCTTGGAGCGACGAAGCACCTCGGCGGAATTATTGAGACGCTCGACGACCGGTACGTCCACCGAGATGAACAGGTCCGGATTGCCAGTGTACGCAGATGCCGGCACCAGGCGATCGGAGCCTTCCATAAAGCGGTAGATACGCGGAACCGGGTCATCGTCTGCCAGCAGCAGAGCAATGTCCTTGTTGGGGAAAAACTTCATGAGCGAAAGGCCCAGACCCAACACGGAGCCCAAGGCGTCGCCATCGGGAGAAGTGTGTCCCGAAATCGCAATGGAGGACGCACCCTCGATGAGCTCGAGGATGCGTCGCTGAATATCTGCAGACTCGCACGAGGCGAGGTCGGCGGAATTAGTCATCTAAAGCTGCCTCCTGGGCGGCGTCCGCTATCGGATAGCCGTCCTCGTCCTTTTCGATCGCAAGCGTGGCGGGAACGTTTTCCAGCGCACGCGTGATGCGCTCGGCCTCATCGGTCGAGCGATCGATGCGAAAATCGAGCTCGGGCGTAACACGCCAATCGAGCGAGCGAGCCAACAGGCTGCGAATACGGCCCTTAGCGCTAGCGAGCGCCTCCATGACCTCGTCGTAGCGGCTCGCATCGCACGACACGTACACGCGCGCGAACGAACGGTCCACCGCGACCTCGACCGCGGTCAAAGTAACCAGGTCGAGTCGCGGATCGGAAACCTCAAAGAGCAGGATATAACCGAGCTTCTCGCGAAGCTGCTCGCCCAGACGGCGGGTTGCCTGCGTTTGCTTCATAGCGCTACCCCCTACTCGGTACGGGCAACCTGGTCGATGCGGTAACCCTCGATCTGATCGCCGGGCTTGATGTCCTGGAAGTTCTCCAGGCCAATGCCGCCCTCGGAACCGCTCTTGAGGCTCTTGGCCTCGTCCTTGTAGTGGCGCATCGAGGCGATCTTGCCGTTGAAGACCACGATGCCGTCGCGCACCAGGCGCACGGAATCGGTCGCGGCGATCTCGCCCTCTTCGACGCGGACACCGGCGGCGATGCCGACTTTGGGCACCTTGAAGGTGTCCAGGACGGTCGCGGTACCCGTGGCGACCTCGACCTCGGTGGGCTTGAGCATGCCGATACGGGCCGCGTCGAGCTCCTCGAGGCACTTGTAGATGACGTCGTAGCAACGGATCTCGACGCCCTCGCGCTCGGCAGCGGAGCGGGCCTTACCGTCGGGACGGACGCCAAAGCCGATGATGATGGCGTTGGAGGCGTCAGCCAGGACGACATCGGTCTCGTTGATGGCGCCAACGGCGGAGTGGATCGTGTTGATGCGAACCTCGGACTGATCCATCTTGTCGAGCGAGTCCTGAAGGGCCTCGATGGAACCTTGGACGTCGGCCTTGATGATCAGGTTGAGCTCCTTGACCTCGGCGTCGGCAATGGTCTCGAAGAGGTTCTCGAGCGTGACGTGCTTGACGCGGCTCTGCTCCTCGATACGGGCCTTGAGCGAACGCTCGTCGGCAAGGGCGCGAGCCTCGCGCTCGTCCTCGAACACGCGGAACTCGTCACCGGCGTTGGGCACGGACTGCAGGCCCAGGATCTCGACAGCGTCGGAGGGACCGGCCTCGGTGACGGCGCGACCCTTGGGGTCGAGCATGGCGCGGACGCGGCCGTAGGTAAGGCCAGCGACCAGCGTATCGCCCACGTGCAGGGTACCGCGGGTCACGAGCACGGTAGCGACCGAGCCGCGGCCCTTGTCGAGCTTGGCCTCGAGGCGAAGGTGTCCGGGTTGGCCTTGAGCTCGAGCACGTCGGCCTGGAGCAGCACGGTCTCCAGAAGGTCGTCGATACCGATCTTCTGCTTAGCCGAGATGTTGACGAACATGTTCTGTCCGCCCCACTCCTCGGGGATGACGCCGTACTCGGTGAGCTCCTGACGCACACGGTCGGGGTTGGCGCCCGGCTTATCGATCTTGTTGACGGCGACGACGATGGGTACGCCGGCGGCCTTGGCGTGGTTGATCGACTCGACGGTCTGAGGCATGACGCCGTCGTCGGCAGCCACGATCAGAATGACGATGTCGGTCACCTTGGCACCACGGGCACGCATAGCCGTAAAGGTGGCGTGACCCGGGGTATCGATAAAGGTGATCTTGCGGTCGTTGATCATGACCTGCGAAGCGCCGATAGCCTGCGTAATGCCGCCCGCCTCGCCGGCAGCAACGCCGGTGTGACGGATGGCGTCGAGCAGCGAGGTCTTGCCGTGGTCGACGTGGCCCATGACGGTGACGACCGGGGCGCGCGGCTTAAGGTCGGCGGGATCGTCGTAGAACGAGAAGGTGTTCTCCTCCTCGGGGGTGATGATCTTGATCTGACGACCCAGGTCGTCGGCAACGAGCTCGACGAGGTCGTCGGACATGGACTGCGTCATCGTGAGCGGCGTACCCAGCAGGAACAGGCGTTTGATGATGTCGTTGGCCGGAACGTCGAGCGCCTCGGCAAGCTCCTGGACGGTAACGCCCTGGGAGACTTTGATGGCGTCGAGGTCCTCGGGGTTCACGCCCTGGGCCAGCGCCTCCTCTATCTTGCGCTCCTCCTGAGCCTTGGCGGCCTCGCGCTCGCGCTTCTCCTTGCGCTTCTTGCGGCGACCGGTGGACTCACGAGAGGCCTCCTCGACGGCAGCACGAGCCTCCTCGAGCACCTTCTCGCGGCTGTACTCCTCGGCCTCGCGAGCCATGCGGCTGTAGTGGTCCTCTTCGTTGTTGTGACCGCCCTTGCGCTTCTTGCCCTTGCCCTGCTTATCGGGGTTGGGGAAGTCCATGCCGGCAGCGACGTTGTTGCTGGCGTTGGTGCGATGGCTGTGCGGACGGCTCTCGGAGGCGTTGCGCTCGGAGTTGTTGTCGGAAGCGTTGCGATCGTTACGACGGCCACCGCGGCGGTCGTTGTTGCCGCCACGACGGTTACCGCGCTCTGCGGCGCGCTCGGCCTTGGCCTTGTCCTCGGCGTCCTTCTTCTCCTTGAGCACGGTCTCCTGTGCGGCGATCTGGTCGAGCAGCGAACGGAAGCGCGAACCGGAGTCGGAAGCGGGAACGGCGCGGCGCTGGGCCTCGCGGGCAGCCTCCTCCTTCTCGCGGGCAAGGCGCTCCTGCTCGGCCTTCTTCTTGGCCTCGGCCTCGGCGCGGGCAGCCTCCTCGGCAGCCTGGGCTGCGGCAAACTGGCGGCGCTCCTCCTCGCGGGCCTTCTCGGCGGCGATGCGCTCGCTCTCGGCCTCGGCGGCGCGAGCGGCCTCCTCGGCAGCAGCTGCCTGCTCCTCGGCCTGCTTAGCGGCCTCGACTTCCTGAGCGCGGGCTTCGATCACCGAGGCGAGCTGCTTGCGGACCATAGCGACATAGGCGTCCTCCAAGGTGGAGGAAGCGGACTTAGCGGGAATCTTCATATCGGCGAGATGACCCATCAGTTCCTTGGAGGTCATGCCGAACTCTTTGGCCAGGGTGGACACACGGACTTTTGCCATATGACTTCACCTACCCTTTCTGGCACCTTGGGTGCCTAGAGACTGAACGAGCGTGAGAGACGCGCCAGGACCCACCCGGCGCGACCGCGCGCTAGATCAGGTCCTCCGCATCATCGAAGGCGTCGGTGTCGTGGACACCGCAGAAACGGGAGCCGGGACGAGCCTGGTTGCGGCACTGGATGCCGTCCTCGGACACGTACTCGCAGCGGCGGACGTCCTCGTCCTCCTCGTCACCGATCAGGTCGGCGGCGGGCTCCTCGTGAACGGGAACGTTCTTGAGGATGTCGGCGGCAAGGGTCTCGGACTTAATGTCGATGTGCCAGCCGGTCAGGCGCGCGGCGAGGCGGGCGTTCTGGCCCTCCTTGCCGATGGCGAGGGACAGCTGGTCGTCGGGCACGATGACGCCGGCGTAGGCCTTCTCCTCGTCAATGAGGACGCGAGTGACCTTGGCGGGCGACAGGGCGTTGGCGACGTAGACGGCAGGATCGGCATCCCACAGGATGACGTCGACGCGCTCGCCACGGAGCTCGCCCACGACAGCGCGAACACGGCTGCCCTTGGGGCCGACGCAGGCGCCCACGGGATCCAGACGGTCGTCGAGCGAGTGGACGGCGACCTTGGAGCGCTGGCCGGGCTCGCGGGCGATCGACTTGATCTGGACGGTGCCCTCATAGATCTCGGGCACCTCCTGCTCAAACAGACGACGCATGAGCTCGGGGTGGGTACGGGAGATGACAATCGGCGGACGGCTGTGCTCGCCACGAACCGGCTGCAGGTTGGAGTTGGGGTCGCGAACGTCGATGATCACGGCCTTGATGTGCTGGTTGTGCAGGTAGCGCTCGCCCATCGGACGCTCGTTGCGCTCGTTCTCGTAACGGCGCTGGTCGAAGTGCGGCAGCTCGGCCTCGACGCCCTCGCGGATCTTGACGATCGTGAAGTCGGGCGTGGACTGCAGCACGGTACCGCTGATGAGGTCACCGATGCGGCCGGAGAACTCCTCGTAGATCTGCTCGCGGGCGGAGTTGCGCACGATGGCGTTGATCTCGGCCTTGGCGTGCTGGGCGGCGATGCGGCTCGTGTTCTTGGGGGTGACGTCGATCTCCTCGAACTCGGTGAAGTTGCCTTCCTCGTCCATGGAATCGTCAATCGGCTCCAGACGGTAGACGTAGATCTTGCCGGTGGTGCGGTCGATGGTCACCTTGGCGCCCCACTCAAGATGCAGGATCTCGGCATAGCTCTTGGCGAGCGACTGCTCCAGACGATCGAGCAGGTAGAGCTGGTCGATGTGCTTCTCCTGGCAAAGCTCCATCAGGGCGGA
>ERZ827194.1200-NODE-1200-length-12217-cov-2.30636_pt1 | contig 12217 bp, 10 predicted proteins | sample MGYA00519777_ERZ827194 | MGnify/ENA primary metagenome ERZ827194 (study PRJEB31778, sample SAMEA3449277) | human gut metagenome | biome: human gut; feature: human-associated habitat; material: faeces | place: United Kingdom | collected 2010/2012 ...
TTTTCGTCCGATTTGGACATCTTCTTGGTCGGGTCTGCCAGTGACATGATCTTGGCGCTTGTCTTTGGAATGTAAGCATCCGGGATACGGAAGGTGTTGCCGTAAAGACCGTTAAAGCGGACAGCGATGTCGCGGCTCAGCTCCAGGTGCTGCTTCTGGTCCAGACCAACCGGAACCAGGTCGGTCTGATACAGCAGGATGTCGGCAGCCATCAGGGAAGGATAGGTGAACAGACCGGCGTTGATATTATCGGCGTGTTTAGCGGATTTGTCCTTGAACTGGGTCATACGGGACAGCTCGCCGAACTGGGTGTAGCAGTTGAGTACCCATGCCAGCTCTGCGTGGGTGCTGACATGGCTCTGGATGAAGGCAATGCTCTTCTTCGGGTCGATGCCGCAGGCAAGCATCAGCGCATAGGCGGACAGGGTGTTGTTTTTCAGCTCCTTCGGGTCCTGACGGACGGTGATGGCGTGCTGGTTGACAATGCAGTATGTGCAATTATATTCGTCCTGAAGCAATCCCCAGTTTTTAACAGCGCCCAGGTAGTTGCCCAGGGTGAAAGCGCCGCTGGTCGGCTGGATGCCGGAGAAGATGACCTTTTTGCGTTCCGGTTTGTTTTCGGAGATGTTCATATTGTTTTCCATAACAGTTCCTTCTTTCTTTTGTCGTTTATTTCGTTTATTTGGATGGATGTACAAGACAAAGGTGGAAGCAGGGTGTGAAAAAAGCCCTTGTCCTGTGCTTTTCGGCAGAAAAAGACCGAAAAACAGGGACAAGAGCTTTGCTACTCCTGCGGTGCCACCCAGATTGACCCTGCAAAGGCAGAGCCCACTCAATCGAAATGGTGCTGCCGGATAACGGTGCAGCCTGCCGTCGACGCCTACTGGAAATTCGTTCGGGTCGCCCTCGTAAGCCCATTCAAAACAGCCGCTGCCGCCGCGCTTTCACCTTGCCGCGGCTCTCTGGGGACAGGTATGCCATTTTTACTTCTCTTACTCATCGGTTTACCGGTCGGCAGCAAACCGACCTTTTGTTTGAACCTATGATACTCCAAAGCCCGCAAAATGTCAACACCGTTTGCGCCTTTGCTTTTTCGATGGGGGAATCAACGGCGCTGCGCCTCAAGCTCTCTTTTTAAATCCTGCACAAACTGTGCCTGCTGCTTTTTGAGGTACGGCTTTAGAACCAGTTTCATCAAAGAGTTTTTGGCGGTCACACATTCGGTGAATTCGATTTGGGTCCGTGTGCCCTGTGCGGTAAAAAGACCGGTCCAGTGCCCGCGGATGCGGCTGTTTTCCAAATCAAACTCCCAGCGACGGTATGGTTCGGTTTTTGTGACGGTGAAATGGGTGGCAAATCCGTCCTTTGTATACTCGATAAATCGTCCGTCGTGGATGACCTGTGTTTTGCTCAAATCGCTGCGCCAGCGGCTGTACCGTTTTACACAAAGCACCGTTTCCCAGACGGATTGAATGTCGCTGTTGAGGATTTTTTGATGGTGGCAGTTACCATACATTACACGTCCTTTCTAAAGATAAAGGCAGATGGGACATTGTTCCCTTTTTTATCCTTGCTGATTGGCAGCCAATGGGTGCAAGGTGGAAAAAGAAAACAAAAACTGGCAGAACGCCGGTCGGAAAGCAGGGAAATAGAAAAGGCTGTCCACACCGGTCGCAAACATCCAGCATTCGATGGATTTGTGGTTGCACAAACGACAATCTATGCCTATGCAGCGTGCTATGCTTTTATACGGAGGCTGCACTATGAAAAGCAGGACAGATTTTGTAAGCATCGGATGGATGGACCAGCTCAGACAGGCAATGTACAACCAAATCAAGGCAATGGGCGCGCTGCTGTGGGTCCTGCTGGGATTTACAGTCGGGCTAGGCAATATGATGATGGAGATTTCCCCCTTTGGCGCAGCCTTGTGTGCGGCAGCACCCTTTCGTTATCTGCCTGCGGCGGCGCTGGGCAGTGCGGCGGGCAGCCTGCTGCTGAGCAACCTTGCCGAGCTGGGCGGAGCGCACACCCTGACTATCAAATACACAGCGGCGATTTTGCTGATTACCCTGGCGCGCCGCACCGCAGCACACAGCGAATCGACCATGCAGCGGACAACAGCGGCGCCGCTGCTGGCATTTTTTGGACTGCTGCTGCCTTCGGTGGCATCGCTGCTGGCACAGTCCTTTTCCGGGTACAAGCTGGTGATGGCTTTGGCGGAGGCGACAATGGCAGCCGCCTGTGCCTATTTTCTGGCGCGGGGACTCAAGGCGTTTTCGCTGGGACAGGGTCTGTTCACCCTGACAAGGGCAGATTTTATCAGCGTGGTGCTGACCGCCTCGATGCTGATTGTATCTTTGAGCAACGTCACCTTCGGCGGCATCTCTCTGGGCAGACTGCTGGCTGCACTGGCGGTGCTGCTGTGTGCGCTGGCAGGCGGCGAGCGCTGGGGAGCCATTTCCGGCATCGTCTGCGGAACAGCGGTCGGTGTCGCACTTTTTCCAAAGATGCAGCTGATTGGAATTTATGCGCTGGCAGGACTGGCGGCAGGGGTATTTTCCAACCTGGGAAGATTTGGCTGTGCGGGAGCTTTTGTGCTCACCTTTGGAGGGTCCGCCGCCGGTGATGCCGCTGGTGTACGAAGGGTGCATCAGTGCGGTGACGTTGCTGTTGCTGCCGCAGAGCGTTTTGTGTGCGCTGCGGGCAAAGCTGTTCCGCCAACCGATGGACAGCGCGGGGAAAAGCGTGCGCCAGCTGATGCTGGAGCGGCTGGGAGAGGCAAGCGGTGCGCTGCGGGAGATCGCGCGCACCACTCAGGCGGTCTCTCACCAGCTGGACAAGGTCAAAGCCGGCAGCCTGGAGCAGGTGTATGATGAGGCGGTGGACAACATTTGTCTGCACTGTGGGCTGAAGACCCGCTGCTGGCAGCAGGAGTACACCGACACGCTCGATGTCTTTCATCACTTAACGCCGCTGCTGCGGCAGAACGGCAGCATCTGCGAGGAGGATTTTGGCTATCCGCTCTCGGCGCGGTGCGGCAAACGGGCGCAGCTGGCACAGCAGATCAACCTGGGCTATCAGGAGTTTACCGCAAAGGAGGGGATGAGCCGCAAGGTGGCGCGGGTGCGCTCGGTGGTGACCGACCAGTTTGAGGGTCTGGGCGAGCTGCTGGAAGGGTTGTCGCAGGAGCTGTGCGGCATCTCCGGGTATGAGGAGCGGATGATGGCGCAGGTGCGGGAATATCTGGAGCACGAGCGCTGCCAGCTACGGCGGGTGGATTGCTACCGCGACCGGCAGGGCAGGGTGTTTTTGCAGATTGATTTGGAGCCGTATCGGGTGGCTCGGCTGGAGCTGGAGCGGATGAGCATGGACCTGTCCAGCGTGTGCGACTGTGCCTTTGCGCTGCCGCAAAAGCTGGAAATCACCGAAACCGACCCTTCGGGCAGGCAGCAGCGGGCGGTGCGGCTCCGCTTTTGTGAGCGGGCTGAATTTACAGCGGAATTTGCCGCTAGCCAGCACACCTGTCAAGGATGCCGCCTGTGCGGGGATGCCTGTCAGTCCTTCACCGATCGCCGCTCGGTGGCGCACATTGTCCTGTCAGACGGGATGGGCAGCGGGACGGCGGCTGCGGTGGATGCCAATATGACGGTGTCGCTGATTACCAAATTGATCGACGCCGGGGTCAGCTATACGGCGGCGCTGAAGATTGTCAACTCCGCCTTGCTGGTCAAATCGGGGGAGGAGTCCCTTTCCACCATCGACATCACAGCAATCGACCTTTACACCGGACAGGCACACTTTTATAAAGCGGGCGCAGCGCCCACCTTTGTCCGCAGAGGAAATCGGGCAGGAATGGTGGAATCGACCTCCCTGCCGGTGGGTATCCTGACAGCGGTCGAGTTTGAAAAGAGCAGCATCAAGCTGTCGGATGGGGATTTGGTGGTGATGGTGTCCGACGGAGCCACCGCCTGCGGCAGCGACTGGATTTTATCGGTGCTGGACCATTTTGCTGCCGACGGCAATTTGCAGGCGCTGTGCGACGACATCGCTTCGACCGCCCGCCTGCGCCGCAATGATAACCACGATGATGACATCACCGTCTGTGCCTGCCGCATCACAAAAGGGATATAGCAATATAATAAAGTTTTCGTCCACCTTTTTCAAAAGGTGGTGGGGGTATAAAGGGTGAAACCCCTGTGACACAAAAACAAAAATCCCCGCGCCAAAGTCTGGCGCGGGGCAAGGGCTAGCGAGTCATTTGAACCCAGAAAGCGTAAAAAGCAAACAGGGAAGCCAGCGGAGACAATATCAGCTCAAGGTATTCAACCCATTCTAGCTTTTTCTTAGGATTTTTGTATATTTTCCGCAAATTATAGAGAAATAGATAGAGAAAAAAGAGACCGGAAAATAAACGAGAAAAATAGGAAGGAAGCCGTTCAGATTGTAAAACAAGAATAGAGCCTATAATCAGTATCCATGGAAGGGCTAGCTTTAGAATTTTTATCATAAATATGCCTCAGTTCAGTTTCTAATAACCCTCTACACGGACTCCTACAAATCCCCAATCCCAAAGGTCAATTCCTTGAATTTGATGCCGAAAATGAGTCCATTCAAAGGTACCAATAACTTCAAAGCCGTTTTTATCAGTTACTATGTTAAAAGAAGATACAGCAGATGCAAGTACACTAGCTAAAGTTGAACCAGCTTCAATAGTTTTACCAACATATGGAGACATTGCACTAGCAGCCAACTTACCTAGTTTTGTTTTCATAGCAGTATTTAAAAGATCTCCTATATTTTCCACAACACTTAAGGCGTCATTGCTGATTTTTGCAGTAAGTTCAATTTGGTCGCCTTCGGAGTAACGACCATCACTAAGAGAACCATCTGAACTCCGAGGAGTTCTAGCACGATATAATTTGGCTTCAACCCAGACAGTATATACGTTTCCTTCATCATCAGAAACGGTTACATATTCTCCAGCGAATGGTAGTTCTCTGGTTTTTGGAGATGCAGCAAAAGCGGCAGGGCACAAGGTAAATAGCATAGTCAGAACCAATAAAAGTGAAAGTATTTTTTCATAATTACATCTCCTTTTTTATTATAATTCGTAAATATTCGATAAATTAAAAGCTATTTGTTCAATGTTATCATTCCCTTACATAATACAAAATGAATATAAAATAATCAATATATTAATAATATTGTAGCAATTTATCTTAAATAAAGCAATAGAAAAAATAAACAATAGGTTCATAAAATTATTATAGTATATACACGGTTTAGGGATAAAACAATGCAAAAAGAAAAGGTGGTCCTATCCCACTGTTAGGAACAGAACCACCCTTCCTTTAAGAAGGATTTAATACGATTGCTTTTTGATTATTCTTCCGATGCAAATTTCTTTGCTTCTTCAATGACCTTGGCTTCCAGGTTGGAAGGAAGCTGTTCATAGCGGGCAAATTCGAAGGTGAAGTAGCCGCGTCCCTGGGTCATCGAACGGATTGCAGTAGCAAAGTCGCTCATCTCGCTCATCGGCACGTCCGCTTCAATCTCCTGCAAACCGTCGTTGGCTGGGTTCATGCCCAGAACTCTGCCGCGGCGTTTGTTCAAATCACCGATGATGTCGCCGGTGTTGGAATCAGGAACGTAGACCTTGAGGTTGCCGATTGGCTCGAGCAGGACCGGAGAAGCCTGTGGCATACCGGCTTTGTAAGCCAGCGAAGCTGCCATCTTGAAGGACATTTCAGAGGAGTCTACCGGATGGTAGGAGCCGTCCACCAGAGTGGCTTTGAGTCCAACGACCGGATAGCCAGCCAGAACGCCGTGTTTGACGCAGTCCTGCAAGCCCTTTTCAACTGCCGGGAAGAAGGATTTTGGAACGGCGCCGCCGAATACCTTCTCTTCAAAGACCAGGTCGTCGCCGACGGTTGGCTCAAACTCGACCCAAACATCGCCGAACTGACCGTGACCGCCCGACTGTTTCTTGTGTTTGCCCTGTACTTTCACTTTCTTGCGGATGGTTTCGCGGTAAGCAACCCTTGGAACCTCCAGGGAAACCGACACGCCGAATTTATTTTTGAGCTTGGAAACCAGAACGTCCAGATGCTGTTCGCCCAGACCGGAGATCAGCTGCTGGTGGGTTTCTGCGTTGTTTTCATAAGCGAGGGTCGGATCCTCTTCCATCAGTCTTTGCAGAGCGGAAGCAATCTTGGCTTCATCGCCCTTTGCCTCGGCTTTGATTGCCATGGTCAGGCAAGGATGTGGGAAGTGGATTGGGTCAAAGCTGAGCACCTTTTTCGGGTCGCACAGCGCGTCGCCGGTTTCGGTAGCGGCTAACTTGGTGACAGCGCCGATGTCACCGGCGGTGATGTAAGCGGTATCCTCCTGCTTTTTGCCGCGGATGTAGATGATCTTGCCCAGACGCTCCGGCTGACCGGTGCGGGAGTTGATCGGTGCGGAATCAGCAGCCAGTTTACCGGAGATAACTTTGACATAGGAAAGTTTGCCGACAAATGGGTCTGCGATGGTCTTAAAGACATAAGCTGCCAGAGGAGCTTCATCGGTGCATGGAACCTCGACCGGTTCGCCCTCGGCATCCACAGCGACTTCAGCGCCTTTTTCCCATGGGGACGGCAGCAGGTCGACGATGCAGTCGAGCAGCATATCAATTCCCTGCAGGTTGGTCGAGCAGCCGCACAGAACAGGGGAGATGGAGCCGTTGGTAACACCGGTGTGAACACCGCGGATGATTTCGTCGCGGGTGAACTGCTCACCGGAGAAGTATTTTTCAAACAGGCTTTCGTCGGTTTCGGCGACCGCTTCGGAAACAGCGGCGGTCAAGCCGTCCAGACGATGACCGAAGTCAGGCATATCCACCTCATGTGCTTCACCCTTGTCGTCGTAGGTGTAAGCTTTCATGTCGATGAGATTGATGTAGCATTTTACCTGCTGGTCTTCTACATAAGGAACCACAATCGGGCAGACAGATGGACCGAAGGTGGATTTAAGCTCTTCAAATACTTTATAGAAATCAGAATGTTCCACATCCAGCTTGGAAACGAAGAAGAGGGTCGCCTTGGACAGATCTTTTGCCATCTTGTAGGCTTTTTCGGTGCCGACATCGACGCCGGATTTACCGGAAACGGCAATCAGCAGGCTTTCTGCTGCGCGCACACCCTGTGCTGCCTCTCCTGCGAAGTCAAACAGTCCGGGAGTGTCGATCAGGTTGATCTTGGTGCTGCCCCAGGCAAAGGGGGCAACAGCGGTGCAAACCGATACTTTGCGCTTGATTTCTTCCGGGTCAAAGTCACAGACGGTGTTGCCTTCAGAAGTTTTTCCCAATCTATCGCTGGCGCCTGCTTTAAAAAGCAGAGCCTCTGCCAATGAAGTTTTGCCGGAATCGCTGTGTCCGGTCAAAGCAATGTTTCGAATCCTTGCTGCGAGATATTGTTTCATACAGTATCGCCCCTTTCAAATCAACCACATAGCCCGTGGTCACTATTCAAGTATAACAATTTTAATCCCTATTTTCAATATAAAAATGTAGATATTATACGATGGGCGCGTAGAATAAAAGGGATTTGACCTGTACAAATTCACCAAAAACGGTCGAAAGGAGGACAGAAAAAACAGAAAAAGAGAGGAGAAAGGGGGATTTTTTGGACACAAAAGGGCACACGGCAGAAAAATCCCTGGCTAGTGTTTGTGCACAAACGCTAAAGATTTGCCGTGTGCCCTTTTGGGGTGGTGAATCTGCGCCCCTGTCTGGAAAGGGACAAAGATGAAAAGAGCCGGACGACTGTGGATGTTCAGCCGTTCCTCTATCAAAACGCTGCAAAAGATGGAAAAACTACGGCAGGACGGACTTGTTCACACAATATTTACAATATGCAGGGACTGGAAGAATCGCGGCGGGTGTGTTATGATGGAAAAAAACACAAGGGGGACCAAGCGGATGAATTCTGCACAGAGAAGGGAGAAGGTGCTCAGCCTGCTGACAGAACACAGCAGCCCGCTGAGTGCGACCGCGATTGCCAAACAATGCGGGGTCAGCAGACAGATCATCGTAGGAGACGTGGCGCTGCTGCGCGCCGCGGGGGAGCAGATTTCCGCCACGCCGCGGGGATACCTGCTGCACCGCGAACAGGGACTGCACCAGCGGGTGATTGCCTGCCGCCACACCCAGGAGCAGATGGAAAAGGAACTGTACATTGTGGTGGACAACGGCTGTGCGGTGCTGGACGTGACGGTGGAGCATCCGGTCTACGGTCAGATTTCCGGGCAGTTACAGCTGTTTTCCCGCTATGATGTCGATCAGTTTGTGCAAAAGCTGCGCACAAGCAATGCTCCTGCGCTGTGTACGCTGACCGGCGGGGTGCATCTGCACAATATCCAGTACCAGCATCAGGAGGATATACAGCGGGTGGTCGAGCAGCTGCGTGAACAGGGACTGCTGTTCTGTGAGGAGAATGAAGGCGTTTAACAATCCTGCAAAGAATAAGAGAAGCCTCCGTATGATTTTGTCATACGGAGGCTTCTCTTATGTATGGCATTGTGCTCTTCTTCCGAAGCGGTTGTGTGGATGAATCGGAAGCGGGATCAGCAGTCGGTTAGCCCAACAGCTTGGAAACGTTCAGCGGACTCTGTTCCAGGTGAGCCAGCAGCTCGACGCACGGTTCGGCAGCGTTGCCGGTCTGACCGACAGTGCCGATGCGTGTGCCTGCCTGGATGGTGCGACCGGCTTGGACGTCGATGCTGTCCAGATGGGCATAGGGCCAGGTGGTGGCTTTGGAATCGGTGATGCGCACGCATTTTCCAAGACCTTCCTGCCAGCCAACGTGGGTGACCTTGCCGCCGACCGAGCAGAGGATCTCATCGCCGATGTTGGCAGCGTAAATTGCCGAGTCGGACTGGGTCACCGATTTGGGCGAGCGAACCGGAGGGACAAACTCCTTCGGAGCCAGCAGCTGGTTGGCAAGCTTGTCAAATTCCTCTGCGGTGATTTCCTTGACAGAAGGTCCGCCGTTCTGATAGGAAACCTGCAGGTCGATTTCACCGTCTGCACTGACCTGCTGCGGGAAGCTGCCGTCGATGATGCGGCGAACGACCTTGTCCTGATAGGTCCAGCGACCGTTCTCCCGGTCCGGGAAAAGTCCTTCTCCGGTGAGCTGGAACAGGACGGAAACATTTCCCGGGAGAATAAGGGATTGATAGCCGAGTCGACTCTCACGGACGGCGCCGCGGGAGCAGGTCAGGTCAAAAGAGGGTGCAGGGGAGGCAGGGGACAAAGAGGTGCTTCCGTTTTGGGAGGTAAAGACAAATTTTTTGCCGTTTTCCTCGTGGGTGAAGGTGGAAACCAGCTGGTCGTCACAATACAGGTTGCCCGAGGAAGGGTCCGCTTTGGCAGGGACAAAGGTCAGAGAAGTAAACTGCCCAAAGTATTCCTCCATGCTGGCGCACTGGTCAGTGTGGTAGCGGGTGATATACAGGGGAACCGAGGTGGCGCTTCGGTTGGCGGTGACACGAACCCCCATCAGCTGGCTGCCTTCACGGATGGCAACCAGGTCGACGACACCATTTTCGTTCAGATAGTTCACCGATTTGGTGTCCGCATTGTCTAAATAGCTATCTTCCAGTTTGCCGACCGGCAGATCGAAATAGTACAGTTTCTGGTCGTCTTTAACAGTTAGATGGAATGGTTCATACACATCGTAGACCGCAGGGTCGGCAATCGCTTGCTGGGCAGCTGTTTCGACAGCGGGAGTGTCCTTGCCGGTCTTGGAAGAAGGAGAGGTTGCAAAGACGGTGGTGACACCGACCAGCAGGCAGGCGGCGGTGAACAGGCTGATGATAGAAAGTCGTTTCATCTTCATAATAGCACAAATCCTTTCTTCGGTAAGATTGTGTTTAAAGCTGTTGTACAAGGGAGAAAGTCCGCTTTTCTGCTCCTCCAGGTCGATCAAGGTCATCGCATAGACCGAGCGCTTTTCCAGTCCCATGCGGGAAAGGACCGCCTCGTCACAGCACAGCTCGATGTCGCGGTTGGCAAGCAGGTACATGACCCAGACCAGCGGATTGAGCCAGTGCAGGCAAAGGGCAGCGGTCAGCAGCAGCTTGAGCAGACAGTCGAAGCGGCGGATGTGGACATACTCGTGGGTCAGGATGCAGTCGAGCGTTTCCTGCGGCAGCGAAAGGTTCTGACGCGGCAGCAGGATGACCGGATGCAGGATGCCATAGGTCAGCGGGCTGGAAATGCGGTCGTCCTGTCGGATGAAGATGGTTCTGCGCAGCGGGTGGCAGGCAAGCCAGCGCTCCACAAAGGGATGGGTCACCGGCAGCGACATCCGAAACTCGGTCTGCGCCCGCAGGTAACTGATGGAAAAGTAGAGAGCCAGCAGCACAGCGCCAGCTGCCCAGCCTGCGGTCAACAGCTGCTTTTTGCTCGGAAGAGAAAAGGCAGGCATCGGGTCCGTTTTCTCTTCCTCGGCTGGCTTGCGTGTTGGCTCTGCCGTTTGCGTGGTGTACACCGTTTGCGCAGGTGGGTCGGACGGCAGATTTAGCTCAAACGCTTCCCATGGGGAGGCAGCAGGAGGAGCGGACGGGACAGAAAGCTCCTGTTCGATGTCGGGAGCCGGGAGCGGTTCGGTCGGCAGCAGCGAGTAGATGCTGGTGGGAGAGGGAAGAGAAAACGGCACCAGCAGCCGCAGCAGGACGACAACCCAAAGCAGCAGGAAAAACCGTTTAGGAAGCCGGTGGATTGCCAGCGTGCGGATGAGCAGGATGACCAGAATCATCACCGATGCTGCCAGGGACATTTGCAGAAAACTCATCAGGATCACCTCGTTCGGGTAAAGGCTGGAAAGGGGTTATTCCTCAAAGCTGCCGACGATGCTGCGCAGCTGCTCGATCTGCTGTGCGCTGAGCTTTTTGCGTCCCAGCAGGGCGGCGAACAGCTTGTCGGTCGAGCCGTCATAGATGCGGTCGATCAGTTCATCGGTCTGAAGCTGCTGCACCTCTTCCTTTTGAATCAGCGCGTGGCAGAGAAAGTTCGGCTCGCTGCGCTGGATGGCGCCCTTGCCGATGCAGCGTTTGATGAGGGTGTAGGTGGTGTTCATGTTCCAGCCGACCTCCTGTTTGAGGACATCGGAGATGTGTTTGGCAGTGCAGTCGCCCTCCCGCCAGAGGACACCCATCACCTTGAGTTCGGAATCGAATAGTTTGGATTGCATAGAGCAGCCTCCTTTCACAAGACTGGAGTAGTTTCTATCTACACACTACCATAGTCGTTTGAAAATGTCAATACACGACTGGGGTAGTGTGGAAGAAAAAAGAAATTTTGTTGATTTGAACAAATTCTTCGATTCAATCTTGACAGATACAAAAGCGATGCTATAATAGGTGAGGATATATGTCAAGACACCTGACAACAGATTGTGTGACACTGTAAATGGATGGAGGAGTATTACTCATGCAGAGCAAAACCAATACCTTTAATCTTGCGCTGACCGGAATGTTGATTGCAGTCGGAATTGTCATCCCGCTGTTCTCTCCGGTCAAAATCATTCTGGAACCGGCTTCCTTTACCCTGGCAAGCCACGTTGCCATCTTTATTGCTATGTTTATTTCGCCTGCAATGGCGGTTGCCGTTTCTTTGGGAACCACCCTTGGATTTTTCCTGGCAGGCTTCCCGCTGACGGTGGTGCTGCGCGCGCTGACCCATGTCATCTTTGCGCTGGCAGGAGCCATTTATTTAAAGAAGCACGACAATGCACCCATTCAGTCGGTGCGCAGCTCGCTGGGCTTCTCCTTTGTGATTGGTGTGCTGCACGCTTTCTGTGAGGTGCTGGTGGTACTGCCATTCTACCTCAACGGCTCGATGCCGCAGGCAAACTACGAAAAAGGCTTCTTTGTTTCTATCTTCCTGCTGGTAGGGGTAGGCTCGGTTATCCACAGCATGGTGGATATGTGCATTTCCATCTGGCTGTATAAACCGATTTCGTCGGTATATGACCGTCTGGGCGTAAGAGCCGGAGCATAAACCAATAGAAAGACAGAAAAAAAGGACGATGCAAAACGCATCGTCCTTTTTTGTTATGGGCATGTTGGGGAACAGGTGGTTGACGAAGAGCGGGAAAACTTTCTGTAAAGCTGCGTGACAGCCAGATGCAGCAGCACAGTCAGCGCAATACCACAGAGGACGTCGACGACCGAGTGT
>ERZ827194.1204-NODE-1204-length-12175-cov-9.80289_pt1 | contig 12175 bp, 14 predicted proteins | sample MGYA00519777_ERZ827194 | MGnify/ENA primary metagenome ERZ827194 (study PRJEB31778, sample SAMEA3449277) | human gut metagenome | biome: human gut; feature: human-associated habitat; material: faeces | place: United Kingdom | collected 2010/2012 ...
CAGATATAAAAAAGTAGACACTCACCCGCTTTGTGAGTGTCTACTTTTAGCTTACCAGATGCAAGCACCCTTGGGGCTTGCCCGCCTTGATGACTGAAAAGCAAGACCAGGTGGGGCCGTCAATGGCGGCGCACGAAGTGCGCCGTTCATCTTGACCATTGACGGACCCAACTGGGGTTGCTACATTTGTTTTTTGTTTTGGGGGTCATAAAAGGAAAAGTACAAATTGGCAACTCCTCTCAATATTGAAAGCAGGATATTTAATGTAAGGTAAATTTCAATACCGAGTATCACAACACCAACTGCTATATGTAAGCCTACCCCTTTCAAAAACAGATAGAGAAAAATGAGCAGTAACAAAAAAATCTCTGAAAATAGTGAGTGTGAAAACTGGATATGAAGTCCTTGATATAATGTAACGGGCTTCTTATATAAGACTTTGTCTGATTCAATTGTCTTTAGAAGTTCAACATTGTCTCCACTGCTTGTGAGTAATAAGGTTATAAGCATAACTGTAAAGCCGATAAGAATTGAAATTGCAGTTGGTAGCAGTTCCGCTAAACCGTTGAGCGCAATAAAGACTTTCCCATTACTAAAATACATAAATGAGCAGACCGCAGAAATCAGCATCGGAACGGCAATTTCAAAAATCACTTCGTTTTTTCGTATGGAAAAATAGTAATCCTTTATTGGAATTAGCCATTCCATATATATGTATTTCCCAAACCCGCCTTGTGATTTGCGCTTCATTCCGTAACACCCATTACTTCTTCAATCTTTGCGAAGATAGAGTACGAATCCACAACACCGTTAGGAGTTAGATCAACAGTGACCTCCTCAACTCGCTTTCCCTTCAATGAATCAATTATCACGCTCATTTTGTTTATATCCTTCCCGTAGAGGCGAATTCGGCTCACTTGTGAACCTTCGGTAGTGAGAGAAAGAAATGTTTGCTTTAGTGCCCGTTTAGGTAAGCTTTGTCGTGGCTTTGACTTTAAGGTCATTACCAAATCATCTTGAGAGTTTGCGTCAACATCCATTAGGCCAAGGTAACCGCTGCCCAAAACCTTCTTCTCCACAAATAGTTCTGCAATAGAAACCCTGTCAGCGGACTCCAGCGCCGTCAAAAAATCTTCGGGAGGGATAATGCTTGCCCACAAATAAAAGTCGTCGGGTATCCCTTCCTGCGCTAAAAAAGTGTGAAGCAATTTGTTGAAATACTTTATTACACCACCAATCGTAACACCATTTCTACGCTCTTCAAAAATTGTAAACACTTCGTTACCATCGATGCGCATACACATATGAGTTAATTCTTTATCACCCTCGTGAAGTTGCTTATCAGTCGGTCGTTCAGACCCATCTGTGCTTGACATATAGTCTGGGGAGTGGTTGTATTTGCAAGATTTGAAAATGATTTTATATAGATGCAAACCTTGTTTGGTTTCATCACGAACGCTTGACAAAGCTACTGCCTTGTTGTTTTTCTCATCTCTAAACAACTTATTCTCATCAGGCAAGCTCTGCACATAACTTAAAAAACGACAAAATAGTGGTGCATCAAAGAAATGGTTATCTCCAGAAGCAAATTCAATGCCCCAGTAACTCAGCTTTCTCTTTTGTACGCTCATTTCCTGTCACCTCTATTATCATGTTTCATTTCCATAAAGAGATCGACGAATAGCATCCCGATATACGTTGCTGTCTGGTAGGTTCATCGAAGAAAATGCCTCTTGTACTTTATAAACGGTTGTGCAATGTTCTTCTAAAATACCAAGAGATGTAATACAACCATCTTCACAGGATGTTTCACCCAAATAATCGTAGGCAAGGAAATGAATGGATGCTGGCTGTACTGGGAAGCGGGGAATGCGATCTTTTCCACCCAATCTATTTAGCACACGATTATAGACCGGTTTTGGACACACGAAAAACAATCCCGTTCTACACAAATCCTCACGCTGTAAAACTTGTCCCTTATAGATTAGCTGTGGAATAATCCGCTTTGAAACATTTTCCCAGTTTAAGCCTACTGTGTCGCCAGTAATTTTGCGCCCATCTAAGAGTGCCGACCGAGCTTCACGGTAGTTGCCTGTTGTATCAATCGTTTGTACCTCGATAGCAGTAAACTCGACAAGTTCACCGTCACCGTCCAAACGCGCAAGAACCCAATCTACAAAATAGGAACCCGTTCCGGCCCTTTGCGGTAAGCGTAGTTCTCCACCCCATCCGTGTCCAAATACTGCGATTGCACCATTTTCAATTCTCGCCTTTTCAACGGCTGCACGTCCAGAATACAGATTCAGTTCGTCACCAAAGGCTTGTTGCGCCACTAAATGAAGCATTTTGTAATTCTCGGCATATATGCGGTTTGGACAACAAATCACATCGGGAGAGCCTGCTGTTTTCTGCCGAACAGCACAGACACCAGAAATTACACGGTCACGAGATAAAACTTTCGTACATTGAGAACCCAGAAACGGGCAGACCTGCCGTGCTGCCGCAGTAGCCGCTTGTTCTGACTTGTCTTCTGCACGATAGCCAAAAAACTCTGAAATATATCCTGCCATTTAGTTTCCCTCCTCCAATATGGACTTTAATGCAAGTCCAACAGCTTCTGCCAATAATGGTGGAACAGCATTTCCGACTTGCGCAAATTGTTGCACCTGAGAACCAGTAAAGATGAAGTGGTCGGGGAAGGACTGGAGGCGAGCTGCCTCTCTAACGGTAAACGACCGATCTTGCTCATAGTGGAAATATGCCCCCCAATGCGGATCGCATTTCGTCAGAATAGTAGAGGCTAATCCATCAGGCATTACTCTTCCATACCGTTTTGTGTGATCAGATTTTCTTGCCCGTTTCATTCCTTCTGGGAGCAAGGCGTCTGGTATGTCTGTCCAATTTCCACCGGGCTTGATATATTTTAGTCGCTCTTGATTTTCCTTTGACAAGCGGGGCGCTTCGTGATTATAAACTCCCGTGCTGCCAATTCTTGCACGCCGTTGATAATCACAGCTTGGGTCACAGGCATACGGTTTTACTACAGCACCACGCTCCCCGCATTTGAGAGGGGGCAAATCACCGATTGCCTCCCGGACAGTTGTGAACTTAACTGACGCTTCGGAAGAAGGCATTTTTACAAGCATCTGCCCATCAAAAGTAGTAGTAAAATTTGGCCTAACGGGAGCATGGTAGATTGGCTCTGGGAACGCAAGAGGTGGAAGTGTCTTTTCCCTTAATCCAAGAATAACTGTACGCCATCTCATTTGCGGCACACCATAATACGCAGCACCTAGAATACGAACATCTGCCCCATATCCCAATTCAGCTAAAGCATCCAAAATGGCATGGAGTGTTGCACCATGCTCAAAGGAAACAAGCCCCGGAACATTTTCAATCAAAATAGCTCTCGGAGCAAATGCATCTACAAAACGCAAATATTCCTTGAATAAATGATTTCGCTGATCAAGAACACTACGAACAGGTGCATTTATCGAAAATCCTTGGCATGGAGGGCCACCTGCAAGCAAGTCCAAATCTTCCCGTTCAATTCCTAACTCTTTCCGTATTTCAGTTGCATCAAGATTACGAATATCAGCAGTCAGAACTTTTGCTGATGGGTGATTCTTTCTATATGTTTGCGCATAAACAGGCATAATTTCAGATGCAAACAGACTATGAAAGCCAGCTTCAGATAAGCCTTCAGAAAGCCCACCCGCACCCGCAAATAAATCTATCATTGTAAGATTATTGTTTGTCATCTTTTTCCCTCGCTTTTGCGGTGTTATTTTTCGTTGGCTTCTCCGCATTCTCTGGAATGACCCAGATGCGGCTCATACGCGACGCGCCCGCTATGCGGTTTTCTTTGCATAATATCTGAACTTGACGCGGGGTTACTCCCCATTTTTCGGCGGCTTCTTGAGCCGTTATATATCCATTCACTTGCGTCACCTCATAATCACTATGGATGCGTACAACAAACTTATATATAGTATATAGTATATTCGTTTAAGCGAAATAAGGCAAGCCCTTATGCAAAAAATAGACAGGTTTATTTAAAAATTTTTTAAAATTAAGGAACAAATAGTATATACTTATGCCGTGAATAAATGTAGAGATAGAATAACCTGTTCAGAAAGGAGGTTTCTTTCGTGTCCGTTATCTACCGTTTCCCACAGCCCCGTCCGCTACCTACCGCTGGTCTACCTGCTCCCCTATGACTTGATTTTCCGGTTTCCTACCCTCCGCAAATTGCCCCGGAGCATGGGGGCGCTGAACGCCTCCCCGGAGTGGGGCGAGGTCATTTTGAGCCAGCAGTTTTTCGGTGAAATCACGGACGCTGTGGCCTCGCTGGTGTTTCCCCACTTCGGCTTCGGCGGCTGGAAGGAGCATTACACAGGCTATTCCCCGGTGTGGCGTCTGTCCTACGCCCTGCCCCTGTGGGCCAAGGGGGTGGAGCAGGTGGGGAAATGGGGCGTGCAAACACTGTTCAGTCTGCCTCCCGGCTATGTCATTCCGTTTCCAGACCCGGAGAAGGTCGGGGGGCTGATGAAACTGGTGGTGGAGCAGACCATCGAGGAGCAGGGCTGGGGGCCAATGCTGGAAGTGGTGCGGGAAATGCCCTGCGACGAGGACTTTGAGAAGTGGGACACCAATGTCCGCAAAGACTTCCTCCGAAAGTGGTATCACACCCGCTCCAAGCGGGTGCAGACCGTTTCGCTGGAGGAGTGCATGGAGGACGAGGACAGCAAGATCCATTCCCTGCCCGCCCCGGAGGGGGACTTCACGGGGCAGGTGGAGGGGGAGGACTTCTGCCAGCGTTTCAAGGCCACCCTGTCGGACAAGGATATGGCGATTTTGGAATTGCGGGTGGAGGGGTACACATTCGGGGAGATAGCGGACAGGCTGGGGTACAAGACCCACAGCGCCGTAGTCAAGCGCATGGAGGCGATCAAAAAGCGGTTTATCCAGTACGAAAACGAAACAGGGCGGTAAAGCCACGCAAGCCGGACACGGCGGGCGTGGCTTTTTTGCGCCCAAAAGTGAACAGGCCAGCGTTACCATTTAGGGATCAAAAAGCATTGATTTTGCAAGGCTTCCCGGCCCCAGAACAGAGGATGCCTGTGTAGTATCATTCCCACCCCCGGAAACGGGGAAATACCGTCAACAAGGAGGTACAATGGCACAAAAGGCACAGCACGCAATTTTGCGCTTCGCCAAGCACAAGGCGGGACCTGCCGGGGCGCTGGAAGCCCACCATGAGCGCACAAAGGAGCAGTACGCCAGCAACCCGGACATTGACACCAGCAGGAGCAGGGACAACTTTCACATCATCCAGCCCACGCAGAAGTACCGGCGGGAGATCGACAGCCGTATCAAGGCGGCGGGGTGCCGCACCCGGAGGGACAGCACCATGTTCGTGGACACGCTGATAACCGCCAGCCCGGAGTTTTTCACGGGCAGGAGCAGGAAAGAGGTGCAAGCCTACTTCACGGAGGCGGCGGCCTTTATGGAAAAGAAGGTGGGCCGGGGCAATATCTTTTCCGCCGTGGTACACATGGACGAGAAAACGCCCCACCTCCACCTGTGCTTCACCCCCATCACGGAGGACGGGCGGCTGTCGGCAAAGGAGATTTTAGGCAACCGGGCGCAACTTTCCCAGTGGCAGGACGAGTTTCACGCCCACTTGAAAAAGGCGTTCCCCGTCCTCAAGCGGGGCGAGAGCGCCCTTGTCACCAGACGGAAGCACATTCCCACATGGCTGTTCAAGCAGTCCGTAGACCTGACCCGCCAGCAGCAGGCCATAGAAAAGGCGGTGTCTGAAATCGGGGTGCTGAACGCCGGGAAGAAGCGGGACGAGATCATGGAGATGGTGGGGCCGTATTTCTCCCGGCTGGAAAGGCATTTGGGGCAGATGAAGAAATATCAGGCCACCATCGACTATCTGACGCAGGAGAACGAGGGCTTGAAGGAAAAGGTCAACAGCGAAAAGAGCATACAGAAGCAGATGGAAGTCCTCATGCTGAAAAAGGAAAACGAACAGCTCCGGCGGTTTGTCCAGCGCATACCCCCGGAGGTCAGGCAGGCACTCAAGGAACAGCAGCAGGGCCAGCGGCGGGGCAAAGACCGCCAGCGGTAAAACTTTAGAAACACGGAGGTACATTTGGGAAGAAGAAAAAAGCTGATTAACAACTCCGACATTCCCCAGCACCAGATCGAGGCGATAGCCCGCTGTATCATGCCGGACATTCTCGCTTTCTATGAGAGCGAGGAGGGGCAGCGGGAATTTGCCGAATGGAAGAAGCAACGGGAGGCGGAGAGGCAGGAGGCCAAAACGAAAAAGTGACGAAAAGGGCGGGCGCACCGTACAAACGGCTGCGCCCGCCCTTTTTGCGTTTATGGGGTTGCTTTCTTCTTCCGTGGGCCTCTCGGTTTGGAGGTGGGCCTCCGCCGTACCCCGTTGCGGAAATAGGTGGTTTCATAGCGGTCAAAGAAAAGCAATAATCCGAACCCATCGCCTATCGGAAACGGGTTCGGATTATATTGGTTTGGTGCGCGAGGCGGGAGTCGAACCCGCACGCCCTTGCGAGCACTGGCACCTGAAGCCAGCGAGTCTACCAATTCCACCACTCGCGCAAGTGGCTGAACTGCGCTGTTCCTCAGCGCGATGTTTATATTACCATACAAGCGCCCGGATGTCAATCTTTTTTTGCCGGTTTTCTTCCGTAAATTTTGCTCGCCTGATGTTCGGGAATAGGGGAGGCGTCTCCCGCCGCGCCGCACTTGAAATTTATCCCTTCGCCTGATAGAATAAGATAAATTTTCCGTTTCGGCGGAGGCACGCAAAGGAGAGCGAACCGCTATGATCCAATTCAATCATTTCAACTTCAATGTCGTGGACCTGGACCGGAGTCTGACCTTCTACCGGGACGCCCTGGGCCTGGAGCCGGTGCGGCGCAAGACCGCGCCGGACGGCTCCTTCCAGCTGGTGTACCTGGGAGATGGGGAGACCGGGTTTCAGCTGGAGCTGACCTGGCTGCGGGACCGGGGAGCGAAGCCCTATGACCTGGGGGAGTGTGAGTTCCACCTGGCCTTTGTCACAGACCAGTATGACGCCCTCCATGCCAGGCACAAGGAGATGGGCTGTGTGTGCTTTGAAAATCCCGCCATGGGGATCTATTTCATCTCCGATCCGGACGGCTACTGGATCGAGATCGTGCCGGTGAAGGACTGATGGCCGGCGGACACAGCGGCAGCTGGCCCGGATTTTTCCGGGTCTTTGCCGTTTTTGCGGCCCTGATGCTGCTCCTGTCCCAGGGCGCTCAGGAGCTGGTCTCCCCATCCAGCGGGGCGTGGCAGGTCCTCTCCATCTATGAGGGGCTGACCCGCTGGTCCATGCCCGCCCTGTTCCTTCTGTGGGGGATGTCCGCCCTGGAGGGGGGCGGCCGGGGCGGGCTGTCCGGCGCTCTGCTGGGGCGGGCCCTGCCCGCCTTCTGTATGCTGGTGTTCTGGGGAGCGGTGTACGCGGCGGCGGCCCATCTGCTGGGGGACGGCGCGCTGAGCTGGAGCGGGCTCTGCTCCGCCCTGCTGTCCGCCGCCCGGGGAAACACCTATTTTCATCTCTGGCCGCTGTACCCTCTGGTGGGCCTGTACCTCATCCAGCCTCTGCTGGCCCGGTTCACCGCCTCCGCCAGCCGGAGCGAGGCGCTGTACCTGCTGGGGCTCTCTTTTCTGGCGGCCAGCCTGCTGCCTCTGTGGGCCGCCTTCCACCCCAACCATGCCCTGGTGGTCCTGTTGGACCGCTTTCAGATCCACGCTGTGCTGGGATGGGTGGGCTACTACCTGGCGGGCTGGTACCTGCACCACTATGTGATCGGGCGCATCCCGGAGTTTTTGATCTATCTTTTGGGGATCCTTGGGGTGGTCCTCACATTGGCCGGTCCCAGGCTCATCGGCGGCGGGCGGGAGCTGTGGTACAGCTACACCGCGCCCGGCGTGGCCTGTACCGCGGTGGCGCTGTGCGTCCTGTTCCGCTATGTTCTGGGGGTCAGCGAGGAGCGCTCCCGCCGCGGCGCAGTGTGCGCCCTGGGGGAGTGTGTATTCGGCATCTATCTGATCCACCAGCTCTGGGTCCTGGTGTTCCGGTGGTTCGGAGTGCCTCCCCTGGCCTTTGGGGCAGCCCTCTCCGTGCCGGTGTTTGCCGGGATCTATTTTCTGCTGTCCCTCCCCTTTGCCTGGCTGATCGCCCGGATCCCGGGGGTGGGCCGGTGGCTGACGGAGTGAGCGGCCCCTGTCATATCTCTGTCCCCTGTCCCATACAATGGGAAAAAACAAAGGAGTGGGGTCCATGGGATATGACGAAGGCCGCCTGACGCCGGAGGCGGCGCACCACATACTGCTGGAGGGGCGGGAGCAGCTCACCGTCTCCGGCGTGGAGGAGGTGGAGAGTTTTGACGAGAACACCATCGTAATGGTGACCTCCAAGGGGACGCTGGTGGTGCGGGGGGAGGATCTGCACATTGAAAAGCTGTCCCTGGATGGCGGAGATCTGAAGGTGGAGGGGGCGGTGGACGCCCTCTCCTATGAGGATGACCGCGGGGGGAGGGGCGGACTGCTCTCCCGCCTGTTCGGCGGATGACGGTGGACATCGCCGCCCAGCAGGCGGCGCTTCTCCAGGCGGCGGCCCTGGGTCTGGCCGCCGGCCTGCTGTACGACCTGTTCCGCGTCCTGCGCTGCCGGGTGTGCCTCCCCCTGCTGGGTCCGGCGCTGGACCTGCTGTTCTGGCTGGTGCTGACCGGGGTGCTGTTCCTCTGGTCTCAGTGGGCCTGGGGCGGCCCAGTGCGGCTGTATGGGGTCGTGTTCCTCTTCCTGGGCGGGGTGCTCTATTTCCGGCTGTTCAGCCGTTGGATGCTGTTTTTGGGCTATCGTATCGCCGATTTGACAACCTTTTTGTTGGGGATCCTGGCCCTTCCGTTGTTTGCACTAAATCGGATGTTCAAAAAACTCAAAAAACTTGCAAAAAATATCTTCCTTTCTGCTGGGAAATGGTATAGAATAAATCAGATAACTCAAGAAATGGAGTCCACGGCCCGCCGTCGCGCGGACCGGGAGAGAGGGGGAGTGTCCAATGCGTCTGAAACGCGCCAGTCTGCTGACAAAGCTGGTGATCACGGTGCTTTTGATCTATATGGCCACTTCCCTTCTGGATCTGTGGGGGCAGATTCAGTCTGCCCAGAGTCAGAGAGAGGAGCTGGCCGTTCAGGTGGAACAGCAGCGCCTGGCCAATCAGGAGCTGCGGGACGCCATCGAAAACAGCGACGATCCTGACACGCTGGAGCGGGTCGCCCGGGAGAAGGGGTATGTCAAGCAGGGAGAGACCCTGTACATCGACGTGGCGGGCTGACTGCCTCCATTGGGGCTGCGGGGCCCCGGTCCGTGTCCGGCATGAGCGGGCGCGGCTTCGAGGGGAAATTTACAAGGAGGATATTTTAGGAAATTATGGAGTTTGGTGTTGGGTCCATTTTGGACGGTAAGGTAACGGGAATCACAAAGTTCGGCGCGTTTGTGGCGCTGCCGGAGGGGCGCTCCGGTTTGGTCCACATTTCGGAGATCGCCTATTCCTATGTCAACGAGGTTTCCGATTACCTCAAGGAGGGGCAGGAGGTCAAGGTCAAGGTCATTGGGATCGACCAGGCCAACCGGATCAATTTGTCCATCAAAAAGGTGAACGATCCCCCCCAGCGGCTCCAGGGCGGCTTCCAGGGCAGCCGTCCGCCCCGTCAGGGAGGTGCGCCCCGCTCCGGCGGCGGTCCCCGTTCCGGCGGATTTGCTCCCCGGCCCGCGGCCAAGGAGCCGGCGGACTTTGAGGACCGCCTCCGCCAGTTTATGCAGGCGTCCGACAGCAAGCTCTCTGAGCTCCGTTATCTGGAGAAGAAGGGCGGGAACCGCCGGGGCGGCGGCCGCCGCTCCTGATTGGACGGATCCGTTTTAAGGCCGTGGGGCTCTGCCCCGCGGCCTTTTGTCTGTTCCGGGTCCCCGGCATAAAAAAAGCGCCCCGGAGGGGCGCACTGCCGCCGGGCAAGGACGTCCGCGGCACAGAATATTGGTTGAGCTGCCAGTGAAGGATACCATAAAATTACAGTTACGTCAACGGAAAGTTTTGTCGGATCCGGCCTTTCCGGGAAAGGAAACGAAATGCTGATCATCAACGGAACGGTCCACACCATGGAGGGCCTTACCATCCCCGGGGGCTATGTGGAGATCCGGGGGGACAAGATCGCCGGCTTCGGTCCCATGGAGGAGTGTCCCAAGCAGTGGGAGGGCGAGCTGTTTGACGCCCAGGGCGGGCATATCCAGCCCGGCTTTGTGGACGCCCACTGCCATCTGGGGATGTTCGGGGACGCGGTGGGCGTGGAGGGGGATGACGGCAATGAGGCCACCGATCCCTGCACCCCCCACCTGCGGGCGGTGGACGCCATCAACCCCATGGACCGCTGCTTTCAGGAGGCCCGGGAGGCCGGAGTGACCACCGTTCTCACCGGCCCGGGCAGCGCCAATCCCATCAGCGGCCAGTTTGCCGCCGTCAAGACCAACGGCCGCTGGGTGGACGCCATGGTGCTTCAGGCTCCGGCGGCCATGAAGCTGGCCCTGGGGGAGAACCCCAAGCTCACCTACCACGAGCGCCGGGAGACCCCCACAACCCGCATGGCCACCGCCGCGGTGATCCGGGAGAATCTGGCCAAGGCGGAGGAGTACCGGGAGAAGCTGGAGCGGGCCCTGGAGGATGAGGAGGAGGAGAAGCCGGACTATGACGCCAAGCTGGAGGCGCTGCTCCCCGTCCTCCGGGGGGAGCTCCCTGTCCACATCCACGCCCACCGGGCGGATGACATCGTTACCGGGATCCGGATCTGCAAGGAGTTCCACCTGCGCTATGTGATCGTCCACGGCACAGAGGGGCACCTGATCCCGGATCTTCTGGCGGAGGAGGGGGCGGGCGTGATCACCGGACCCTGCCTGGGGGACCGCTCCAAGCCGGAGCTAGCCAACCAGTCCCTGGAGACCCCCGCCATCCTCCAGCGCCACGGCGTCAAAACGGCTATCTGCACCGACCATCCGGAGACTCCCATCCAGTACCTCCCTCTGTGCGCCGCCATGGCGGTCCGGGGCGGGATGGATCCGGAGAGCGCGCTGGCCTGCATCACCATCCGGGCTGCGGAGCTGGCCGGGGTGGCCCACCGGGTGGGATCCCTGGCCCCGGGAAAGGACGCGGACCTCACCGTCACCAGCAGCCACCCGCTGAACTGGCTGAGCCGGGTCCGGCTGGTGGTCATGGACGGCAAGGTGGTCGTCAGCAGTCTGTAACAGAGCATACCCCACTGTTCATAAATTTTTCACAAAAAATAGTGGAAATTTTCAAGAGTTGTGGTATAATAAGACCATCGGAGGGGGACGGCCTCTCCCTGATGTGTTCGGCTCCCTCCCACTTATGCCCCCTCGGGGGCGAAAGGAGCGACAGTTATGAAGTTTGTGTTTACAGACAAAAAGGTGAACCTGCCCAACTACATCCACAATTATGCGGAGAAGAAGGTTGGCAAGTTAGACCGTTTCTTTAAGGAGGACGCCACCGCTGCGCTCACCTTTAGTATAGAAAAGGACCGGAACCAGGTGGAGGTCACCATCCGGTCCAGCGGCACCATCTTCCGCGTCTCTGAGAGCACCGCCGATATGCGCGCCTCCATCGACGCCGCCGTGGCCTCCCTGGAGCGGCAGATCCGCAAGAATAAGACCCGCCTGGAGAAGCGGCTGCGCCAGGGTGCCTTTGAGCGCACGGTGGACGCCGCCGCAGAGATCTCCTCCTTCGTCCCCGACGAGCCGGAGGAGGGGGAGTACAAGGTGGTCCGCACCAAGACCTTCCCCATCAAACCCATGACCCGGGACGAGGCCATTCTTCAGATGAACCTGCTGAACCACAGCTTCTTCGCCTTTAAGAACGAGGACGCCGGCGGCGCCTTTGCCGTGGTCTACCGCCGCAATGATGGCGGCTATGGCCTGATCGAGGATGAGACCTGAACTGCATCACAATATCACAAAACGGAGCCGGCCCGAGGGGCCGTGCATCTGGTAAGCTAAAAGTAGACACTCACAAAGCGGGTGAGTGTCTACTTTTTTATATCTG
>ERZ827194.1205-NODE-1205-length-12160-cov-3.15903_pt1 | contig 12160 bp, 6 predicted proteins | sample MGYA00519777_ERZ827194 | MGnify/ENA primary metagenome ERZ827194 (study PRJEB31778, sample SAMEA3449277) | human gut metagenome | biome: human gut; feature: human-associated habitat; material: faeces | place: United Kingdom | collected 2010/2012 ...
TGAAAAAGATATTTCAACCGCCCGATTGCCAGGTTCGTCGGAGGAGATGTCCGATTCCGACTCTCTTGTAGGAAGAGCTTGAGATCGTATTGGCCCAAGGCAATCTTAAAGCAGTCTCATTGGCAAATCTTCGCTCCTGTTGTGTTGAGGTGTAAGGTATCAGTGATTGATGTTTTGTGGCGGGTAGATTGGGGCCTTCCTTGATTCGATGCGTTCTCTCGAGGTTCATCAGAGCAAAAGGGGCTTTCGTCTTCATTGCTATCACGGTGATTGGAACCGCTCTCTCCTATGCCATGCCATACGTGAACGGGAAATTCTTAGATTTTCTTCTCGGTAACCGCAGCGAAAGAGACGCCGTACTCTTCGCGCTCCTGGTTGCGTCAATAGGAGTTTTCTCCACCCTCTTTACTTATTTTGCAGGAACACTTTCCATTCGCATAACCACGAGACTTTCCTTTGATCTTCTCAGGGAGGCCGTCTTGCGTTTTGAAAGAGACGATTACTTGGTGAGTCGGACCATCGATCCAGCCTATACAACGCAACGGATTATTTCCGACTCCAGCGTGGTCTCATCCTTCGTTTTGGCGAATTTTATCAGTGCGCCGCTGTCCATTGTAGCCATTCCCATCGTATTGCTTATCATATGGTCAATTGATTCAACTCTCGCGGTGTTTTCCATCATTCTCCTCATCGTGTATTTCTGTGTAATTACTGGGTTGAGGAAACTTTTGTATAGGGTCACGTATGAGAAGAAAGAGGCGGACAGCGCCTTTTACGCCGCAATTGCATCGCAGCTTAATCAGATTCTCAACATTCAACTGACATCTTCGTACGGCAAGAGCGAACAAGCGCTCGACGCTGGGTTTAAGAGCTATTTTCCCAAAGTTTTGCGCTCCGGAAAGCTATCATATTCTCTGACATCGCTCGATGGTCTTTTCGCAGCGTTGTTTCAAGCGGTGATACTTGTTGTTTCCGGAGTACGAATCATTAACGGAACTATGTCAATAGGCGAGTACACTATCATCGGTACATACTTCGCGGTTCTCTTTAAGACTTTGAAAAGTATGATGTCATTGTTCAAATCCTATCAAGATGCCAAAGCATCATGGGATAGGACGGCTATCGCGACGAGAGAAAAGGAGAGATCGGGGTGGAATCGGACCGATTTAGCTAAACTCGATGAAATAAATGACATTTCGGTATCTGATTTGGAATTCTCGGTTGCCCTTCCAGACGGATCTGTCCGAGAGGTCCTCGGCGGGTTTTCTTTCAAGTTTTCCGGTCCTGGTACATATTGCATAGTTGGGGAAAACGGAAGAGGCAAGACGTCACTTCTTTACTTGATGCTCGGGCTATACTCATCGAAAGGCAAAGTAAAATACAACGGCGTGCCAATCGAAGAATGCGACTTGGATTACATACGTGCGAGAGAGATATCGTGCTGCCCACAGTCGTGCTTCGCGCCGGACGAAACGGTGAAAGAGCTGTTAGAGTATTTCGACACGCCCTTTTCTTCCTATCACCGGGGTGTAGATGGCCTACTTTCGCTGGAAAACAGCGTGAAGGAGTTGCTCGGGAAACGTTGCTCCGCGCTTTCGGGCGGTGAGCTGCGCCGAGTGTACTTATGGTCGGCGATTTCACGCAAGTCGTCAGTTTTGGTACTCGACGAGCCCACGACTGGGTTAGACGCTGTAAGCCGCGCCGAGCTTGCGGCCTATGTTAAGCGCAACAAGCAAAGCCAGCTGATCATCGTTGTCTCTCACGATGACGAGATGGTCGGCGCGGTAGAAGGGGTAGTGGATTTAGGCAGCATGTACCAGGGTAAATGATGACAAGTGTAGTGCTACCCAACTGGCAGAGATAACAAAAAGGCGATGCAGATGCACGTAGCATTCAGGCGGTTCGGACTCGGTGCCTTCACGCCATCGCAACGCTTTCAGATATAGTTCTCGTTCTCTTACTAAAGGAAACTTTAGTCTACGTCATCTTGTCGAGACAGAGGTGAAGCGAAGTGTTGTCGCGACGTATCTTATTCCAGGTGGCTCAGTATCAGCGTGAGAATCGCACCAAAGTGTACTTACGATTCTCGTGTCCCACGGACAACATGAGCTGAGCATTGAGGTTCCACCCTTTGCTGCAACTACACGGGGTTGGACGGCAATGAATATGCCGGGCCGCATACCACGCGCAGCGGGGGTCCATGTCCCAGTATGTTGCCTACAGCAGCCTCGATGTCCACGCACACATCATCTCTGCCTTCGCGTTCAATCCATTTGCCGGAGAGTGCGAGGGTTGCCAGGCCGTAGAATTCGAGCCGAACAAATGAAATGCGGTATCAGCGCATAGGATTAAACTGACGATTGCTTTGCACTGAGAATACGCTTGGAAAGCCGCTATGGGTGGCGGCCCGGGTTAAATAGAGAAGCCCGTCCGATCACTTTCATGTGGCGAACGGTCGGGCTTCTTATTCCACTTGCCAATGCTCGGCTCATATTGGAAGAAAGCTACGCTAATGTTTGCGTGACACTCCTATTTTCTCCGAAGAAAGAGTCGGATAATGAAGAATAGAATTAAAAAAGGTGCCAGATATAACGCAAATATAAAGGCTAATCCAACGAGACCTTGCAATAATGGCATAACTCCTCCCAGACACGAGATTTTGGTATTTGTTCCCATCTTATTCTGAATTGGACCAAATAGTTCCTAGCCACAAAACTACTCGTCAACTGGATCGCACCAATCTGCTGGCAAAACACAGCTTGATTCTTTATCGACATAGCACCAATCCGCAACAGGGCACTCGGCGATGTCGTAAAAATTGCATATATCAACTCCAAGACAACAAGGCTCAACGGGAGGATGTTCATTTGAACCAACAGGATGGATATGCTTCATAACAGCTCCTCACCTTAATCCAATTAGAGACTACGTTTGATCAATGCCACAGTGATCTACAACGCAGATGCTGCCGCCATCCATGTCATAGTCGCAGTAATCGTATGCACCACAGCCATCTGCTTTATCATAAACAGTACAGATGTCAGTAATGCCCAAGAGGCAGTCAAAAGACATCGGCTTCACGCCTGCCTCGTCGCCACTTCCTGGATTAATCGGATGAATATGCTTCACGACTACCTCCCTTTGAGTGCAGAAAAACCTCAATATTGTGTATAACAAACCAAGATGTCTAGTTCACCATATTTCTAGAATGGTTTCGGCGAACGTAGCAATAAGCTTCGCAGACGGTAATCAGAAGAACGAACACCTCCACAATGGTGACAGCAATGCGCTGAACCGCTTATTCCGATACAGTAGCTTCTCGTTGATTTTTCTCCTGCGAAGATGAGTGGCGGGAAATAAGGTCAAAAGCCATCTCGTAGCACATTTTTCTATATTCACATGATGCAGGGTGTAGACTCTTGGGCAAGTAGCCGTGCTCGTCTGCAGCCTCCCAGCTACAGCCCCCACCACAGAAAGACCGAGCCCAACAGTCCGTACAGTCAATTCTTTTTTCGACACCCTGACTCCAGTTTTCAATATACCTAGTTTCGTCAATTCCGGTGACGATGTTGCCCATTTTGAATCGCATCATCCCGACAAACCTGTGACAGGGGTATACGTCCCCTTCGGGAGTCACGGAAATAAAACGCCTGGCAGCCCCGCATCCGACAAAGGCGATCCTGTTGCTCATGATCAAATCAACTGCAGTTTTCAATGTTCTAAACAAGGGCTTTTCCCCTTGATCAATCTGTTTGAGATATTGATCCGCCAAATCTATTAGGCCCGCCCTGATTTTGTTTAATGAGTGTTCGTCGAGTTTGATATTCTCATCGAATGAGCTCACGGGCGAGAAGTAAATCCTTCTGAAGCCCATCTCTTTAAACTGAAGATAGTCTTCAACAAGGTTACAGTTATTATTTGTTAAGGTCGCTCTTGCGCCGAAGGGGAACGACTCGGAAAAACGACGAACGTTTTTGTCGATATCGGAGAAAGAGCCGCCTCCCGTCTTGTACGGGCGCGATGCATCGTGCTTGCATCCTGTACCATCGAGACTAATCAGAACAGAAAACCCGTGCTCCTTGAAAGAATTCACAGCAGTGTCATTCAAAAGCGTTCCGTTGGTCGTAATAGAATAGGTAAAGTTTCTATTGGGGTATATTCTTTTTGAATAGTCGACCGTTTTCCATATCAGCGGCTCGTTAATCATGGGTTCCCCACCAAAAAAGACGATCGCAAGCGTTTCGTTTTCCGATGAACTTGCGACGAGGTAGTCGACCGCCTTGAAGGCTATCTCGTCTGTCATCAGCAGAGGAGACGTTCCATAATCTCCTTTACCGGCAAAACAGTAACTACAACCAAGGTTGCATGCATGTGAAACGTGGAGTTCGATGGATCTAAGTTTTCGAGGCGTGTCTTTTGTTAAGAAAGTCCGCTCAGACAATCGTTGATACTCATCAATGTCGTCTTCAAGTTCTGCTATGGTCGTTTGGTCGTAGCCTTTCGCAGCAAGTGACTTTGTTAGCAACTTCGAGTTGACCGTTCTTCCCGATGCTTCAAATATGCGAAGCGCATCTTCTGATGCTTGGTCAACCTGAAAGCAATTGCGAGTGACCTCATCGAAGCAGTAACGACGATCACTTACTGAGAAAAAATGCATACGTTCCTCAATTTCATGCTGGACTGGCACTAACCTTGTTTATTGTTGCGCAGCTATAAAAAACCACCAGCGGGGATTCGGTGTGCGGCCCAATCGGACTCCCAAAAGGTTCTATTTGAGACTGGCAAGCTTTGTGTTGTTGGCACTTCGACAGCGCTCTTTATTCCAACATGGAGCCTCGCAGTTTGAGTCGACTTGCCTCTGGAAGGTCCGATCTTAACTTGATTTAGGATGAAAACAGATTACAGGCGCGCTCCTCTAGAAAGAAAGGAAACCAATCGCCGCCTTTCACCAGGAAAGTTTTTATAGCCCACCTCGAGCAAAATGAAAGATGCGAGAGCGATTGGGGAACAACGCGAATCTCCCCTTTTGGGTGGGAGCGAGCCTTCAGCCACCGGCGAACGACTCGCCCTGGTCAGAATCTGGAAGTGGTGCCGGGCCGCTTGGGCCTCCCCGGTGACTTCGTGGGGCTTACCTGCCTGACGTCGAGGAGTACATCCGCAAGATTCGTTCCCTATGCCGTTTGCTCTCACGCCCGCCTTAGTTCCAAGTCGGGCGAGCCGCCGCGCTCATGCGACCCGTGGCGGCGACACGTCGACGCCGCGCTCGCTGAGCACATCTTCGGTCGCGGGCGAGCACGAGGTCGCGCCGGCGCATCCGCTGGGACTGCTGTGCGTGCAAAACGGCTACGTGGTGAGCGTCCCGCGCTGGATTCAGCCGAGTGAGGAAGGCGTTGAGATCGGCGCGCTGGCAACGGGGGAGGGCGGCATCACCGACGACGTCTCGGCCCGCCATGCCCATATCTGGTGCGACGAGTCTGGCGCATGGTTTGTCGAGGACCTGTCGTCCACTAACGGCACCGTGGTGGTAAACGGGGCCACGAGTGTGTGTATTCAAGTAGAGCCCGGCCGCTCGACGAGCTCAAACTCGGCGAATCCACCACCTACGCCATCCTGCTCGGCGCCCTCTAGCCGGCAGTTAGGGACGTTCCTTTCCTGCCGGTACTTGGGGACACTCCTTGGCGCGTCAGAGCCAGTCGCCCGGGGATGGAGGGACCATTTTGGCCCTTGGCAGTCACCTAAGGTAAACCTCTACCGCCCACCTATATTTGCCGAAATATGGCCTGACGGCGGGGTACAATAAACCCGCATGCGGATTTCCGTTGCGGGCGCTTCCCATCGCCGGGGTGTGCCCGGGAGCATCCGGCATGCGGCCTTTGCGGCGCTCGGTCATGTGCAAGACGGGCGGTCGGGTCTGTGGGGCGCATCAGCTGCCCCTCGCCTCGGCATGTCTTCTCTCCACGCCACGTACCTGCTGCTGAGCCTGCCTGCCAGATGATTGGAAGCAACAGCGTAAATCCCATCACGCCAACATCCCGGCGATCGCCGGGGCCTGTATACCTATATGAGAGGAGAGGGGTATATGGCGCGTAAGATTAAGTCTATGGACGGCAACGAGGCGGCCGCATATGTTTCGTATGCGTACACCGAGGTAGCGGGAATTTATCCCATTACGCCGTCCAGCCCGATGGCCGACCATGTCGACCAGTGGGCGGCCCAGGGTCGCAAGAACATCTTCGGCACCCCGGTCAAGGTCGTCGAGATGGAGTCCGAGGCGGGTGCAGCCGGTACCGTTCACGGTTCGCTGGGTGCCGGTGCTCTGACCACCACCTACACGGCTTCTCAGGGTCTGCTCCTGATGATTCCGAACATGTACAAGATCGCGGGCGAGCAGCTCCCGGGCGTCTTCCACGTCTCCGCGCGTTGCGTCGCTTCCCACGCCCTGAACATTTTTGGCGATCACTCCGACGTCATGGCTTGTCGTCAGACCGGCTTCGCCATGCTCGCCGAGGGCAACGTCCAGGAGGTCATGGACCTCTCGCCGGTGGCTCACCTTGCCGCCATCGAGGGCAAGACCCCGTTCCTTAACTTCTTCGACGGCTTCCGCACCAGCCACGAGATCCAGAAGGTCGCCATGTGGGACTACAAGGATCTGGCCGAGATGTGCGACATGGACGCCGTCCAGGCTTTCCGCGATCACGCGCTCAACCCTGAGCACCCGCACACCCGCGGTAGCCACGAGAACGGCGATATCTTCTTCCAGAACCGTGAGGCCTGCAACAAGGTCTACGACGAGCTTCCCGCCGTCGTCGAGGGCTACATGAAGAAGATCAACGAGAAGCTCGGCACCGATTACGGCCTGTTCAACTACTACGGCGCTCCCGATGCCGATCGCGTCGTCGTGTGCATGGGCTCCTTCTGCGACGTGCTTGAGGAAGTCATCGACTACCTCAACGCTCACGGCGAGAAAGTCGGCCTGGTCAAGGTTCGTCTGTTCCGTCCGTTCTCCATCAAGCACTTCGTCGACGTTCTCCCCGAGACCGTCCAGAAGATTGCCGTCATGGACCGTACCAAGGAGCCGGGTTCCATCGGCGAGCCGCTCTACCAGGACGTCGTCTCCGCTCTCTACGAGGCCGGCAAGACGGGTATCAAGGTCGTCGGCGGCCGTTACGGTCTGGGCAGCAAGGACACGCCTCCCGCGTCCGCGTTCGCTGTCTTCGAGGAGCTCAAGAAGGACGCGCCCAAGCGCGAGTTCACCATCGGCATTGTCGATGACGTGACCAACCTGAGCCTGCCCGAGGCCGAGGATGCGCCCAACACCGCAGCCCCCGGCACCATCGAGTGCAAGTTCTGGGGTCTGGGTGGCGACGGTACCGTCGGCGCCAACAAGAACTCGATCAAGATCATCGGCGACCACACCGACAAGTACGTTCAGGCCTACTTCCAGTACGACTCCAAGAAGACCGGCGGCGTCACCGTTTCGCACCTGCGCTTTGGCGATTCTCCGATCCGCTCGCCGTACTATGTGACCAAGGCCGACTTTGTCGCTTGCCACAACCCCAGCTACATCGTCAAGGGCTTCAAGATGGTCCGCGACGTCAAGCCGGGCGGCACCTTCCTGGTCAACTGCCAGTGGAGCGACGAGGAGTTCGCCGAGCACATGCCCGCCGTGGCCAAGCGCTACATCGCCAACAACAACGTCAACGTCTACCTGATCGACGCTATCGACCTGGCTGCCAAGGTCGGCATGGGCAAGCGCACCAACACGGTGCTCCAGTCCGCCTTCTTCGCGCTGGCCAAGGTCCTGCCCGCCGAGGACGCCCTGCAGTACATGAAGGACGCGGCTACCAAGTCCTACATGAAGAAGGGCCAGGCCATCGTCGACGCCAACCATAAGGCCATCGATGCCGGCGCTACCGCCTTCCGTAAGTTCGAGGTTCCGGCCGACTGGGCTACCGCCGAGGATGCCGCTCCCGTCGAGCTCTCCGAGGAGACCAAGTCCGCCATCGCCCAGCAGGTCAAGAACCTGCTCGAGCCCATCGATCGCATGGATGGCGACAGCCTGCCTGTTTCCGCCTTCGTCGATTGCGCCGACGGCCAGTTTGAGCTGGGCGCCTCCGCATACGAGAAGCGCGGCGTCGCCGTGGTCGTTCCCCACTGGGACGAGACCAAGTGCATCCAGTGCAACCAGTGCGCCTATGTGTGCCCGCATGCCACCATCCGTCCGTTTGCGATGACCGAGGACGAGGCCGCCGCCGCGCCCGAGGCTACCCGCACGCTCGACGCCATGGGCCCCAAGGCCAAGGGCATGAAGTTCACCATGGCCGTGTCTCCGCTCGACTGCATGGGCTGCACCAACTGCGTCAAGGTCTGCCCCAAGGGTGCTCTCGAGATGGTTCCCACCGAGCAGGAGATGGACCAGCAGCCCGTTTGGGACTACATGGTCGAGAACGTCTCCGAGAAGAAGGAGCTCATCGCGGCCAACGTCAAGGGCAGCCAGTTTAAGCAGCCTTACCTGGAGTTCTCTGGCTCCTGCGCCGGCTGCGCCGAGACCGCCTATGCACGCCTGGTGACCCAGGTTGCCGGCGACCGCATGTTCATCTCCAACGCCACCGGCTGCTCCTCCATTTGGGGCAACCCCGCTGCCACCGCTCCTTACTGCAAGGACAAGGACGGTCACGGCCCGGCGTGGAACAACTCCCTGTTCGAGGACAATGCCGAGCACGGTCTGGGCATGGCCGTTGGCTATGAGGCCGTTCAGAAGAAGCTGATCGCCGCTACCCAGGACATCATCGCTGCCGATGGTCCGTCCGATGAGCTCAAGGCCGCCGGCCAGGCTTGGATCGACTCCGTCAACGACGCCGAGGCCTCCAAGACCGCTGCCGCTGCCTACGTTGCCGAGCTCGAGAAGTGCGGCTGCGACGCTTCCAAGGCGATCCTCGCCGACAAGGCTTACCTCACCAAGAAGTCTTTCTGGATCTTCGGCGGCGACGGCTGGGCCTACGACATCGGCTTCGGTGGCCTGGACCACGTCTTGGCTTCTGGCCACAACGTCAACGTCTTCGTCTTCGACACCGAGGTCTACTCCAACACTGGTGGTCAGGCCTCCAAGGCCTCGAACCTGGGCCAGGTCGCTCAGTTCGCCGCTGCCGGTAAGGTGACCAAGAAGAAGTCCCTGGCCGAGATCGCCATGAGCTACGGCTACGTCTACGTGGCGCAGGTCGCCATGGGCGCCAACCCGGCTCAGACCCTCAAGGCCATTCACGAGGCCGAGGCCTACGACGGCCCGTCCCTCATCATCGGCTACAGCCCCTGCGAGATGCACTCCATCAAGAAGGGTGGCATGCAGAACTGCCAGGCCGAGATGAAGAAGGCTGTCGAGTGCGGTTACTGGAACCTCTTCCGCTTCAACCCCGAGGCTGCTGCCGGCAAGAAGTTCTCGCTCGATTCCAAGGAGCCCGCGGGCGGTTATCAGGAGTTCCTGATGAACGAGGCCCGTTACGCTTCGCTGACGCGTTCCTTCCCCGAGCGCGCCGAGGAGCTCTTCAAGGAGAACGAGCAGGCCGCTATGGACCGCTACGCTCACCTGCTGAAGCTCAAGACGGTGTACAACGAGGCCTAGGTCTCCCACCGCAGGATCTGAGGGCTAACCTTCGCGGACGTCCTCGGACATGAAAGAACCCCCGCTGCGCACTACGTGCGGCGGGGGTTCTTTCGTCCTGCGGAGTGTCCGCGAAGGTTAGCCCTCAGATCCTGCTACGACTACGTCCTTGGATTGTGTGGGCGGATGAAGGACGTAGTTGGTCGGGTATTCCGTCCCCTTCGCTGTTTCGCGGCTTTGCCGCGAAACCTCGCGCCACTTTGGGGATGGATGGGGGACTTGGCCGTTGCCGCTTTTTCGGAGCTCTTCTTTATTCCTTTTGTTGGATGAAAAGCCCCTTGTTTTTGCAGGGGTGCATACTCGACTTATATGTGCATAGAATCTCGTATAGTGCGAGTAAGATATTGCGCTGTCTGTTTTGTGTTTAGCAAAGATATAGTTTGCATAATCTGGTCTAATCCCTGCTCTATTAAAATAAAGTTGCACGTAAATGGCGTAGATATGCTTGAGCTGGGGTTCTGTACGCTGAGCGGATAAAAACGACCGTTCACCGTTCCGCTATTTTCAAAATGAATAAAATGAGCGATAAAGAGAATATAAACCTTAATAAACTCGCGTATCGCACGGACGCGGGTTATTAATGGGTTGTAGGCCTTTTACAGAAAGGATTCCAGCAATGTCTAAGCCTCTTGGTAAGCCCGATCGTATCGTCGTCGCCCTTGGCGGCAACGCCCTCGGCAACAACCCCGTCGAGCAGATCGAGGCCGTGAGCAACACCGCCCACGCTCTCCTCGGCCTCATCGAGCAGGGCAACGAGATCATCATCACTCACGGCAACGGCCCGCAGGTCGGCATGATCCAGAACGCCTTCGCCGCTGCCCACGACGCCATCGGCACCCCCGAGATGCCGCTGCCCGAGTGCGGCGCAATGTCCCAGGGCTACATTGGCTATCACCTGCAGCAGGGCATCGGCCGCGAGATGCACAAGCGCTATAAGCGTTGGCACGCCGCCACCGTCGTCACCCAGATCGAGTGCGATCCCGACGATCCCGCGTTCAAGAACCCGACCAAGCCCATCGGCCCCTTCTATACCGAGGAGCAGGCCAAGGAGTTTATGGCCGAGGACCCCTCCAAGGTCTTCGTCGAGGATTCCGGCCGCGGCTGGCGTCGCGTCGTCGCTTCCCCCGATCCCAAGAAGATCGTCGAGGCCGACTCCATCCTCAACCTGCTCGACAACGAGTTCATCGTCATCGCCTGCGGTGGCGGCGGCATTCCCGTCGTCCGCGACTACGAGAACAAGGGCTGCTACAAGGGCGTCCCCGCCGTCATCGACAAGGACCTGGGCGGCGAGCTGCTGGCCGAGGACTGCGATGCTGACGTCCTGTTCCTGCTGACCGCCGTTGAGCATGTCGCCATCAACTTTGGCAAGCCCAACCAGGAGGAGCTCGAGGACATCACCGCCGACGAGGCCGAGCGCCTGGCCGACGAGGGCCAGTTCGGCAAGGGTTCCATGGAGCCCAAGGTCCGCGCCGCCATCAAGTTCGCTCGCTCCCGCAAGGGCCGCACCTGCATCATCGGCGCCCTGGACAAGGCCGCCGAGACCATGGCCGGCCTCTCCGGTACCCGCATCGTCGGTTAGTACCCCCCTATGTCGTCAGGCGCCCGGCTGCAGCTTCGAGCCGGCCGGGCGTCCGATGATTTCCATCGTCGCGTGTGGCTGCTGCATCGCGCGTGACGCTTACAGAGCCTCCCTCTCCCAGGCGCCCCGGCTTACTGCCCCGGGGCGTCTATTTGTATGGGGTTAGAGCGAGAAGGCCCAAAGCGCTTCGATTTGCGGGAGAACCTGGCTGATCGGCCAGCGTTTTGCGCTGTTGTAGGGGCTGTTGGGGTCATGAATTTCGACCATGCCGCGGCTGTCCATGCCCTTGATGACAAGGAAATGCCCGACTGTGGTGAAGTCGCCGGGCGTGAGGCAGCAGATGATCGGCATGCCGGCATCCAGCGCGGAGGCGATGCTCGCGCGCGAAGGGGCCACGGGGGTCGATCTCAATCCGATGGCGGCGGCGCCGTCGGTCATGAAGCGCCATTCGGTCGCACCGGTGGGGGCGAAGTTGTGCTCCTCGGCAAACGAGGCCATGGCGACCGGATCGAGATCGGTCTTACCCGTCAGGTATGTGTAGACCATGGAAAGGCTCGTGGGGCCGCAGCCGGCGATGCGGATGTTGCTTCCTGCGTAAGGCTTGTTTGCCCAGAGCGGGTCGGTTTGATAGAGATGCGGCATTGTGCCCGCCGTCCATTGCGAGCGCGGCGTGGAGACGGGGATGGCGGTGGGCCCGAGCTTGAACGGGTTGACCGTCTGCTCGGCGAGGCGCTCCTTTTCCTTCTTCGCCTCGATGCGCGCGGCTTCCTCCGCTTTGTCTCGTTGGATTTTGGCGTTGATGCCAAGGCCTCCCGCACCAATCACCGCGATTACCAAGAGCACGGCGATCCCGCGCGGGCTGAACAGCACGGATCGCCAAGTGGGACGCGAGAAGATGCGACCGGTATTGCGGCCCCCACGCA
>ERZ827194.1206-NODE-1206-length-12153-cov-17.7289_pt1 | contig 12153 bp, 5 predicted proteins | sample MGYA00519777_ERZ827194 | MGnify/ENA primary metagenome ERZ827194 (study PRJEB31778, sample SAMEA3449277) | human gut metagenome | biome: human gut; feature: human-associated habitat; material: faeces | place: United Kingdom | collected 2010/2012 ...
GTGAGCCAATGCTGGCCAGTTTTTACCACGCGACGCTACTCAAGCACGAAAACCTGGGCAGTGCACTGAGCTACATGCTGGCGAACAAGCTGTCATCGCCAATTATGCCTGCCATTGCTATCCGCGAAGTGGTGGAAGAGGCCTACGCCGCCGACCCGGAAATGATCGCTTCTGCGGCCTGTGATATTCAGGCAGTGCGTACCCGCGACCCGGCGGTGGATAAATACTCGACTCCATTGTTATATCTGAAAGGTTTTCATGCCTTGCAGGCCTATCGTATCGGTCACTGGCTGTGGAATCAGGGCCGCCGCGCACTGGCAATCTTTCTGCAAAACCAGGTTTCTGTAACGTTCCAGGTTGATATTCACCCGGCAGCAAAAATTGGCCGCGGTATCATGCTTGACCACGCCACGGGCATCGTTGTGGGTGAAACGGCGGTGATTGAAAACGACGTATCGATTCTGCAATCTGTGACGCTTGGCGGTACGGGTAAATCTGGTGGCGACCGTCATCCGAAAATTCGTGAAGGTGTGATGATTGGCGCGGGCGCGAAAATTCTCGGCAATATTGAAGTTGGGCGCGGCGCGAAGATTGGCGCAGGTTCCGTGGTGCTGCAACCGGTGCCGCCGCATACCACCGCCGCTGGCGTTCCGGCACGCATTGTCGGTAAACCAGACAGCGATAAACCGTCAATGGATATGGATCAGCATTTCAACGGTATTAACCATACGTTTGAATATGGGGATGGGATCTGACGTCCTGTGATTGTGCCGGATGCGATGTAATCATCTATCCGGCATACAGTAACTAATCTCTCAACACCGCTCCCGGATATCCCAGCTGCCGCCAGGCTTCATACACCACGACCGACACCGCATTGGACAGGTTCATGCTGCGGCTGTCCGGCACCATTGGAATGCGAATTTTTTGTTCAGCGGGCAGGGCATCAAGAATGCTTGCTGGCAGGCCGCGTGTTTCCGGGCCGAACATCAGATAATCGCCATCCTGATAGCTTACGGCGCTGTGAGCAGGCGTACCTTTCGTGGTGAGGGCAAACAGGCGCTGGGGATTTTCTGCTTCGAGGAACGCGCGATAGTCATGATGACGCGTAACGGCGGTAAACTCGTGATAGTCCAGCCCCGCGCGGCGCAGGCGCTTATCGTCCCAGGCAAATCCCATCGGTTCGATGATATGCAGACGAAAGCCGGTATTAGCGCAAAGACGGATGATGTTGCCAGTATTTGGCGGAATTTCTGGTTCGTAAAGTACGATGTTTAGCATACTGCCCCCTTAGTGCGGGGGCAGGATAGCAGAAAATTGGTGATTGGTACGGCCTTTTCCCCTCACCCCCAACTATGCCGCATTCCCTTTCGCCATCGGAGCTAGTGCCGCAGGCAATTCTCTACCCAGCCCTTGCACCAGCGAATCTTGCGTAATTTCGCTAATCGATTTCGCGCCAGTCAGCGTCATTGCCACTTTCATCTCTTTCTCGATCAGGTTCAGTAGATTGGCCACGCCCGCCTGGCCCGCTGTTGCCAGCGCATACAGGAAAGCACGACCCAGCAGTACGGTGTCGGCACCGAGCGCAATCATACGCACGACATCAAGCCCGTTACGAATCCCGCTATCTGCCAGAATGGCAATATCACCTTTCACCGCATCCGCAATAGCGGGCAATGCACGAGCGGAAGAGAGTACACCGTCCAGCTGGCGGCCACCGTGGTTAGAAACCACAATCCCATCAGCACCAAAACGTACTGCATCGCGCGCATCTTCCGGATCGAGGATCCCTTTGATCACCATCGGACCATCCCAGAAATCGCGGATCCACTCAAGGTCTTTCCATGAGATGGATGGATCGAAGTTATTCCCCAGCCAGCCGATGTAATCTTCCAGTCCGGTCGGTTTGCCGAGGTAAGCCGAGATATTACCTAAATCATGTGGACGACCGTTCAGGCCCACATCCCACGCCCATTGCGGATGCGTCACCGCCTGCAAGTAACGGCGCATTGCCGCATTTGGGCCGCTCATACCCGAGTGTGCATCACGGTAACGCGCGCCCGGTGTCGGCATATCCACGGTGAAAACCAGCGTCGAACAACCCGCTGCTTTTGCTCGCTCCAGCGCGTTACGCATAAAGCCGCGATCGCGCAGCACATAAAGCTGGAACCACATCGGACGTTTAATGGCTGGAGCGACTTCTTCAATCGGGCAAACGGAAACCGTCGAGAGAGTAAACGGAATACCATGCGCATCCGCCGCTTTGGCAGCCTGAACTTCGCCACGACGCGCATACATGCCACACAAACCCACCGGAGCCAGCGCCACCGGCATCGACAATTTCTCATTAAACAGCGTCGTTTCCAGGCTTAAGCCAGACATGTTTTTCAGAATACGCTGGCGCAGCGCCACTTCTGACAAATCTTCCACGTTGCGGCGCAGCGTGTATTCAGAATATGCACCCCCATCCATATAGTGGAACAGGAACGGCGGCAGAATGCGTTGTGCTGCGGCGCGATAATCGCTGGCTGCGGAAATAATCATGCGTTTTTCTCCCTCGAATGCTCATTATGGTCACCAGGCAGGCGGGTAATGCGTGCATGGCGAGCTTGATCTTCATCGAATCGTTTCATGGTGGTGTGAACAAAGCTAAGGTGCGCCATCATTGCTTTACGCGCCCCGTCAGCATCACCGGCAAAAATGGCGTCAATGACTGCCTGATGTTGTTCGGTCAGCTGTGAAAAAACCGGGGGTACCAGATACATCCGCTGGCGGCTATGCTTCACAGAGGATTGCAGGACATCGAAGAAACCGCGCATGGTTTGCAGCAACACAATGTTATGTGAAGCTTCGGCAATCGCCAGATGAAAACGAACGTCCGCTTGTGAGGCGAGATCCGGGTCTTCACTTAGCGTTGCTTCAAAGCAAAGCTGAATTTTCTCTTTTTCGCCTGGTGTGGCGCGCATTGCTGCATGCCATGCGGTGCTGGCTTCAATGGCGTAGCGGGCTTCCAGAATATCGAAACTGTAATCCGGATCATCGGCCATCAGCGTTTTCAGCGGCTGGACGATGTTTTGCTCCGACCATGTGTCATGACGCCAGCGAATAAACGTCCCGCCGCCACGTCGACTGAGCAGCACACCTTCGCTTACCAGTTTCGCCAGCGCCTCGCGCAGTGAATTTCTCGACACGCCGAGTTGCATCGCCAGTTGACGTTCAGCGGGCAACTTCATGCCCGCTTCCAGGTTTTTTTCATCAATCAGCGCCCGCACACGATCGGCAACCTCGTCTGACAGGCGTCTGGGTAAAACAATCATTAAGGAATCATCCACGTTAAGACATAAGCCTGAAGCGTGGTGATCACGCCCACCATACAGGTGAAGATCAGGCTGTGTTTGACAGTAAAGCGGAACAGATCTGACTCTTTGCCTACCAGGCCTACCGCCGCACAGGCGATAGCGATAGATTGCGGAGAGATCATCTTACCGGTGACACCACCGGTGGTGTTGGCGGCAACCAACAACAGGTCAGAAACGCCAATTTGTTGTGCTGCAGTGGCTTGCAGCGCGGCGAACAGGGCGTTAGATGAGGTATCCGATCCGGTCAGGAAGACACCAAGCCAGCCGAGGAACGGCGAGAAGAAGGTGAATGCATGGCCGGTGTGCGCCAGTGCCAGCGCCAGCGTTGATGATAGTCCGGAATAGTTCGAGATAAAGGCGAACGCCAGCACCATACCGATGGAGTAGATAGGCAGAGCCAGTTCTTTCAGCGTGCTGCCGAAGGTGCTGATAGCGTCAGATGGTTTCATCTTCAGCCAGACAATCGAGAGCAGGGCAGCAAACAGAATGGCGGTGCCAGTGGCAGAGAACCAGTCAAACTTAAACACGGCGGCATACGCTGTCGCTTCGCTGACCACTGGCGGCATACGGGCAACCAGTTTATTGAGGTACGGCACCGGAATATTGATCACCCATTCATACAGCGCACCACCCGAAGCGAACAGGGCTTTAAACGGTGGAATACTCCACAGCGTTACGGTGGCGGTCAGGAACAGGAACGGTGTCCAGGCGCGAAGCACCTGACCTGCGGTGTAACCGGTGTGAGCCAGCGTCATATCAACCTGTGACGCCCCCAAGTCACCGAAGCGGAATACGCGCACTGGTTGCCAGCGTTTGAGGAACAGCGTCAGGCAGAGCAGTGATACCAGCGAAGAGATAATGTCTGGCAGTTCCGGCCCAATGAAGTTAGAGCTGAGGTATTGAGCAATGGCAAACGAACCACCTGCAACCACGACCGCAGGCCACGTCTCTTTGATACCGCGCCAACCGTCCATAATCGCCATGATCCAGAACAGCACGATAATGGTCATAAACGGCAGCTGACGCCCCACCATCTGACCAATCTCAAAGCTGTCGATGCCTGTTACCTGCCCGGCGACCAGAATCGGAATACCCATCGCGCCAAATGCCACTGGCGCGGTGTTAACAATCAGGCACAGTCCGGCGGCGTACAGTGGTTTAAAGCCCAGACCGACCAGTAATGCGGCGGTAATTGCTACCGGAGCGCCAAAGCCTGCGGCTCCCTCAAGGAAAGCGCCGAAACAGAAACCGACGATCAGCATTTGCAGGCGCTGGTCAGGGGTTATCGAAAGAATAGACGAGCGGATGATGTCAAACTGCCCGGTTTTCACCGAGATCTTATAGACGAACACCGCTGCAATAATGATCCACGCGATGGGCCACAACCCGTAGAAGAAGCCATAAACCACCGAGGCCAGCGCGTTAGCGACCGGCATTTTATAGAACAGCAAAGCCACGGCAAGGGCGATTGCCACCGTCCATGAGGCGGCGACATAACCTTTGAGTTTGAGCTTAATCAGCGCAAAGAAGAAAAACAGGATGGGAAGCGATGCTATCAGGCTGGAAAGCCAGATATTCCCGGCGGGATCGTAGTTTTGTTGCCAGAGATTCATTGCAGGTCTCCTGGAGTCCACGCACATCGTGTAATGAGTCTGATGCTCATCTCCTTGTCACACGTTGTGTAAAAGTGGCACTGCCAATTGTGTTGTGTAGGGATAATGACAATGAATGGTTAACTAAATGTTATGCATTGGCAACATTGATGTGAGTTTTAATTGGGGAATTGTGAACCAGAGGTCAGATAAGCGAAGAATTGGTAGGGCCAATTCTTGGTGGAGGGAGATGTCTGGTAAAGAAAAGGGCAATCCTCATCAGAGAATTGCCCTTAGTCACACTAAGTTAATGGATCATTACCACTGAATACCGGCACCGAGTGCGGCGGAGTATTCACCCTGGCTATTGGTACTACCTTGTAATTTGTAGACCCAACGACCATTGGCGCTCACCATCGACACACCTAAAGCAACAGCCGATTCACCGTTGTAAGTACCGCCACCAATAGAGGCCATACTGGCACCTGGAGTGTAAGCCTGCGGCAGACCGGTCATTGCCATTGCAGAAGCGATACCACCGCTCAACTTGCTTTCGGTTTTGGACAGTTTGTTATCCATCTCAACCATCCGCTGATCGGTATATTGCTTCGTTTCCTGCACGCTTTGCTTCAGCTGCGCATAGTTCACTGCGTCGTTGTTGTTCACGCCAGCGGAGACGTTGCTGATGCGAGTCGTACCGCCATTACCACCACCGAGAGTGATGTTGCTGTAGTCTATAGAACCATCAGCTTTGGTGTCGTAACGAACGCCGCCTGCCTCAGAAGACTTCAGCTGCGAAACGTTAACCGCATCGGTGGCATTAACACCTGCAGCAACGTTGGTGATACGACGCTGGTTGGTAGAAGAACCCACAGAGATGGTGTTTTCTTCGTTGGCCACGGAACCGGTACCCAGCGCGACGCTGTTGTCAGCGGCAGCAATGGAACCAGAACCAATTGCAACACTGTCTTTACCCTGCGCGTTGGCATCTACGCCATCGGTGTTGGTCTTGAAGTATTTGGTGCTACCGGTGGTTACGATATCGCCAATGCCGTTTTCGATATTGGTAACGCGAGTATCCAGATTCGTCACCTGATTGTTCAGGTTAGTAATGCTCTGGGTATTCTGGGAAACCTGCGCGTCCGTTACTTTCAACTGACCCACGTTAACCGCATCGGTATCAGCCGAACCAGCCGCGACGTTGGTGATCTGACGTTGACCGTCTTCACTGCCGACAGAGAACTCACCCACAGAGTTCTGCGGTGCGTCCATGTTGTAGGCGGCGTAGCCAGTTTGAGCACCACGAGTCGTCTGTGAGCCATTACCCATAGCAATGCTGTTTGCATGGTTTGCACGCGCGTTGCTACCGATAGCAATGCCATTAAGTGCATTCGCGTCCACGTAGGCACCATAACCGATACCAATACCCGCATTACCATTAACGATAGTTTTCGCGCCCATTGCTAGCGAGTCTTCACCTACTGCCAGTGAATCTTCTTCCGTTGAGTTGGCGTGGAAGTATTTGGTCGGCGTGGTAGCGACTGCACCAATGGCATTTTGCAACTGGCGAACCGTAACGGCGTCATGGGCTTCGGAACCATCGGCTACGTTGATGATTTGACGATATTTACCGTCATCACCAATAGACAACGCACCAAGTAGTTCGCCATCCGTGGTGTCATAACCAATCACAACACCTTCTTCCGACACGCTGGTGTCACGAGAACCTTTAACTATTACACGGCTGGAAACGGAACTGCTACCCAGGGCAATACCGGTATCAACGGTGCTGCTGCTACCTTGACCAATGGCTACGCTGCTTTCGCCTGAGGCGACAGCGTTATAACCCACAGCCGTAGCGCCAATACCTGAAGCGCTGGCATCGTTGAACGCTAAGCCGTTGTCGTTGGTACGTACATAGTTAATGCCCGCACCGTTATCTTCGATGTAGGTTTCGCTGGTGTTACCGGCAAGCTGATTGATGATTTCGCTGTTCTGCTGGATCAGCATATTGGTGTTAAACAGCTGAGAACCGTTGATGGCGTCAGTGCTGCCTTCGCCAATGTTACCATCAGCAACGTTTGTGATGATGCTGGCCTTGCCATCATGGCTGGCGTTGTAGGCACCTGCGCCGTCATTGGCCGTTGCATCCCACAGCAGAGCGTTATCGTCGAGCGCATCCAGGGCGTCACCGACGTTGTTGTACTCGGCATTTGCAATGGTGTAACTCGGCGCAGTAATAGAACCATCAGCGTTGACTTCTGCGTCACCACCCAGCGCATCAGCGATGTACTTGTTGGTGGTATACAGTTGTGAGCCGTTAATAGCATCGCTGCTGGTGGAGGAAATTGCACCGTCTGCGACGTTAGTAATGACGCTGGCCGTTTTATCTACTCCGCGACCGGCGCTAAATGCACCATTACCATCATTGGCTGTGGCATCCCACAGCAGGGCGTCATCCAGCGTGGTATCGATCGCTTCCAGCGCGTCACCGACGTTGCTGTAACTGCCACCAGCGATGGCATAAGTCGGTGCGGTGATTGTGCCGTCAGCATTGACTTCTGCGTTACCACCCAGAGTATCGGCAATGTACTTGCTGGTGTCATAGAGCTGTGAGCCGTTAATAGCGTCGCTGCTGGTAGAGGAAATTGCACCGTCTGCAACATTAGTAATGATGCTGGCCGTGTTATCTGTCCCGCGACCGGCGCTAAACGCACCGTCACCGCCCTTGGCGGTCGCATCCCAGAGTAGGGCATCACCCAGTGATGTGCTAAATGACGTGTTAATGGCAGCCAGAGCATCACCGACGTTATTGTAGTCAGTACCACCAATAGTGTAGGTTGGCCCGGTTAATACACCCGCATCGCTGATATCAGCACCACCGCCAAGGTATGACGTAAATGAATCAGCTAAGCCATAAAGTTGTGAGCCATTAATGGCGTCAGTGCTGTCAGAGGATACAGTGCCTGCCAGTAAGTTGGTGATTTTGCTGGTGGCTTCGGTACCGTGCGCGGCGCTGAATGCACCCGCCGTAGCGTTCCACAGCAGAGAGTCATCACCGAGACTGTCAACAGCGTCAGTCAGGTTGGTGATGTTGGTGGTATTCGTGGCGATATTGGTGGTGTTGGCTGCCACGGCATCGTTAGTGGTTTTCAGCTGAGAGCCGTTTACCGCGTCAGTGCTGCCAGCCGTCAGGTCACCGTCTTTGACGTTGGTGATTTTGCTGGTGGCTTCGGTACCGTGCGCGGCGCTGAATGCACCCGCCGTAGCGTTCCACAGCAGAGAGTCATCACCGAGACTGTCAACAGCGTCAGTCAGGTTGGTGATGTTGGTGGTATTCGTGGCGATATTGGTGGTGTTGGCTGCCACGGCATCGTTAGTGGTTTTGAGCTGAGAGCCGTTAACCGCGTCGGTGCTGCCAGCCGTCAGGTCGCCAGCGGTGACGTTGGTGATTTTGCTGGTGGCATCAGTACCGTGTGCGGCGCTGAATGCCCCCGCTGTAGCGTTCCACAGCAGGGAATCGTCACCGAGGCTGTCAACTGCGTCAGTCAGGTTGGTGATGTTGGTGGTATTCGTGGCGATATTGGTGGTGTTGGCTGCCACGGCATCGTTAGTGGTTTTGAGCTGAGAGCCGTTAACCGCGTCGGTGCTGCCAGCCGTCAGGTCGCCAGCGGTGACGTTGGTGATTTTGCTGGTGGCATCAGTACCGTGTGCGGCGCTGAATGCCCCCGCTGTAGCGTTCCACAGCAGGGAATCGTCACCGAGGCTGTCAACTGCGTCAGTCAGGTTGGTGATGTTGGTGGTATTCGTGGCGATATTGGTGGTGTTGGCTGCCACGGCATCGTTAGTGGTTTTCAGCTGAGAGCCGTTAACCGCGTCGGTGCTGCCAGCCGTCAGGTCACCGTCTTTGACGTTGGTGATTTTGCTGGTGGCATCGGTGCCGTGCGCGGCGCTGAACGCGGTGCCATTCCACAGCAGGGCATCGTCTTTAAGGTCGCCAACGGAATCCGTCAGGGTATTGATACTGTTAGTGTTGGTGGTGATATTGGCAGTATTGGTCGCTACGTTATCGTTGGTGGTTTTCAGCTGAGAACCGTTAACCGCATCCTTACTGGTATCAGAAATAGCGCCGTCTTTAACGTTGGTGATGGTACTGGTAGTATCTGTACCATGTGCCGCACTATATGCCTTTTTAAGGGAGTCCCATTGTAACGTATTATTGTCCAGGCCCGTTAAGGCGTCGCCAACAGTGCCGAAAATACCACTTTTCAGCCTGTAATTTGGGGAAGTAACGACGCCTTGCGCATTGACGGTAGCCCCCCCACCAAGATTGTCCGCTACTGACTTACTGATAGCATAAAGCTGTGATCCATTGATGGCATCAGTACTGGTAGTGCTGATATCACCTGCTGCCATATTGACAATTTGTCGCTGAGCTGTTGTGTTACCCACAGAAACAGTATCCGCGTCAGTCGCTACAGAACCAGCACCCAGAGCAACTGAATTTTTCCCCTGAGCACTGGCTTGAGCACCAATTGCAGTGCCATTTTCTAAACCGGCATAACTGCCTTGTCCAAGAGCAATAGCATTTACACCACCTGTAATACTACCATTACCCAGCGCGATAGCATTTGCGCCGTCAGCTTTATTCCCTTGACCGATGGCAATTGCGCCAGCCGCTACTGCCTGACTTTGATTGCCCAGAGCAATCGTGTTGTCGACATCTGCAATACTGCCGGAGCCCAACGCGATACTATTAAGTCCATTTGCCTCCGCGTTAGTACCAACTGCCGTCGCATTTTCAGCAGCTTTGCTCTCTGCACCCATAGCAATCGCGTTTGCGGCGTTGGCGGCGGATTGTCTGCCGAATGCGAGGCTGTCTACGCCAGCTGCAGCACTGTTGCGGCCTACTGCAATCGCGTTAGCTGCAGATGCGGCGCTACTTGCACCCAGCGCCATTGCATATTCTTTCGACGCATTAGCCGTGGCTCCGAGGGCGATACTCATAATTCCTAAGGCCTTGCTTTCACGTCCAAATGCGATGGCGTCATCAGCACCAGTCTCTGCGTAATCCCCTTGTGCAATAGAAAATTCACCTGTTGAGTTTGCATAACGACCAAGTGCGATTGAAAATCCACCCGTTGACGTTGCCGATGCACCTATAGCGAGGCTTCGCTCACCTGCTGAGGTAGTGTTAATCCCTAACGCCACTGATGCTTCGCCAAGCGAATGGGTCTTAGCGCCGAGGGCTGTTGACCACCTTCCGTCAGCAGTTGCGTGATAACCTACTGCGGTGCTGGAGCCACCCCCGGTGTCTGTAAAACTATTTGCTTTTGCATCTTCACCGATAGCAACCCAGCCTGTTCCTGTTCCCTGGCCATAATTGACGCCCTGACCGTTGTCCCTTCCTGCCTGAGCCTGTACCCCAAACGACGACAACATTCCCCCAGCAACCAGAGCAGAAATTAACAGCTTACTGCGCCCGGATTTCTTGCCACGGCTCTTCGCCGTTTCGCTGGCAACGGTGTAACTGCCCGTCGCCGGATTCCAGATAACTTTAAATATTTTGTTCATTATTGATGCTCTCTATTCCTTGATATAAGCGCAGAAGCTGCATTTATTTTTTGTTTTTTCGCTGCCGAGTTTCAGCAGGTTGAACAGTGTCGAACTGGAGATTGTCCATATTGATGGACAACTTCAGATACTTCAGGTTATTAGGCGAAACGCCTTTTAATGTCAGATTAATGTCTTGCCATTGACCAGGCATTAATTGCAGGGTGGAATTCATGGTGGTGTTGAAAAGTAATTGTTGCCACTTTGCCAGAGCTTTGGCATCGGTGGGTCTTTCATTGCCCCATGTCGCATGAAAGCCAATATTTGATACGGGAACGCTTAAAAGGTTAACCAGCGAAATACGAATAACACTGCCATTTTCAACCGCATCAATAGCCAGCACCCGGCCTGCCAAACCGACCGATCCGTTATTTAAAATGAAATATTGTGTTTGTGCTGGGTTAAATTCTGTAAAGACAAATTCGTCCTGCTTGTCTTTAACCGCTTGCACCACGCCAGCGAGCGTCTTGGTACTATTTATGATAGTAGTTTGTTGTTTTTCAAAATGTTCTATCTTTCGCTTATCGAGTTCCTGTTGTTTCTCAAGCGCCTCAATTTTGCTTTTTTGCAACTCTTGCTGTGTAACGAGGTCGTCGACCTTACTCGCTTTTTCAATATAGTCACACCCTGCCAATAAGCAGAGAGGCACTATTATTAACGCGCTTAACAGTGTTTTCTTTAGGTTCATAGGATGAATTCCTTTTCATAATCCCGATACGTTGATAATTACAGTACAATCATTTTTTTTATGAATGATTAGAGTGGGGCATATCCGCCAAATAAATTTGTTAGAGAATTTTTGTATTAATGGGTTGTGCGAATATGTTTTTAAGTGTCAAACAATTTTAGTTTGTAGCCAATAAATAAATTTATCGCGCGGATTTTAATGATCGGTGTCAATCAATGTCAAATGTTTCACCGGATAAAGGCCCGGGGCAGGGAAAGATAAATATTCAGTTGAGTGATGTTTTATTGCGAATTTTGCGATGCTGATAGAAAAATTTAAATAATTAATTATGTTTCAAGCATTGATATGCGGCAATTCATTGTTAATATTGATACATCATTCTTTAATTTGTACCTGATTTTCAGAATTTAGCCTGCTCCGGGCGCTCAGAAGTGTAGGTGGAGTTAAATATATAATGTTAAGAACGTTATAAATATTCGATCTCTACAACAGGCTCCTGCATGTGCCAGCAGGAGCGAGTAAATCGTGAGTGGCTGTAATTACAGCGACGAGAAAGGAACTTAAAACGCAGTCTTAGAGAACCCTGTCATCTCTTGTAGGCCCATTTCGCGGCCCAGCGCGGTCATTGGGTGCACAACGACCAGTCCGCGAACGCTCTTCTTCAGTTTGCCCATATCAGCTTGCTCTTTTTTAGTAATCGCGCGCTGGAACGGCATCTTCATCAGCTTCTGTGCTTCCTTACTGAGTTTCTGGCTGTGAACTTCGCGCAGGCGAGCAATTTCTGCTTCCAGAGTGGCTTTCTCTTTTTCCAGTTCGGCATATTTGTCTGCGGCTTCAACCAGCGACAGATCGGCCTGCTGGTGACGGATGGCGTCCAGACGATCGCTGAGACGTTTGATTT
>ERZ827194.1208-NODE-1208-length-12056-cov-13.1686_pt1 | contig 12056 bp, 8 predicted proteins | sample MGYA00519777_ERZ827194 | MGnify/ENA primary metagenome ERZ827194 (study PRJEB31778, sample SAMEA3449277) | human gut metagenome | biome: human gut; feature: human-associated habitat; material: faeces | place: United Kingdom | collected 2010/2012 ...
GAGGAGGGAGGAAGGCCCTTTCTCCAGAAAGGGCCTTCCTCCCTCCTCCAAGTATCCCTTCCTTTTTCGCCTTCCAAGAAGAGCGACATGGATAATAAAAAAGTAATCGTACTGACGACGGGCGGAACCATCGCCATGAAGCTTGACCCGGCGCACGGCATCGTGCCCGCGGTGAGCGGCGAGGATCTGGTGGCTTCCGTCCCGGGGCTGCGCGAGGCGTGCCCCATTGAGGTCATGGAATTTTCCAATATTCCAAGCCCGCACATGACGCCGAAACGGATGTTCGAACTCGGCAACAAGGTGGAGGAACTGCTCCGCCATGAGGACATTCTGGGCGTCGTGATCACGCACGGCACGGATACGCTGGAGGAAACCGCGTATCTGCTGGATCTCGTGCACAACAGCGAGAAGCCGGTCTGTCTGACCGGAGCCATGCGATCGGCGGCGGAGATCAGCCCGGACGGACCGGTGAACCTGTTGTGCGCCGTGCGCACGGCGGCGAGTTCCGAAGCCCGGGGCAAGGGCGTGCTTGTAGTCATGAACGAGGAAATCCACGCCGCACGCGAGGTCGTGAAATCCCACTCCGCGAATACGGAAACTTTCGTTTCGCCGTTCTGGGGGCCGCTCGGCTATGTGGACCCCGACCGCGTGGTCTTCCGCCGCAATACGCTCGGCAGGCAATCCATCCGTCCGCCGGAGCTGGTGGAGGACGTACACTTGATCAAGTTGGCGAGCGGCTCGGATTCGCTGCTGATCGATTTTCTGGTGGAGCGGAACGTCAGAGGGCTCGTGCTTGAGGCTTTCGGCCGGGGCAACGTGCCGCCCGCCGCATTGCCGGGCATCCGCCGTGCCGTGGAGAAAGGGATTCCGGTGGTCATCACCACCCGGACCATAGCCGGGCGCGTGCTCGACGTGTACGGCTACGAGGGCGGGGCCAAAACCGTGCTGGAGGCCGGAGGGATTCTCGGCGGCGAGACCAGCGGGCCCAAGGCCCGGCTCAAGCTTATGCTGGCCCTTGGCGTGGCGTCGGGCCGTGACGAGCTGGCGGTCTTTTTCGATACGCCGTGATCGATTTCATGAAAAAGACAAACAGGTAAGCTAAAGATGGCGCGGGCGATTCCGCGTCATCTTTTTTTGCGGCACGGATCGGGAAGAAAACAGGGCGCAACGGTCCGGAATCGCTGACCCGTGGGCCTCCGGGGTGGAAAAAGCCCCGCATTTTTCCGGGACCCCCCGGGATTGTGGGCTTTTTCATTGTTGCGTCTCTTGCTACACTACCCCCGTCCCGACGAAAAATGGGACCCTGGAGAACCCCGTAACTTGCCGTGCCGTATATCGGCAGGATGCCGAGGAGCCTTTTTATGAGCTACCCGAGAGCCCTGACGAGGGCCGTTCTGTGTATGTTGTTGTCTTTGATGCTGTTGGCCTGTGAGGAAGGGGGCAAGGGTGCCCCGGGTTCCTCCGGTCCGCGCGAAGTCGTGATAATCAAACTGGAGCCCCGGCGGGAAGTCTACACGACGGCCCTTGCCGGGCGCATCGCGTCGTTTCAGGTGGCGGAAGTCAGGCCGCAGGTCGGCGGCATCCTTCAGCAGCGTCTGTTTACCGAGGGCGCCGACGTGAAGGCGGGGCAGGCCCTGTATCAGATCGATCCCGCCACGTATGAGGCCGCCTTGGACAGCGCGCAGGCCGCGCTCATGAAGGCCGAAGCCAACGTCACCCCGGCGCGGCTGAAGGCGGAGCGTTTCCGTGAGCTGCTGGCGATCAAGGCGGTGAGCAAGCAGGAGTATGACGACGCGCAGGCCGCGTTCAAGCAGGCCGAGGCGGACGTGGCGGTGAACCGCGCCGCCGTGAAGACCGCCCGCATCAATCTGGAATACACCAAAGTCCGTTCCCCCATTTCAGGGCGCATCGGCAAGTCGGCGTTCACGCCCGGCGCGCTGGTGACCGCCAATCAGGCGCAGGCCCTGACCTCCGTGCGCCAGCTTGATCCGGTGTATGTGGATATCACCCAGTCCAGTCAGGATTTGCTGCGGCTGCGCGCTCAATTCACCAATGGGGAATTGCGTTCCGCCGCCGAGGAGGCGCCTGTCCGCCTGAAACTCGAAAACGGCGCCATGTATCCGCATGAGGGCCGCTTGCAGTTCACGGACGTCAGCGTGGACGAAAGCACCGGCATGGTGTCCCTGCGCGCCCTGTTCCCCAATCCCGAACATATTTTGTTGCCCGGCATGTACGTGCGCGCGGTCATCGCCGAGGGCGTGGACGAAAACGCCTTGCTGGTCCCGCAGCGGGCGCTGCGGCGCGATCCGAAGGGGCAGGCTTCCGTGCTCCTTGTGGACGGCGGCGGCAAGGTGGACGTCCGGCTTGTCGACGTGGGCCGTACCGTGGGCGATTCGTGGCAGGTGCTTTCCGGCTTGAAGCCCGGAGACCGCGTCATTGTTGAAGGCGGGCAGAACGTCCGTCCCGGCATGAGCGTGAAGATCAGGGGCGAAGGATAGCGGGGAAGTCGGAGGGGGCCGGGAAAGGGCTGGTTGTCCTATTCGTGGGCCTCTGGGGTTCTGGAGGGCCGGCTGGGACTTGACTCCCGTTCCGCATATCTCCCCGCCGCCAACGGTTTTTGAACAATCAATAACAGTCTGGTGATACGGGGAACCTCCCGTCGGCAGGCGTTTCCCGGTGGTTTCCCTTAACGGCCTTTTTTCGGCCAGCAGAGGATGAAAGCTTCCCTTGAGGAAAAGAGAAGGCCACCAGAGGGCTTTTGAGAGCGCCTATCCTCTTTTTTGAAAAAGTCCCGTATGTAACCATATAACTTCATAGAGAACTTATGGCACGTTTTTTTATAGACCGCCCGGTGTTCGCGTGGGTTATCGCCATCCTGATCATGATGGCTGGGGGGATTTCGATATTCCGCCTGCCCGTGGAGCAGTATCCGCGCATCGCGCCTCCGGTGGTCACCATCACGGCTAAATATTCCGGGGCCTCGGCTCAGACGCTTGAGGACACGGTCGCGCAGGTCATCGAACAAAAACTGAACGGCATCGACGGCCTGCTGTATATCAACTCCACCAGCGACGCCGCCGGGCAGGTCTCCATCCGGCTCACCTTCGATCCCGATACCAATCCCGACGTGGCGCAGATGCAGGTGCAGAACAAGCTCCAGCTCGCCACTTCGTCCCTGCCGGAAGAAGTGACGCGGCAGGGCATCACCGTAACCAAGGTGGCGGACAGCTTCCTTCAGATGTACGCGTTCGTGTCGTCCGACGATTCCATGAGCGCGGCGGACCTGTGCGATTTTGTGGGCTCCACCATCCTTGACCCCCTGAGCCGTGTGGACGGCGTGGGCGAAGTGTCCCTGTTCGGCGCGCCCTATGCCATGCGAATCTGGCTCAACCCCTCGAAGCTCCTCTCATACAGCCTGACGCCGTCCGACGTGATCAATGCGGTGAAGGCCCAGAACAAACAGGTTTCGCTCGGGGAAGTCGGCGGCAAGCCCATCCGGGACGGGCAGCAGATGAACGTCACCATCAAGGCGCAGAAACAGCTCACGTCCGTTCCGGAATTCGAGCGCATCCTGCTGCGCGTCAATCCCGATGGCTCCGCCGTACGCCTCCGGGACGTGGCCCGTGTGGAACTGGGGCAGGAAAGCTACACATCGTCGGCCCGCTACAACGGCAAGCCCGCGGCGGGCGTGGGCATCAAGCTGGCTTCGGACGCCAACGCCCTGAACACGTCAAATGCGGTGGCGGCCTTCATTGAGGACATGCGCCCCTATTTCCCGCACGGCGTGGAAGTGGTGTCGCCCTACGATACCGTTCCGTTCATCAAGATTTCCATCATCGAGGTGGTCAAGACCCTGCTTGAGGCCATTGTGCTGGTGTTCGCGGTCATCTACCTGTTCCTCCAGAACTTCCGGGCCACGATCATCCCTTCCTTGGCGGTTCCCGTGGTTCTGCTCGGCACGTTCGGCGTCATGGCGGCGTTCGGGTTCAGCATCAATACGCTGACGATGTTCGGCATGGTGCTGGCAATCGGCCTGCTTGTGGACGATGCCATCGTCGTGGTCGAAAACGTGGCCCGCGTCATGGAAGAGGACGGGCTGCCTCCGCGCGAGGCCACCATCAAGACGATGGGCCAGATCACCGGCGCGCTCATCGGCGTGGCGGCGGTGCTGTCCGCCGTGTTCGTGCCGATGGCCTTTTTCGGCGGCACCGTCGGCGCCATCTACCGCCAGTTCTCGCTGACCATCGTGTCGGCCATGATCCTTTCCGTCGTCGTGGCGGTGGTGCTGACGCCCGTATTGTGCTCCACCTTTCTGAAGCCCGGCCACATGGCCTCGCAGCACGGCTTCTTCGGCTGGTTCAACCGGAGTTTCGACCGGGCGACCACGGCCTACAGGGGGGCCGTCGGCAGGATCATCAAGGTCGGCGGCAGGATGATGGTCATATATTTGGCCATGCTCGTGTGCGCGGGCTGGATCTTGTGGCGTATGCCCACGTCGTTTCTGCCCAACGAGGATCAGGGCATCCTGACCGTGGAAATCCAGCTCGGCCCGGGATCGACGGAAACGGAAACCCTGAAGATCGTGGAACAGGTGGAGCGCTATTTCCTTGAGAATGAAAAGGAAAACGTGCATGGCATGATGCTGACCCTTGGGCGCGCATCGGGCGGCAAGGGGCAAAGCACCGCGCGCGGGAACATCCGCCTCCGCGACTGGAGCGAGCGCAAAGATCCTGAGCGGCGCGCGCAGGCCATCATCGACCGGGCGAATCAGGCTTTTTCCTCAATCATCAATGCCCGTGTATTCGTCTCCGCGCCCCCGGCGATCCGCTCGCTCGGCAACGCCACCGGCTTTGACTTCGAGTTGCAGGATCAGGCGGGGCTTGGGCATGAAGCCCTCATCGCGGCGCGGGATCAGCTGATGGAGCTGGCGCGGCGCAGCCCCCTGCTGCGGAACGTCCGAACTTTCGGGCAGGACGACAGCCCGCAGCTGGAAGTTGACATCGATCAGGAAAAGGCCGGGGCGTTCGGCTTGCCCCTCGACGCCATCAACACGGATCTTTCGGCGGCGTGGGGCGGGAAGTACGTCAATGACTTCGTGGACCGCAGCCGCGTCAAAAAGGTGTATGTGCAGGCCGATGCGCCGTTCCGCATGAAGCCCGAAGATTTCAACAGATGGTACTTCCGCAACGACAAGGGCGAGATGGTGCCGTTCACGTCCATCGGCGAGGCCCGCTGGACGTACGGCCCCATGCAGCTTGAGCGCTACAACGGCGTGTCCGCCGTGCGGATACAGGGCCGCGCCGCCGCCGGGATGAGTTCGGGTACGGCCATGCTGGAGATGGAACGGCTGATGGGGGAACTTCCCGAAGGCATCGGATACCAGTGGACCGGGATGTCCTTTCAGGAGCGCCTTTCCGGTTCGCAGGCGCCGTTCCTCTATGCCTTGTCCATCTTGGTGGTGTTCCTCTGCCTCGCCGCGCTGTACGAGAGCTGGAGCATTCCGCTGTCGGTCATTTTGGTCGTGCCCCTCGGCGTGCTGGGTGCCTTGGTCGCGACCAGCGCGCGCGGGCTGTCCAACGATGTGTATTTCCAGATCGGCCTGTTGGCGACCATCGGGCTCGCGGCGAAGAACGCCATTCTGATCGTGGAGTTCGCGCGGGAGTTGTTCCAGCAGGGCGCGAGCCTCGCGGACGCCGCAATGGAAGCGGCCCGGTTGCGCTTGCGGCCCATCCTCATGACTTCTTTGGCCTTCCTCATCGGCGTATTGCCGCTGGCGATAAGTACCGGGGCGGGTTCGGGAAGCCAGAATGCCATCGGGACCGGCGTCATGGGCGGCACGTTCGCGGCAACGGCTCTTGGGATTTTCTTTGTCCCGGTCTTTTTCGTCTTGGTCTTCCGCCTGTTCAACCGGAAGGCCCGGGAAGGCCGGGGAACCGTCGTTCCGAAGGAAAAGCGTTAGAAAATCCGTCCGGCTTGACTTTGGCGCAACAGGAGGTAGTGTAAAGACAATCCTGTATTGTCCAACTCGTTACGCTGGAGGCGTCTCATGGAACTGAAGAAGATCCTTTGCGCAGTCGACCTGAAGGACAGCGTCAACCCTGCCGTGGAATATGCGAAGATGCTCTCGGAACTTTCGGGGGCTTCGATCTCGGCTATTTATGTCGTCTCGTCGCGTTCGGCTTATGAGAACCTGCAAGTCCCCGTGGAGGACATCGCCAAGGGGATGCGAAGCATCTGGTCCCGTGCCCGGGGGGATATGGATGCTTTCGTGGAGAAGCAGTTCCCCGGCATGGACGTCAACGGGCTCATCTATGAAGGGCGCCCCGCCGAGAAGATTGTGGAGATCGCCAAGGAACTCGGCGTCGACATGATCGTCATGGGAACCCACGCCCGCGAAGGGTTGGATCGGCTGTTCTTCGGCTCCGTGGCCAATGAGGTGGTGAAGTCCGCCAAGTGCCCCGTGATGACCATCCGGCCCTCCAAGAAGCCCGAGTAGGCACTTCAAAAGGCATTGTCATCAAGAGAGGATCTGGGAAGGTCCTCTCTTTTTCTTTCCGGCGGGTACGAGGGCATGGAACGGGGCAGCGAAGGCGGCGGGAGCGCCTGCATGGGCATGAAGCCGTTTCCGTGAGCGGATTGGGTGCTATGGCTTTGCGTATGGTGCGCATGTGTCTTGGAGACGATGTTTCCGAGCCCAGATTGGCTCATGGATTCTTATACAATTCAAAGTGAAACAAATATAGGACGAAAATCATCGATTCTCTGTTGTTACTTTTCTTTGTATTGTGTTACTCATGGTTTTACGGCGTGAGGCGTGCCCTTTTGGCTGCCGTCGGCCCGACACAAGGAGATTCGGTTATGTGGAAAACGTTTCTGATGAGTTGCATCATGATGCTGTCCGTTTCCGGCGTTGCGCTTGCGCACTTCGGCATGGTCATCCCTTCTGCGGGCACGGTGACGGACAAGAAGGACGCCGACGTCACGCTGGACCTGTCCTTTACCCATCCTATGGAAATGCAGGGTATGCCGCTGGCCAAGCCGAAAGCGGTGCAGGTCATTGCGAATGGCAAGACTGAAGACCTGAAACCCAGCCTCAAAGCCAAAAAAATCGTGGATCACGACGGCTGGACCGCGCAGTATGCGATCAAGCGGCCCGGCGTCTATCAGTTCGTCATGGAGCCGCAGCCGTACTGGGAGCCCGCCGAGGATTGCTACATCGTCCATTACACCAAGGCGTATGTGGCGGCGTTCGGCGAAGAGGAAGGCTGGGATGAGCCCGCCGGGCTCAAGACGGAAATCGTTCCCCTGACCCGTCCCTTCGGCAATTATGCTGGCAATGTGTTTCAGGGGCAGGTGCTGTTGAACGGCAAGCCCGTGCCCGGCGCCGATGTGGAAGTCGAGCTGTACAACAAGGATAAGAAGTACGAAGCGCCCAACGAGTATATGGTGACGCAGGTCGTGAAGGCCGACGCCAACGGCGTCTTCACCTATGCCGTGCCTTTTGCGGGCTGGTGGGGCTTCGCCGCGCTGAATACCGCCGATGAGAAGCTTGATCACGACGGCACGCCCAAGAATGTCGAGCTTGGAGCCGTGCTGTGGGCCGAGTTCGTCGACCCGGTGAAGAAGTAAAAAAAGACAAGCGGGAGGGTGCCGCAGTGGGTGTGGTGAACGCCTGCCGGCATGCTCTCCGATTCACCCTGCCTGCAGGGATTGCGCAGGAGGGGAGGAACAGGCGTTCCGCTGCTTCGAGAACTCGGGAAAGCCTGGAACAGGGATTCGTAAAGACGAGCGTTTTTGAAGAGGGAAGGCCGGGCTCTGCGCTGGCAGGTTTGGGGAAGGGAGGGTAAAACTTTTTCCGGAAAGTTTTCATCTCCTTTCCCCAAATTCCTTCCTCGGTAAAACAAATCGAAGGTGAACCATGCATATTTCGGAAGGGGTGCTTTCCCCGGCGGTCCTTGGGGCAGGAGCCGTGCTGGCGGCGGCCGGTATTGTCATTGGGCTGCGGAAACTGGACTACGACAGGCTGATGACGGTGGCGATTCTGGCCGCGGCCTTTTTTGTGGGCTCACTCATCCATGTGCCCATAGGCCCGAGCAGCGTGCACCTCATCCTGAACGGGCTCCTCGGGATGCTGCTCGGCTGGGCGGCGTTCCCGTCCATTTTTGTGGCGCTCATGCTTCAGGCGATCCTGTTCCAGTACGGCGGCATCACCGTACTAGGCGTGAATACCTTCAATATGGCTTTTCCGGCGGTCGTCTGCTACTACGCGTTCCGCCCCATGCTGTTGAAATCCGCACGTCAGCGGATTGTCGGCGCATTCTGCTGCGGGGCTCTCTCCGTCGCCGGGGCCGGGCTGCTGACGGCGCTGTCGCTGAGTTTCAGCGATGAAGGCTTTCTCCGTACCGCACAGATCTTGTTTCTGGCGCACATTCCCGTCATGATCGTGGAAGGCGTGATCACCGCGCTGGCGGTTTCGTTCATTGCCAAGGTCCGCCCGGAAATCCTGCAATTTTCCAAGGAATAGCGATATGCGTATGTTTCGCCTTTGGTGCATGGCGTTGTGCCTCGTATTCGCCGGAGCCTCGTTCGCTTCGGCGCACCGCGTGAATATCTTCGCCTTTGTGGATGGGGATGCCGTACAGGTCGAGTGTGGGTTCAACAGAAGCCAGAAGGTCAAGCAGGGGACCGTGGAGGTCTTTGACGCAACGACCGGCGCGCGGCTGTTGCAGGGAACCACCGATGATAACGGGGTGTTCCGGTTCCCGGTGACGGCGGAGCTCCGCGAGGCCGGGCACGATCTCAACATCCGGATCATCGCCGGGGAAGGGCACCAGAACGACTGGACCGTGGCCGCCGACGAGCTGGCTTCTTCGGGAACCCCGAAGGCCGTCGCTGTTGCCGCTGCGGAAGTCCCGGCTACCCCGGCCTCCCTTGTCGCCGGACAGGCCGCGCCTTCTGCCGCCGCTTCGGTTGCGGCGGTTTCCGGCGGCGCGACGCCCGCCGAGATTGAGCGCATCGTCGACGCCGCACTGGACGCCAAACTGTCCCCCATCAAACGTATGCTTGCGGAACAGACGGAAGCCGGTCCGAACCTCCGGGACATCATCGGGGGCATCGGCTGGATTTTCGGGCTGATCGGCGTTGCGGCGTATTTCAGGCGCCGGCCCTGATGTTTGACGAACCTTTTGCCCACGGGCGCTCTTTGGTGCACGCCGTCGACCCCAGATTCCGTCTGGTGGCGGCGTTCGTGTGCGCCGTGTGCCTGGCCGTGGTGCGGACTCCCGAGGCGGCATGGTTCGGGTTCGGCATAGCCGCGCTGCTCCTTGCCCTCAGCAGGCCGCCGATGCGGCCCGTGCTCCGGCGGCTGGCCGTGGTCAATGTGTTCATTGCGTTCCTTTGGCTGACGGTCCCCTTGACCTCGGGCGGAGACGTTATCGCCGCGTGGGGGCCGCTGGAGGTCAGCCGCGCGGGGGTGCTGCTGACCCTGCTCGTGACCATCAAGTCCAATGCCATCGTCATGACGTTCCTCGCGCTGGTGGCGACGATGGATTCCCCGACCATCGGCTATGCGCTGGAGCGGCTGCGCTTCCCGTCCAAGCTGGTTTTCCTGTTCCTGTTCACGTACCGTTATCTGCATGTGATCGCCGATGAATGGCACAAGCTGCACGGCGCGGCGCGGCTGCGCGGGTTCGCGCCCAAGACCAACATGCATACGTACCGTACCTTCGGCAACATGCTCGGCATGGTCTTTGTGCACAGCTTCGACCGTTCCGTGCGGGTCTACGAAGCCATGATCCTGCGCGGTTTTTCCGGGCGTTTTCAGTCCGTGACCGCTTTCCGGGCCACATCCCGCGATGCCGTGTTCGCCGTGGCGGCGTTCGCGTGCATGGTTTGCCTCGTGGCCTTTGATCTGTATCTGGAGTTTCCCCGTGGCTGAGCCCATTTTCGCGCTGGAGCATATTTCGTTCACATATCCCGGAGGACGGCAGGTCTTCCGGGATATGGATTTTGCCCTGTACCCTGACCGGAAGATCGGCTTGTACGGTCCGAACGGAAGCGGCAAGACGACGTTTTTCCGGTTGATCATGGGGCTGGCGGCACCGCAGGAAGGCCGTATCCTCTTTCACGGGCGTCCGCTGGAAACGGAAAAGGACTTTCGGGAATTGCGCTGCAAGGTGGGCTTGGTCCTCCAGCACGCCGAGGATCAGCTTTTCTGTCCCACGGTGTTGGAAGACGTGGCCTTTGGGCCGCTGAATCTTGGCTGCACTCAGGACGAAGCCCGGGATCGTGCGGCGTCCACGCTGGAGCGGCTCGGGCTGGCCGGGTTCGAAAACCGGCTGACGCACCGCCTGTCCGGGGGCGAGAAGAAACTGGTTTCGCTGGCTACGGTCCTTGTGATGGAGCCGGAAGCCCTGTTGCTCGACGAGCCCACCAACGGGCTGGATCCGGAAGCCCGGCAGCGGATCATCGGCGTCTTGAAAACCCTTCCCACGGCCCGTATCATCATTTCCCACGACTGGGACTTCCTGGCGGAGACCTCTTCCGAATACCTGACGGTTGAGGGGCAGCATTTCACGGACGCCGCGCCGTCGCACGCTCATGCCCATATGCATGTGCATCCTCTCGGCAACAAACCGCACGAGCACTGAGAAGCCCTTCGCACAACGGTGCCGCACGTCAGGGCCGCGGTATGAAAACGGGGGAAATATGTGGAACTGGTTCTCGCCGAAAGGCATCGTCTTTGGGGAGGGAAAAGCCGCTTCAACGGGTTTGTTCGCCAGGCAGTGGGGGAGGGGCCGGGCGCTCGTGATCACGGGGCCGTTCCTGCGGCGTTCAGGCGTTGTGGAACCTGTGCTCCAGTCCTTGCGTGAGGCGGGGCTGCTCGGCGCGGTTTTTTCGGATATTCCGTCCGAACCCACCGACCGCCATGTCAGGGAGGCGCTTGGCCTGTTCCGAAGGGAACGGTGCGGGACCATCGTAGCCTGCGGCGGGGGAGGGCCCATCGACGTTGCCAAGGCCGTGAGCCTGCTCGACGCCAACGGCGGGGCTGTCCGGGATTACGCGGGCGTGGGCAGGGTGCCGCATCCCGGCGTTCCGATCATCGCCATTCCGACGACGGCGGGTTCGGGGAGCGAGGTTTCGGGAACGACGATCATCACCGAGGAAGCCGCCCACGAGAAACTGCTCGTCATTTCCATGTATCTTGTCCCGGAAATCGCCATCCTCGACCCCCTGCTGACATACGGTATGCCTCCGGCGCTGACGGCGGCCACGGGCGTTGATGCCTTGACCCATGCCATCGAATCCTGCGTATCCCGCAAGGCTACTAAACTGACCATCGACTTTTCCTTGCGGGCCGCGGGGAGGCTCGCCCGGTTCCTACCCGTGGCGTTCGCCAGCCCGGACGATGCCGAAGCCCGGCGCGAGTGCCTGCTTGGTTCGCTGGAGGCGGGCATTGCCTTTACCAACAGTTCCGTGGCGCTGGTGCACGGCATGGCCCGCCCGCTTGGGGCGAAGTTCGGCATCCCGCACGGCGTGAGCAACGCCGTTTTGCTGGAGGCGATCATGAGGTTTTCGCTTCCCGGCGCACCGGAACGCTATGCCCGGCTGGCGGAAGCGATGGGGGCGGTTCCGGCGGGAACGCCTTTGGAAACGGCGCGGGCCGGGTTCGGCATTGTGAGCCGGCTGGTGCGCGAGCTGCATATCCCCCGGCTGCGTGACTTGCTTTCCCGCGAGGCGCTGGATGCCCAGCTCGACGCGATGGTGCGGGAAGCCGTTGCCAGCGGAAGCCCCGCCAACAATCCGCGTCAGGCATCGCCCGAAGAGATCGCGTCACTGTACGGGGAGGCTTTTTAGAAAGGCGTTTCCGGGAGCTGTCCAGCCCCGGCAAGGGAAGGGGTCCCTCATATCTTCAAAACGGTTTCCCTGGGGCTATACCGCCAAGGAAACCGTTTTTTTCAGGCAAAGGAGTCACCACTCTGTTGCCTCAGGGAACGCTGCAAACAGGGATTCAATAAACGTAAAAGTCTTTGAAGAGGTGGGGGTGGGGTTTGGGG
>ERZ827194.1217-NODE-1217-length-12016-cov-2.54285_pt1 | contig 12016 bp, 14 predicted proteins | sample MGYA00519777_ERZ827194 | MGnify/ENA primary metagenome ERZ827194 (study PRJEB31778, sample SAMEA3449277) | human gut metagenome | biome: human gut; feature: human-associated habitat; material: faeces | place: United Kingdom | collected 2010/2012 ...
GAATATGGGCGTGTTCCCGAGTGGCCAATGGGGACAGACTGTAAATCTGCTGCTTTCAGCTTCGGTGGTTCGAATCCACCCGCGCCCACCAAGATAAAACACCTAGAAACGTAAGTTTCTAGGTGTTTTTCTTTTGCCGTAACCCACAGTCAAACCCACTTTTTCGCGTGGCAGCCTTTTCGTTACCCCCTCACCACGGCATTGTAGAGCATCTCCAGGAACTGCACCGCGCTGGGAGCGCCGGTCAGCGGGTAGCCAGCCAACTGCTGAACGCCCTCGGGATTGAGCGCCCAGGCTTTCTCTGCTGCACGCCGAACGGCACTTTGAATGGCAGACCACTTGCAGCTTCGCTGGTCTGAGATGGGGGTATAGATTTCTTTCTGTACAGCTTCCAGCCGGTCCTCCTGCTCACAGATCAAAGCCACACATTCGCATAGGATACGGTAATTCTTTGAGCTCCGGGTAATCCCCAGCGGCCGGAGGATTTGATCCAGCTGGGCAGGGGAGTCCGAAATTTTCACGTTTGGCATAGTTTGCACATCCTTTCTGTCCCAATTTAACCGAAAAAAGCTCAGATGTGCCGATTGAGTCTAAATATGTTGATGTGTGTCGATGTTTGCCTGATTGTGCTTTTAATTAAGTCAATGAGGGGATGGTTATGCAAACTGTGAAAAGTATTGACATCTGTCCTTAATGTATATATAATGAAATTAACCAAAAAGTTAACTGGCGGGTGATTCCTGATTGAAGATTACATATGCAAACAGCAAGGTGGAAAAGTATTTTACTGACTATAATAAAATGAAGCAAACCTTGCCGTTTGAATGGGTAAGAGCTATCAAGAAACACATGGATCGGTTGGAAGCGGCAGAATGCTTCGGCGATTTTTTGAAGTTGGGTCTTGGTCAGCCAGAACAACTTGAAGGTTATGCACAGATTCGGTATTCTGTACGAGTATCGAAAAATGTGCGTTTAATATTGGAACCAAATGCAACCCAAGAAACTGTCATGATTTGTTCAGAAATCGAAGTAGAAGGAGTGAGTGATTATCATGGTGGGAAAGACAACTGGTATATCCCGTGATTTGATTATTCATCCGGGTGAAACGATTGCTGACATTTTGACTGCACGAAATATTTCTCAGGTAGAGCTTGCCGCACAGACGGGAATGACACCTGCATATATCAGCAATGTCATCTCAGGAAAAAAGGGGATTTCACCTAATTTTGCAATGGCGCTTGAATATGCTTTAGATGTTCCTAAATCTTTTTGGCTAAACCTTCAGGCAAATTATGAATCGGAACTTTTGGAGTTAAATGAAGCATCCACTATTACAGATGAAGAAAGAAGCGCTTTTCACGAGCTGAAAGAAATTTCTAGGTATTTGAAGGTTAATACGCGGCAATCGATAGAACAGGGTATCCTTGCTTTGAGAAAAGCTCTTCAAATCAGCAATTTGTCCAATTTGCAAAAGGTTTTGCCCAGCGGAGCATTTAGAGCATCTACAAAGGTTGCTGTTAACTCTACCGTTATGGGGGCATGGCTTAGAATTTGCCAATTAGAAGGTGAAAAGCATAATGTATTCCAAAGATTTGATGTTCGGGATACGGGTCTCTTGATTGATGAGCTAAAGGGAATTATGCAGAAGCCTACGACTGAATACCAAAATTGCCTGTCTAAGGTTTTTGCTGCACATGGCATTGCTTTTTCTATTGTACCGAACTTTAGAGGGGCACCTGTACAAGGATATATAGCAAAAGACAGCAACGGAACTTATCAAATGTCGCTGACAACTCGTGGTGCAGCGGCAGATATCTTTTGGTTCACGCTGTTCCATGAAGTCGGGCATATCGTTAATGGCGATTTAGCAAGAACATCTAAGTATATTGATGCCTCTAATTCTGAAAATATCGCAAGAGAAAGAAATGCTGATGCTTTTGCAAGAGATGCGTTGTTGAATCCAGACGCATACTCTGCGTTTGTAAAAAATTCCGACTTTTCTATCATGAACATTATAAGATTCGCTAAGGAACAAGATGTTATACCGTGCATTGTAATTGGACGGTTACAGAAGGAAAAGTATATCCCGTATAATTATTTTAGCGCATATAAAACGTATTATAAATTGAACAGCTAATAAAAGCCCTCGCCGGACAATGTCGTCCAGCGAGGGCTTTTATCGGATCGTTTTCTTTTGAATGTCAGTTTACTTCTTCCCCTGCATCTGATCCAGCAGCTCATCTGCGTGGATGGCCTCGGGGGTGAAGGAGTTATTCTCCCACCATGCCCAGATGGCGGCAGCGGTGGTCAGGCCAGCCGTCACCCACTGCTCCACGCTGGCGCTGTCGATGGGCAGCACCGGCTTGCCTGCTGCACTCAGCAGCTGGTTGACGAGGGCCAGTGCCAGCACAACAGTGCGGGCAATGGTTGCGGCGGGAACTTTCTTGTTCATCATAGGTCAGTCCTCCTGTTTAATGGGTAATGCCTTGGCGCGGTTGTACAGCTCGCTTCCGGTGCCGTTGCCGCCCAGTGCATGGTAGCTCTCGTACAGGTGCTCGATGTTTTTTAGCCCGCTGGCATCAATGGTGCCCTTTTGGATGTACCGGTCACACTCCTGGTAGAGCCGGTCGTGAAGCACCGAAAGCACACCCTCTTTAAGGGCTGCGCTCTCGGCCTCACGGTCCCGCAGGCGCTTGGCAAGGCTGCGGTAGGCGGCAGTCAAGAGCCCGCCCAGGGCGGTAAAAATCAGCTCGATGAAATGCTCAAGAATAAACTGCATCGGTCTCACCCCCTCCACCGGCTTTTTTCGGGCCGGGTATCAACGTGCACCCAGCCGCCTGCCCTGCCCGCCTTGGGCGGGTATACCCCGATGCCGCCCCGGTCCGGCAGCAGGGTCTCGGCATAGGCCGCCACCGTATCCGGTCCCACGCCCGCAACCTTGAAATCCGCCGCCCTGCCATAGAGATGCTGGCTGTAAGCAGCGCCGCCGCTGGCTTTATTGTGGGCCGGCGTGCGGTATCCGCTGGTGATGGTCAGGGGTTTGCCAAAGTGCTCCCGGATTTTTTGCAGGATGCTCACCAGCGCATCATCCACAAAAATGGGGTCAGAGCCATCCCTGCACCTAAATTCCCGCACCCGGAAGTTGGGCGTCAGCTGCTTGTAGCCCTCTTTTGAGAGCGAGTACGCCTGGATCGCCATAGCGCACCTCCTTACTGTGTGATCTCCTCAAACCCGGCCTTGACCAGGATATCCTTCACCTTGTCCTTCAGCAGCCGTGGGCAGCGCTTGTAAAGGGCCTTTGCCTCCTCGGTAGTCTCAGCGGTCATAATCTCCTGTGCCCATAACATTGCCATCATAAGTACCAACCTTTCTATTTTTAAAAATTTAAGCATAAACGATTTCTGAGATTTCCAGCATGCATTGTGTCAGCAGCTCATTTTTTCTCTCCATTTCTGCCAGCTGCTCTGCCACGGTGGGAGCCGCAGGTACGGGTTCCGGCATAAGACCGTCCTCTACTACCTCATAGCAGTCCGATTTGTCTGCAATCGTCCAGAGGGTCTCTCCGGGGCGGCAGCCAGCGTTGTGGTCATTCACTGCTGTGGCAGCTTGTGCATAAGCGTTGCACTGCTCCTGCGTTTCCACAGGTTTTTGGATGCGGTATCCAAGTGCGATCATAGTATCCCTCCTTACTTCCAGCGGCCAATGGCAATGTAGTCAAGCCCATAATTCATGTAGCTAGTTCCATCAATGCCAGGGGTGAATGAGGTTGTGGTTCTCCTGCTCACGCTCATACCACCATCCCCGGCGTTTTCTCCTTTTATCGCTCCTATTGCGTAATCGATATTAGCAAAAGCGACCGGAAATTGGATAGTCGGATTTGAGCTATAGCCGGTGCGAGAACCCCAACATATTTGTGTCCCATCGCTAAAACGTACCCACTTAGCACCACTTGTTGCAACGGCAGATGCACCCGCAGGTCCGATGGGCCCAGCAGGCCCCTGCGGACCCGCAGCACCTTTCGGACCCTGTGGTCCTTGTGCTCCAGTCGCACCAGTTGCGCCTCTCGGACCTTGGATACCTTGCGGTCCCTGTGGACCGGTATCACCCTTGTCGCCTTTGGGCCCTTGAATACCTTGGAGGCCGGGCACACCCTGCGGCCCTCGGTCACCCTTGTCGCCTTCTTTTACCGCTGCCTTTGCCGCTTCTGCCGATTTTGCGGCGCTCGCTGCCGCCGCCTGCTCACTGGCCTTGGCGGCGCTGGCGCTATTGGCCGCAGCTGCCTGCGCACTTGCGCTGGCTGTCTCGCTGGTTTTGGCGGCCTGCTGGCTTTTTGCCGCCTGCCCTGCGCTGGCAGAGGACGCCGTTTCGCTGGCCTTAGCTGCCTGCTCACTGGCCTTGGCGGCCTGCTGGCTCTTTGCTGCTTGCGCTGCACTGGCTGCTGCGGCGGTCTCACTGGCCTTGGCGGCCTTAGCGCTGGCGGTGGCGCTCTCCTCCAGTGCTGCGACCTTTGCCCGGGCCTCGGCCTGAAGCTGCGCTGTGGGGATGCCGGTAACACTGTCCCGCATCAGCCCGCAGAGGGCCTCATCCGCGCGGGTGTCGGTGATCTGCCCTGCCGAGATGCTGGTGGACCCGCCGGGGCGGGTGATCTGCGCCAGGCACAGGTCATACACACGGGCGCTGCGGGTCAACTCCGGCGGTGTGCTGGTGCCTACAGCGCCCTGCAGCACCTGGATGCGGCTGCCCCGTGTAGCGGCGTCAAAGCGCAGGACCACCCGGTCGATGCGGCCCCGGGAGCCATCGGCCACGGGCATCTCCAGGGTGGTGGCGGTGCGCATCTGGATGCTGTACCCCACCCAGCGTGCAGGGTGGACCCATGCCTGGCCTGCGCTGACAGTGATCCTCATCCCGCCTGCCGGGGTCACGGCAAAGTCCGCCTCCGAAGAGTAAACGCCGCTGGTGCGTGTAGCACAGTAGCCCGCAGCATCTGCCGCGTCGTAGGTAATGCCGTCCAGCGGGTAGGTGGTGATTTGTGTATCTGGCATAGGACTCCTCCTCAATATTTCGTCCACACCGGTGTGCCCAGCCGGGTGGTGCAGGTAGTACGGTCCGCTTGGCTTTGCAGGATGACGGCGGCCACTCGGACGGTGGCCCGGTAGCCCATTTCCGGGATCTGTACCCGCAGCACATCGCCGGGGTGCAGGCCCTCGTCCTCGGGGTCAAACTCGATCACGCCGGTGCGCAGCTGCTCCAGCAGTTTTTTGCCGCCTCTGCCAGCCGGGTCAGGTAGCTGGCGCTCTGAGCGGTCTCGCCCTTTTCCTCGGCCGGCCGGACATCCCGTGCATCTACGTAGATCTCCCGCCGGGCAGAGCCGGTCGCCGCGGTGTCGCCCACCGTCACGGTAGCCCGGTCCCCGCCCTCGCCTGCGCCCTGCACGATGGCCACGTTGGCATAGTCGGTATCGGCAAAGCGCCAGCCCAGGCTGGTCAGGGTGCCCCAGGCGGTGCTGTACCGGTGGTTGGGGTCGGCGGTCGGTCGGTAGACCTCAAAAAGCAGCTTTTTGCTGCTGCCTTTGCCCGTCAGCCGTATCCGGAAGCCCAGGTCACAGGCGGCGGCAATGGTCTCACAGTACTCAAAGACCGAGCCGCCGCTGGTGCGCTTGTCGAATCGGGTATCAAAGCCACCGGCCTGACCCAGCTCCAGCCGGGGCCATGGGGCCATATCTGCCACCAGCTGCCGCATGGCGGCCTCTGCTGGCTGGTCCTTGATGACCGTGGTGGATACCCGCCGGGTCAGCAGCCAGGTGGCTGCAAAGCCGGAGCAGACCAGGGGCGCATCTTGGTCCTGCTGGCTGCGGTCACAGATGCGCATAGGCAAATCGCTGTCCGATCGTTTCAGCCACCGCCCCTCACGCAGCAGAGACAGGTTTTCCGGTGTAGGTCTCACCTCCAGCGTAAAGCGGCCCATGGTACGGTATGCGTCCTCCCAATACAGGCTGACCCATACATCCACCCAGCCTACCCGGACGAGGGTGTCCTCCTCTAAAACATCGATGTGCATGGTATCACCTCCGGCAGCAGGCCTGTGTCCATCGGGTAAAAGCTCACTGCGGCTTGCAGATGCTCTACGCCGGTCTGTGCATCCAGCTTGAGCAGGTTGTCACCGGCGGCCAGCTCCAGCAGGTCGCTGTCCTCGTCCAGGGCACTGAAAAGATTGCTCTCTACTCCGGCCCGGATGAGCTTGACGGCCAGACGATCGGTAGTGGAGCGGTAGACCTCGATGCGGTCATCGGGCTGCAGCTCAAAGTCAAAGGCCAGCTGCTGCCCGGTAAGCACATTAAAAATGCGGGGATTTTTGGCCGGGAGCAAACAGGTCAGCGTGGCCGTAAAGGGCACCGGGAGGGCGCCGGGATTGCGGACGTTGACAAAAGTGCCGCCCTGGGCCTGGCTGTATTGGTGCGTGTCGTAGCAGACTGGGAAGCGGAAGCTGGGCACAAACCCGCCCAGCAGATACGCCTGCTCCTGGATGCTGTACCAGTGGGGCTTGGGGCAGTAAAGCATCATTTCAAAGCGGGGGTACGGCTCTATCTGGGCCAGATAGGGGGTCTTTGCGACCACGAACCGGGTAAAAGCCTGGTCGCCAAAGTAGAGGGTGCCGGAGGTAAAGTAGGGCAGGCTGCGCAGCAGCAGCTGGGCAGCGTCGTCCCGGCCAGGGCCCCAAAAGCAGCCGGAGAGAGTGCGGGACACCCCGCCTACGCTCTGCCGCTCTACCGTGGTGCCTAGCTGCCCCAGGCTCTGGGCGGTCTGCAGGTCCACGTCCACACCGGTCAGCGGGTCCAGCGTGTAGGGGGCATTGTAGTCCCACCCTAGGTGCAGTGTGACCCCGGCATCGGTCACGATCATAAGATGGTCATTGCGCATGCGGTCCTCCTTACCGGCCTTGAGCTTTGGCCCGGTCGGCCTCCCAGCGGGCTTCCCGCATCAGGTCGGCGGCGGTTTGGGCCTTGGAGTAGATGTTCTGGGTGATGTTGGTGGTCTGTTTGTGGTAGCCCGCTGCGGCCTGGGCGATCTGGGCCGACCCGCTGGCGGCTACCGTGCTGCTTACGGCCATGTTGTCCGACAGTACCAGGCTGTCTGCCTGCCGCATCATCTCGGTCAGCTTGGCATTTGCCTGCTCCAGTGCAGCGGTATTATCCTGGAGAGCGTCTCCCAGCGCATCTTCGCCCGGTGATGGGGGCGGGGTGTCGGTGTCTGGTTTTTCCGGGGTCTCCGGCTTATCCGGCTTGGGCAGCGGCTTTTTGGCGATGTCCTCCAGTGTGGTATCTACCTTTTGCACGATGCCATCCACAGAGGTGGTGACCTTGGTAAAGCTGCGTTCCACTCCATCCACCAGCTTTGTGCCGGTCTCGGTGATGATCTTGGTGACCTTTGTGGTCAAGTTGCCCGCCTCGTCTCGCAGGGTCTCTGTGATAGTCTTGGTCGTGGTTTTGGTCCCGTCCGCTCCTGTGATAGTGGAGATATCCGTATCTGTGGCGACCACGGACGTCTTGCCGCCGGAGCTTGCAGCTCCGGAGCCACCCCCGCCGCCTCCACCAGGGTTGCTGGACGGCTTCCCCTTGCCGATATTGGCGACAATGGCGGCGATGGCTGCACCCAGAGCAACTGCGGCGCCAGCGATGACGAGGCCCGCCGGGATGCCAAAGATCGTAGCGCTGAGGGCGGTGCTGATAGCGGTCAGCAGGCCCTGTACCGCAGCACCGATGCTGCCGATCAGAGTGCCGACGGCGGTGTAGATAGCCGGGAATGCGCTGATCAAGCCGCCATTCAGGGCAGCCGAGATGGCCTGGGCGGCAGCGCTCAGCGGCCCCTTGAGCGCCTGCCAGGTAGACTGCAGAGCGGCACCCAGCTCCTTGGTGCGCAGCAGCACATCCCCAAAGCCGGAGGTGATGCCGTCATACAGCTGACGGCCCAAGTCCCAGGCTGCCTGGGCCAGTTCTGTCTGCATCTCACCCAGGGCGGCGTTGAGCTGCTGCACAAGCCCAAGCGCAAAATTTTCGATCTGGCTCTGCTGATCGGCGGTCAGGCCTGCATACAGCGTCCCTGCCACCCACTGGCCGATGCCCAGCCAGTCGCCCTGCTGGACTGCCTGCATCAGGCGGTCCACCGTGCCCAGCACGCCGGTATCCATTTCGGCTTTCAGCACCTTCCATAGCCCGTCCAGGCTGGTGGCTGCGCTGTCTTGGATGCTCTGGGTCACCGCCTCGGTACCATCAGCAGCGATGGTCCGTACCGTTTCCACCGTTTTGAGTGCGCCGTCTATAACGGCGTCCTGGGTCTGAGTAATGACCCGCCGCTGGGCGACAGTACCGTCGGAGAGAATCTGTGTGTAGGTTTCTACCGCAGTAGAGATGCCGTCCGTTAGAGTTTTCGTAGTGCCCAGGACGGAGGCGACCATTCTCTTGGCGGCCTTGTCCGCCTCAGCCGTACCAGTTTGGATGCCCTGCGCGAGTCCATGGCAGATATTCAGGCCGATTTCGTCAAAGACCTTGGAGGGGGAGTGGATGCCCAGCAGGTTTTTGACCGCGCCCACCATCCCGGAGACCAGCCCCTTGACGCCAGAGACCAGCGCGCCCCAGGCGTTTTTGATGCCGTTTGCCAGGCCCTGGACGAGGTTTTCGCCGATGTGTCCCCACTCATCCATGCTGCCGTCCCAAACGCCTAGCAGCTTTGCCACGCAGGCCAGGGCGGCCTCTCCCAGGTTGGCGATGCCGTACAGGATGCCGTCCACTAAGGTGGTCAGGATAGCGCCGCCGCAGGCCAGAATGTCGGGTGTATGACGGAGCAGCTCAGCAGCAAGGTTCGCGATTAAAGCGCCCGCTACCTCCAGCAAGGCGGGGAGCGTATCGGTCATCCCGATGATCATCCCCTCCAGGAGCTGGAGGCCGGTTGCTACGAGCTCGTCTGTATGGGAGCTTAGATCCTCTGCAAGCGTGGTAGCTGCCTGCATTGCACAGGTGGCCAGAGACGGGAGCGCTGCTATGATGCCTGCCCCTACACCGGCCAGGAGCTGTCCCCCCGCGGACAGCAGGTGGGGGAGCAACTCCTCTACGACTTGGGGGAGGGCCTCGCTGATGAGCGGAGCGGTATCTGCTATAACGGTGCCCAGCTGCTGTGCGATGACCTGGACTCGGCTCAGCATTTGCTCGCCTGCGACTTGAGCGGACTCTATAAGCTGGGTGGTCAGCAGAGTCAAGTCTGCATTTTCATCGCCCAGCCCGGTGAGCAAGTTGGTCCAGGCTGCGCTGGCTTGTCCCGCAGAGCCTTCAAGTGTATCTGCCGCTTCCTTGGCGGTGGTACCCAGGGCAGCCATGGCCTCCTCTTGGGTCATGGCGCCAGATGCTACCTGCTGTGCAGCCTGTTCGGCAGTCAGGCCGGAGATACCCATCTCGACCTGTACCGTGTGGATGGCGTCCACAATGTCAGCAAAGGAGTCGATGCTGTACTTGACGTTTTCTCCTTGTTGGGCCTTGATTTGCTGAGCTGTGGCCAACAGCCGCTCCATCTCCGTCTTGGTGCCGCCAAATCCTAACTTGAGGTTGTCCAGCATCGTGAAGTTTTGCTTGGCAAAACCCTGATAGGCGTCGGTGATGCGTTGTATGTCGGTGCCCATGCGGTTAGCATTGTCCGACATATCGATGATGGCGGTATTGGCAGCCTCCGCTGCTGCCGCTGTGTCGCCCTGCAGGCTACTCACCAGGGAGGCGGCGAAACTGGTGGCCTGCTCCATGTAGGCATTGGCACTCAGCCCAGCGGTCTTGTACGCATCCTTTGCGTACTGCAGCATCTCGTCAGCGCTGTCCTTGTACAGGGTCTGTATGCCGCCTACCTGCTGCTCATAGGTGGCGTACTCACTGTATGCCTGCTTAACGATAGCTGCGCAGCCCGCCACGGCGGCGGCGGTTGCTGCCGTTACAGCTTTGGAGATGCCTGACAGCAGGGAGCTCGCCCCGCTCGACATCTGGTTTACGCCACGGTCGAACCCACTGGTGTCCAGTCGGGTATCACCGGTAATGGAGTAATCTGCCACTGTGTCCACCTCTCTTTGAGCGCGGGCACAATGGGCACAGGCTTAGATCTTTATTTCAACTTCCCGGCGGCAGGCCGGGTTTTTGCACTTGCACCACAGTCCCTGTGCCGTGGCTCTTGGGGACGCCCATACCGGCAGGGCGCGCCCGCAAAAGGGACAAGGGACCGGGGCACGGTCAGTGCCGCCTGAGCCGGGCCAGGAAGGCATCTTCATGCTGCTGGATGGTCTGGGCAATCGGCGCGCCTCCTTTCAGCTCTGGGGGCAGGGCGAAACGCTGCCGCTGCTGCTCGTAGTACCGGCGCTGGTAGTCCGGCATCTCGGTCAGATCGGCTGTGCGCCATCCAATGATGCGGCTGAAAAGGCAGGTTTCCGGCAGCCCGCCCAGCAGCGCCCGGAACCGCCACCAGTGCATGGTAGCGGCGGTCAGGTCGATACCATACGCCTGCTGAAACGCAGCAAGGATGTAACTGCTGTCCTCAGCGTAGTCAAAAGCGGGGCCAGAAGGCCCGCCCGCCTCCGCAGCGTCCTCTTCCTGCCGCCGGGGCAGCCCCGCCGCATAAAAGCGCAGCAGGGCGGCGTATGCATCCGGCAGCTGTGCCGTGGTGATGGGGCGTTTGTAAAACGCCCGGCAGATCTGCTGAGCAAAGGTCAGCGGGTCTTGCTGGGTCTCCCCGCGGGCATGGGCGTTGGCGAGCCGTATCATGAGTCGGTAGTCCGGGTCGATCACCCGGCCCTCCCACACCTGCGGCAGCGGGGCGGACAGAAGGTCAATCATTTTCCAGTGCCGCAAGCTGCGCCAGCAGTTCCTGGCGGCGGGCGGCTTTGCTCGGAGGGGCAAGCTGGATATTCAGCGCTCCTGTGTGTACGAGGCCGGCCTTGGGGGCAAGGGATTGCTGCTCCCGAATGGCCTGAGAAATCTGGTATACCATCTGGGCGCACTCGCCCAGGTCATTGCCGTCCAGACCCAGCCGCTGGGATGCGCCTACACCCAGAACTTCATCCAAAAAGTCCATGATTTGACGGCACTGGCTACGCAGAATTTCGGCCATGCTGGCTCCCTTGAGCCGGGCGGCGTCCTCGGTGCTGCGCTGCTTCAGGTGCTGCTGTGCAGCGTCCAGTCGCTCCAGGTCACTCGCATTCAGCGCGCTGAAAGCAAATTCTTGTCCACAGACAGTGATCATGTTAGTCTCCCTTTCAAATTCAAAAAGGGCCCCACCGGAGTGGGTCGGTCAGATAGGGGTCAGCCCGCAGAGTAGGTATACTCTACCGGGGTGCCGATGGCCTTGGCATCGGCGGCGAAGGTGGCGGCACCACCAGCAGCGCCGCCCACGTCGCTGGTAAGGATCAGGGCGCAGCTGCCCTGCTCGCCCTTGCCGGTGCGCAGGGAAAAATAGATGTAAGGGACGATCACATCGCTGCCGGAGCCATACTTGATCTTGTGGCTCAGCAAAAAGTCCTGAAAAGCGTCGCCCACACAGCGGTTGCCGCTGATGGCCAGAGTGCGCTGTACAGCGCCCTTGGTAGTGACGGGGCCGGTACGGATAAACGTGTCATCCGAGGTGGCTGCGTTAAGGCTGCCAGCGTGCTCCTTGATGTGGTCTGCGCAGACGATCCAGTCACTGGGCTTGGTCTGCTTGGCGGCATCGGTCTGGATGGCGAGGATGAAATCATCCGCAGTCTCGACGCCTTTGTATTCAGGGTTCGGCGTGATGCCGGACTTGGTGACGGTTTCAGTTACAGTCATAGGGTTATCTCCCTTCTTGGTAATATTGCATCTGTAGCTGCAGCTGAAAGCGGCAGCTGTTGGCGTCCTGGCTCAGTATATACCCAGGCGAGAGGCAAAGGACCCGCTCCGCTTTGCGTCCAGGGCCCAGGCGCGGCAGGTTGCCTGCCTGAGATTGAGCTTCTACCCAGGCCGCGAACTCATCCCAGA
>ERZ827194.1233-NODE-1233-length-11827-cov-21.4529_pt1 | contig 11827 bp, 7 predicted proteins | sample MGYA00519777_ERZ827194 | MGnify/ENA primary metagenome ERZ827194 (study PRJEB31778, sample SAMEA3449277) | human gut metagenome | biome: human gut; feature: human-associated habitat; material: faeces | place: United Kingdom | collected 2010/2012 ...
AAAAAAATCATAATTCCATCATGTTTGTGTGGGGTCTTTTCTGTATCTTACGCATCGCACTCAAGCCTGACAGAAAATATGCTGTAAGGCTCATATCAAAAACCGCCATTAGCTCATCAGGAAGAGCAGACGACAACCAGGATTGTTGTATGGTACGGGGTTCGAGGCCTCGATGGCGGTCCAACTTTTCATAACTCTTCTGAATCAGCTCCCCTTATTATCATCCCTGCAAAGTGGAACATTACCATTGTTTGGCTATTCAGGACGGGTCAGAGCAATGAAAAAAGCCCACACAGGGGAGAGTGGGCTGAAATGGGAAGCTAAAGACTCAAGTAAACTTATCGGAAATAAGGACCACGCATTACGGGGGCTATCATCGCCGATGGTCGGGATTCGGCAAATCAGGTTGATTACGTAGAGAGTAAATTATCTGCTCACCGCTGCGTCACCCCTTCGTAAATCAGGCGTAGCGCGAATACACCAATAATTGCACCAATAACCCGACTGGCAACGCGTTGCATACGCCCATAAGCACGACGCACTGCGGGCAAAGAAAACGCCTGACTAAGAAAGACTCGCCAGATAATTGATGCGAGCACAATCCCCGCCCAGGCCATTAAACGTGCCCATGTTGGTGTTTCGGCATTTAATGTTACTGAGAAAATACTGATAAAAAATAAAACGGTTTGCGGGTTAGAGAGATCGGTAATTAATCCGCGGCGAAAAAAGACATACCAGGGGGCGTTAATCGGTTGTTGTAGTGTGCTCATTTGCGGTGTTGACTGGCGGCGCATGCTGCACCACGCAAACCATAAGAGATAAGCGCCGCCGACGATTCTGATAAGCGAAAAAATCTCCTCACACTGCGTAATTAGCGTTGCAAGACCAAACAAACCCAACCCGGAATAAAACGCATCGCCCAGCGCCACGCCCAGTCCGGTCAGCACCCCTGCGCGTCGACCGGAAGCCAGGCTGGTTTGTACTACCACAAAGAGATTGGCTCCCGGATTAAAAAAAGTAATCACGAACAGTCCTACGGTCAGATAAAGGGCGTGCAAAGGATCCATAGTGATTTCATCCATAAATAAGTGAAGTAACTTCATCATATTTCTACCAAAAATAATCGGGTGCGAGAGAGATCACAAAGTGTCTTATTTCCGGTTACTGGCGTTTATGCCCTGACTGAACTAATTATTAATCAACCCAATAATGTCGGTGGGTGATAGTGTGATAACAACTCTGGAGCCGTAATATGAAAATAATCTCTAAAATGTTAGTCGGTGCGTTAGCGTTTGCCGTTACCAATGTCTATGCCGCAGAATTAATGACCAAAGCGGAATTTGAAAAGGTTGAATCGCAATATGAAAAAATAGGTGATATTTCAACCAGCAATGAAATGTCGACCGCAGATGCGAAAGAAGATTTGATCAAAAAAGCGGATGAAAAAGGGGCTGATGTGTTGGTGCTGACCTCTGGTCAAACTGACAATAAGATTCACGGCACGGCAAATATTTATAAGAAGAAGTAATTCTGAAACCTATGTAAACATCCCCGATGCGTAAGTTTATCGGTGATCATCATCTATTGAAATTTATGCCGGATAAAGCGTTCGCGCTGCATTCGGCAGTTCAGTTTTTCAGCCGCCGCCAGAAGGTCGTCCGGCTTATGCCTAAATAATTCGCCGCTGCTGTTTTATCGCCTTTAAATTTCTCCAGTGCCTGTTGTGGTGTCAGTAAGCGTGGAGCGGGAATTTTCGCCGACTCGCGCGCCAGCTCCGGCAGTAGCAGCTGCAAAAACTGCGGCGTTAAATCCGGCGTCGGTTCCACACTTAAAAACAGCGCCAGTCGCTCCATCATATTGCGCAGTTCTCGAATATTGCCCGGCCAGTCGTAGTGCACCAGCACGGTTTCGCTTGCCTGTAATCCCTGGCGTAATGCGGAAGAAAACGGGGCAGCAAGTGCAGCCAGAGACACTTTCAAAAAGCTTTCCGCCAGCGGCAGAATATCTGCCACCCGCTCACGCAGTGGTGGCAGTTGCAGGCGTAAAATGCTCAGCCGATAAAACAGGTCACGGCGAAACTGCCCTTGCCGCATATCTTCTTCCAGATTGCAGTGAGTGGCGCTAATGACTCGCACATCCACCGGAACAGGCTGATGCCCGCCGACGCGGGTGACCTCTTTTTCTTCCAGCACCCGTAACAGGCGAGTCTGCAAAGGTAGCGGCATTTCGCCAATCTCATCCAGAAACAGCGTACCGCCGTGGGCAATTTCGAACAGCCCGGCGCGACCTCCGCGTCGCGAGCCGGTGAACGCCCCTTCCTCATAGCCAAACAGCTCTGCTTCCAGCAACGATTCGGCAATCGCCCCGCAGTTGACGGCAACAAACGGATGCGACTTTTTGCCCTGTCGCGCATCGTGGCGGGCAAAATATTCCCGATGAATCGCCTGGGCCGCCAGCTCTTTGCCCGTCCCCGTTTCCCCTTCAATCAACACCGCTGCACTGGAGCGGGCATACAGCAAAATAGTCTGCCGTACCTGTTCCATCTGTGGTGATTGACCGAGCATATCGCCCAGCACGTAACGAGTACGCAGGGCGTTACGGGTGGCATCGTGAGTGTTATGGCGTAACGACATGCGCGTCATATCCAGCGCATCGCTGAATGCCTGGCGCACGGTGGCGGCGGAATAGATAAAAATTCCGGTCATTCCGGCTTCTTCTGCCAGATCGGTAATCAGCCCCGCGCCGACCACCGCTTCGGTGCCGTTAGCTTTTAGCTCGTTAATCTGCCCGCGTGCGTCTTCCTCGGTAATGTAGCTACGTTGATCGAGGCGCAAATTAAAGGTTTTTTGAAACGCCACCAGTGCCGGAATAGTTTCCTGATAAGTGACAACGCCGATAGAAGAGGTGAGTTTTCCGGCTTTTGCCAGTGCCTGTAACACATCGTAGCCGCTCGGTTTAATCAAAATAACTGGCACTGACAGGCGGCTTTTCAGGTACGCGCCGTTAGAGCCAGCAGCGATGATGGCGTCACAGCGTTCGTTTGCCAGTTTTTTGCGGATGTAGGTCACCGCTTTTTCAAAGCCAAGCTGGATAGGGGTAATGTTCGCCAGATGATCAAACTCGAGGCTGATATCGCGAAACAGCTCGAACAGGCGCGTTACAGATACCGTCCAGATAACCGGTTTGTCGTCATTCAGCCGTGGTGGATGTGCCATAGCGCACCGCAAAGTTAAGAAACCGAATATTGGGTTTAGCCTTGTTTCATAATTGTTGCAATGAAACGCGGTGAAACATTGCCTGAAACGTTAACTGAAACGCATTTTTGCGGATTACTTCATGACTTTATCTCTAACAAATTGAAATTAAACATTTAATTTTATTCAGTCAATTGTGGCACACCCCTTGCTTTGTCTTTATCAACGCAAATAACAAGTTGATAACAAAGGATGGGCTATGTCTCTACACTCTCCAGGTAAAGCGTTTCGCGCTGCACTGTCTAAAGAAAATCCATTGCAGATTGTTGGCACCATCAACGCTAACCATGCGCTGTTGGCGCAGCGTGCCGGATATCAGGCAATTTATCTTTCCGGCGGTGGCGTGGCGGCAGGGTCGCTGGGGCTGCCCGATCTCGGTATTTCTACCCTTGATGATGTGCTGACCGACATTCGTCGTATCACCGACGTTTGTTCGCTGCCGCTGCTGGTGGATGCGGATATCGGTTTTGGTTCTTCTGCTTTTAACGTGGCGCGCACCGTGAAATCGATGATTAAAGCCGGTGCGGCAGGACTGCATATTGAAGATCAGGTTGGTGCGAAACGCTGCGGTCATCGTCCGAACAAAGCGATCGTCTCGAAAGAGGAGATGGTGGATCGGATCCGCGCGGCGGTGGATGCGAAAACCGATCCTGATTTTGTGATCATGGCGCGCACCGATGCGCTGGCGGTAGAGGGGCTGGATGCGGCGATTGAGCGTGCGCAGGCCTATGTTGAAGCGGGTGCCGAGATGTTGTTCCCGGAGGCGATTACCGAACTCGCCATGTACCGCCAGTTTGCCGATGCGGTGCAGGTGCCGATCCTCGCCAACATCACCGAATTTGGCGCAACACCGCTGTTTACCACCGACGAATTACGCAGCGCCCATGTCGCAATGGCGCTGTACCCACTTTCAGCGTTCCGCGCCATGAACCGCGCCGCTGAGCATGTCTACAACGTCCTGCGTCAGGAAGGGACGCAGAAAAGCGTCATCGACACCATGCAGACCCGCAACGAGCTGTACGAAAGCATCAACTACTACCAGTACGAAGAGAAGCTCGACGAGCTGTTTGCCCGTAGCCAGGTGAAATAAAACACAACGAAAAATATCTCGACCCTACAAATGACGAGGACATCATGAGCGACACAACGATCCTGCAAAACAGTACCCATGTCATTAAACCGAAAAAATCGGTAGCACTTTCTGGCGTTCCGGCGGGCAATACGGCGCTCTGCACCGTGGGTAAAAGCGGCAATGATTTGCATTACCGCGGCTACGACATTCTTGATCTGGCGGAACATTGCGAATTTGAAGAAGTGGCGCATCTGCTGATCCACGGCAAACTGCCGACCCGTGACGAACTCGCCGCTTACAAAACGAAACTGAAAGCCCTGCGTGGTTTACCAGCTAATGTGCGTACCGTGCTGGAAGCCTTACCGGCGGCGTCGCACCCGATGGATGTTATGCGCACCGGCGTTTCCGCGCTCGGCTGCACGCTGCCAGAAAAAGAGGGGCATACCGTCTCTGGCGCGCGGGATATTGCCGACAAACTGCTGGCGTCACTTAGCTCGATTCTTCTCTACTGGTATCACTACAGCCATAACGGCGAACGCATCCAGCCGGAAACTGATGACGACTCTATCGGCGGTCACTTCCTGCATCTGCTGCACGGCGAAAAGCCGTCGCCAAGCTGGGAAAAGGCGATGCATATCTCGCTGGTGCTGTACGCCGAACACGAGTTTAACGCTTCCACCTTTACCAGCCGGGTGATTGCGGGCACTGGCTCTGATATGTATTCCGCGATTATTGGCGCGATTGGCGCACTGCGCGGACCGAAACACGGCGGGGCGAATGAAGTGTCGCTGGAGATCCAGCAACGCTACGAAACGCCGGACGAAGCCGAAGCCGATATCCGCAAGCGGGTGGAAAACAAAGAAGTGGTCATTGGTTTTGGTCATCCGGTTTATACCATCGCCGACCCGCGTCATCAGGTGATCAAACGTGTGGCGAAGCAGCTCTCGCAGGAAGGCGGCTCGCTGAAGATGTACAACATCGCCGATCGCCTGGAAACGGTGATGTGGGAGAGCAAAAAGATGTTCCCCAATCTCGACTGGTTCTCCGCTGTTTCCTACAACATGATGGGCGTTCCCACCGAGATGTTCACACCACTGTTTGTTATCGCCCGTGTCACTGGCTGGGCGGCGCACATTATCGAACAACGTCAGGACAACAAAATTATCCGTCCTTCCGCCAATTATGTTGGACCGGAAGACCGCCAGTTTGTCGCGCTGGATAAGCGCCAGTAAACCTCTACGAATAACAATAAGGAAACGTACCCAATGTCAGCTCAAATCAACAACATCCGCCCGGAATTTGATCGTGAAATCGTTGATATCGTCGATTACGTGATGAACTACGAAATCAGCTCCAGAGTAGCCTACGACACCGCACATTACTGCCTGCTCGACACGCTCGGCTGCGGTCTTGAAGCTCTCGAATACCCAGCCTGTAAAAAACTGCTGGGGCCAATTGTCCCCGGCACCGTCGTCCCCAACGGCGTGCGCGTCCCCGGAACTCAGTTCCAGCTCGACCCCGTCCAGGCGGCATTTAACATTGGCGCGATGATCCGCTGGCTTGATTTCAACGATACCTGGCTGGCGGCGGAGTGGGGCCATCCTTCCGACAACCTCGGCGGCATTCTGGCAACGGCGGACTGGCTTTCGCGCAACGCGGTCGCCAGCGGCAAAGCGCCGTTGACCATGAAACAGGTGCTGACCGCAATGATCAAAGCCCATGAAATTCAGGGCTGCATCGCGCTGGAAAACTCCTTTAACCGCGTCGGCCTCGACCACGTTCTGTTAGTGAAAGTGGCTTCCACCGCCGTGGTCGCCGAAATGCTCGGCCTGACCCGCGAGGAAATCCTCAACGCTGTTTCGCTGGCGTGGGTGGACGGTCAGTCGCTGCGCACCTATCGCCATGCGCCGAACACCGGCACGCGTAAATCCTGGGCGGCGGGCGATGCCACTTCCCGCGCGGTACGTCTGGCACTGATGGCGAAAACGGGCGAAATGGGTTACCCGTCAGCCCTGACTGCGCCTGTGTGGGGCTTCTACGACGTCTCCTTCAAAGGTGAATCGTTCCGCTTCCAGCGCCCGTACGGTTCTTACGTCATGGAAAATGTGCTGTTCAAAATCTCCTTCCCGGCGGAGTTCCACTCCCAGACGGCAGTTGAAGCAGCGATGACGCTCTATGAACAGATGCAGGCAGCAGGCAAAACGGCGGCAGATATCGAAAAAGTGACCATTCGCACCCACGAAGCCTGTATTCGCATCATCGACAAAAAAGGGCCGCTCAATAACCCGGCAGACCGCGATCACTGCATTCAGTACATGGTGGCGATCCCGCTGCTATTCGGGCGCTTAACGGCGGCAGATTACGAGGACAACGTTGCGCAAGATAAACGCATTGACGCCCTGCGCGAGAAGATCAATTGCTTTGAAGATCCGGCATTTACTGCTGACTACCACGACCCGGAAAAACGCGCCATCGCCAATGCCATTACCCTTGAGTTCACCGACGGCACGCGCTTTGAAGAAGTGGTGGTGGAGTACCCCATTGGTCATGCTCGCCGCCGTCAGGATGGCATTCCGAAACTGGTCGATAAATTCAAAATCAATCTCGCGCGCCAGTTCCCGACTCGCCAGCAGCAGCGCATTCTGGAGGTTTCTCTCGACAGAACTCGCCTGGAACAGATGCCGGTCAATGAGTATCTCGACCTGTACGTCATTTAAGTAAACGGCGGTAAGGCGTAAGTTCAACAGGAGAGCATTATGTCTTTTAGCGAATTTTATCAGCGTTCGATTAACGAACCGGAGCAGTTCTGGGCCGAGCAGGCCCGGCGTATTGACTGGCAGACGCCCTTTACGCAAACGCTCGATCACAGCAATCCGCCGTTTGCCCGTTGGTTTTGTGAAGGCCGAACCAACTTGTGTCACAACGCTATCGACCGCTGGCTGGAGAAACAGCCAGAGGCGCTGGCGCTGATTGCCGTCTCTTCGGAAACAGAAGAAGAGCGCACCTTTACCTTTCGTCAGCTGCATGACGAAGTGAACGCGGTGGCCTCAATGTTGCGTTCATTGGGCGTGCAGCGTGGCGATCGGGTGCTGGTGTATATGCCGATGATTGCCGAAGCGCATATTACTCTGCTGGCCTGCGCGCGCATTGGCGCTATTCACTCGGTGGTGTTTGGTGGATTTGCCTCGCACAGCGTGGCGGCGCGAATTGATGATGCTAAACCGGTGCTGATTGTCTCGGCTGATGCCGGAGCGCGCGGTGGCAAAATCATTCCCTATAAAAAATTACTCGACGATGCGATAAGTCAGGCGCAGCATCAGCCGCGCCACGTTTTACTGGTGGATCGCGGACTGGCGAAAATGGCGCGCGTCAGCGGGCGGGATGTCGATTTCGCGTCGTTGCGCCATCAACACATCGGTGCGCGGGTGCCGGTGGCGTGGCTGGAATCCAACGAAACCTCCTGCATTCTCTACACCTCCGGCACGACCGGCAAACCTAAAGGTGTGCAGCGTGATGTCGGCGGATATGCGGTGGCGCTGGCGACCTCGATGGACACCATTTTTGGCGGCAAAGCGGGCGGCGTGTTCTTTTGTGCTTCGGATATCGGCTGGGTGGTAGGGCATTCGTATATCGTTTACGCGCCGCTGCTGGCGGGGATGGCGACTATCGTTTACGAAGGATTGCCGACCTGGCCGGACTGCGGTGTGTGGTGGAAAATCGTCGAGAAATATCAGGTTAGCCGGATGTTCTCAGCGCCGACCGCCATTCGCGTGCTGAAAAAATTCCCTACCGCTGAAATTCGCAAACACGATCTCTCGTCGCTGGAAGTGCTCTATCTGGCGGGGGAGCCGCTGGACGAGCCGACCGCCAGTTGGGTGAGCAATACGCTGGATGTGCCGGTCATCGACAACTACTGGCAGACCGAATCCGGCTGGCCGATTATGGCGATTGCTCGCGGTCTGGACGACAGGCCGACGCGTCTGGGTAGCCCCGGCGTGCCGATGTATGGCTATAACGTGCAGTTGCTCAATGAAGTCACCGGCGAACCGTGCGGCGTCAACGAGAAAGGGATGCTGGTGGTGGAAGGGCCGCTGCCGCCGGGGTGTATTCAGACCATTTGGGGCGACGACGACCGCTTTGTGAAGACGTACTGGTCGCTGTTTTCCCGTCCGGTGTACGCCACTTTTGACTGGGGCATCCGCGATGCTGACGGTTATCACTTTATTCTCGGGCGCACTGACGATGTGATTAACGTTGCCGGACATCGGCTGGGTACGCGTGAGATTGAAGAGAGTATCTCCAGTCATCCGGGCGTTGCCGAAGTGGCGGTGGTTGGGGTGAAAGATGCGCTGAAAGGGCAGGTGGCGGTGGCGTTTGTCATTCCGAAAGAGAGCGACAGTCTGGAAGACCGTGAGGTGGCGCACTTGCAAGAGAAGGCAATTATGGCGCTGGTAGACAGCCAGATTGGCAACTTTGGCCGCCCGGCGCACGTCTGGTTTGTCTCGCAATTGCCAAAAACGCGATCCGGAAAAATGCTGCGCCGCACGATCCAGGCGATTTGCGAAGGACGCGATCCTGGGGATCTGACGACCATTGATGATCCGGCGTCGTTGGATCAGATCCGCCAGGCGATGGAAGAGTAGGTCGGATAAGGCGCTCGCGCCGCATCCGACACCGTGCGCAGATGCCTGATGCGACGCTGACGCGTCTTATCATGCCTACAGGCCTGAACCGTAGGTCGGATAAGGCGCTCGCGCCGCATCCGACACCATGCGCAGATGCCTGATGCGACGCTGACGCGTCTTATCATGCCTACCCACTGTTTTTACACAGATAAGTTTCCCCCGCCTTTTTGCACTCATTCATATAAAAAATATATCCCCCTACGAAAACGATTGCTTTTTATCTTCAGATGAATAGAATGCGGCGGATTTTTTGGGTTTCAAACAGCAAAAAGGGGGAATTTCGTGTCGCAAGATAACAACTTTAGCCAGGGGCCAGTCCCGCAGTCGGCGCGGAAAGGGGTATTGGCATTGACGTTCGTCATGCTGGGATTAACCTTCTTTTCCGCCAGTATGTGGACCGGCGGCACTCTCGGAACCGGTCTTAGCTATCATGATTTCTTCCTCGCAGTTCTCATCGGTAATCTTCTCCTCGGTATTTACACTTCATTTCTTGGTTACATTGGCGCAAAAACCGGCCTGACCACTCATCTTCTTGCTCGCTTCTCGTTTGGTGTTAAAGGCTCATGGCTGCCTTCACTGCTGCTGGGCGGCACTCAGGTCGGCTGGTTTGGCGTTGGCGTGGCGATGTTTGCTATTCCGGTGGGCAAGGCAACCGGGCTGGATATTAATTTGCTGATTGCCGTCTCCGGTTTACTGATGACCGTCACCGTCTTCTTTGGCATTTCGGCGCTGACGGTTCTTTCGGTGATTGCAGTTCCGGCTATCGCCTGTCTTGGCGGTTATTCCGTGTGGTTGGCCGTTAACGGCATGGGCGGCCTGGACGCATTAAAAGCGGTCGTTCCCGCACAACCGTTAGATTTCAATGTCGCGCTGGCGCTGGTTGTGGGGTCATTTATCAGTGCGGGCACGCTCACCGCTGACTTTGTCCGGTTTGGTCGTAATGCCAAACTGGCGGTGCTGGTGGCGATGGTGGCCTTTTTCCTCGGCAACTCGTTGATGTTTATTTTCGGTGCAGCGGGCGCTGCGGCACTGGGGATGGCGGATATCTCTGATGTGATGATTGCTCAGGGCCTGCTGCTGCCTGCGATTGTGGTGCTGGGGCTGAATATCTGGACCACCAACGATAACGCGCTCTATGCGTCGGGTTTAGGTTTCGCCAACATTACCGGTATGTCGAGCAAAACCCTTTCGGTGATTAACGGTATTATCGGTACGGTCTGCGCATTATGGCTGTATAACAATTTTGTCGGCTGGTTGACCTTCCTTTCGGCAGCTATTCCTCCAGTGGGCGGCGTGATCATCGCTGATTATCTGATGAACCGTCGCCGCTATGAGCACTTTGCGACCACGCGTATGATGAGTGTCAATTGGGTGGCGATTCTGGCGGTCGCGCTGGGGATTGCCGCAGGCCACTGGTTACCGGGAATTGTTCCGGTCAACGCGGTATTAGGTGGCGCGCTGAGCTATCTGATCCTTAACCCGATTTTGAATCGCAAAACGACGGCTGCAATGACGCATGTGGAGGCTAACAGTGTCGAATAACGCTTTACAGACAATTATTAACGCCCGGTTACCCGGCAAAGAGGGGCTGTGGCAGATTCATCTGCTGGACGGAAAAATCAGCGCCATTGATGCGCAATCCGGGGTGATGCCCGTAACTGAAAACAGCCTGGATGCCGAACAAGGTTTAGTTATACCGCCGTTTGTGGAGCCACATATTCACCTGGACACCACGCAAACCGCCGGACAACCGAACTGGAATCAGTCCGGCACGCTGTTTGAAGGCATTGAACGCTGGGCCGAGCGCAAAGCGTTATTAACCCATGACGATGTGAAACAACGCGCCTGGCAAACGCTGAAATGGCAGATTGCCAACGGCATTCAGCATGTGCGTACCCATGTCGATGTTTCGGATGCAACGCTGACTGCGCTGAAAGCAATGCTGGAAGTGAAGCAGGAAGTCGCGCCGTGGATTGATCTGCAAATCGTCGCCTTCCCGCAGGAAGGGATTTTGTCGTATCCCAACGGTGAAGCGTTGCTGGAAGAGGCGTTACGCTTAGGGGCAGATGTAGTGGGGGCGATTCCGCATTTTGAATTTACCCGTGAATACGGCGTGGAGTCGCTGCATAAAACCTTCGCCCTGGCGCAAAAATACGACCGTCTCATCGACGTTCACTGTGATGAGATTGATGACGAACAGTCGCGCTTTGTCGAAACCGTTGCAGCCCTGGCGCACCGTGAAGGCATGGGCGCGCGAGTCACCGCCAGCCACACCACGGCAATGCACTCCTATAACGGGGCGTATACCTCACGCCTGTTCCGCTTGCTGAAAATGTCCGGTATTAACTTTGTCGCCAACCCGTTGGTCAATATTCATCTGCAAGGACGTTTCGATACGTATCCAAAACGTCGCGGCATCACGCGCGTTAAAGAGATGCTGGAGTCCGGCATTAACGTCTGCTTTGGTCACGATGATGTCTTCGATCCGTGGTATCCGCTGGGAACGGCGAATATGCTGCAAGTGCTGCATATGGGGCTGCATGTTTGCCAGCTGATGGGCTACGGGCAGATTAACGATGGCCTGAATTTAATCACCCACCATAGCGCCAGGACGTTGAATTTGCAGGATTACGGCATTGCCGCCGGAAACAGCGCCAACCTGATTATCCTGCCGGCTGAAAATGGGTTTGACGCGCTGCGCCGTCAGGTTCCGGTGCGCTATTCGGTACGTGGCGGTAAGGTGATTGCCAGCACCCAACCAGCACAAACCACCGTATATCTGGAGCAGCCAGAAGCCATCGATTACAAACGGTAAT
>ERZ827194.1256-NODE-1256-length-11591-cov-9.11425_pt1 | contig 11591 bp, 9 predicted proteins | sample MGYA00519777_ERZ827194 | MGnify/ENA primary metagenome ERZ827194 (study PRJEB31778, sample SAMEA3449277) | human gut metagenome | biome: human gut; feature: human-associated habitat; material: faeces | place: United Kingdom | collected 2010/2012 ...
ACCGCTTTGAGCGGTTACCGCGTTTCAAGCCCCCGGCTTTGCCGGGGGTTTTGACAGGGGGCATGGCGGACGGAAGGGCGTCCGCCATGCCCTTTTTGTTTGTCCGGAGGGGCCGGAAGCCGGGGGAGGAGCAGGAGGGGCGCGGAGCGGAGGAACTTGTTCAGGGTCGGAAAAGGCGGCATGGGCGGGCATGGTGGGCGGAAGAGGAGTTCATCATGCCCACATCCGTTATCAATGAAATTCTTTCGTTTTGCCCACAGGGGACCATAGCCAGCGGCGACATCATGGCGCTGGAGGATTACAAGAACGACGTGCAGCGCCTCCGGGGGCATCAGCCGGGGATCGCCAGACGCGAGCTGGAGAACATGGCCCTGCGCCAGTCGTCCTTCGTCGCCGCCGGGCTCGCCCAGTTCGTCGCCAAACGCTACGCGCCGGGCGTCCGTGACGATGCCGATCTGGACGCGCTGGAAACGGCCATCACAGCGGCCATCACGGCCCTGATCGCCGCGGGCAACGCCCAGACCGCCACCCGCCTCGCCACGAAACGCACCATCGGAGGCGTGGCCTTCGACGGCTCGGCGAACATCCATCACTACGCAACCTGCTCGACGGCTGCCGCCACCGCCGCAAAAACCGTTGCGCTGGCGGGATTCGCGCTGGCTACCGGGGCCCGCGTCCTTGTGAAGTTCACCGTAACCAACAGCGCCGCCAACCCGACCCTCGACGTCAACGGCACGGGCGCGAAGCCCATCCAGTACCGTGGGGCCGCCATCGCCGCCGGGACGCTGGCCGCGAACCGGACCTACGAATTCGTCTACACCGGCGCGCAGTACGAGCTTGTCGGCGACGTGGACACGAACACGACCTATTCCCTCGCAACGGCTTCCAACGACGGCCTGATGGCGAAGGGCGACAAGGGCAAGCTGGACGGCATCGCCGTGGGCGCGGAAGTGAACCAGAACGCCTTCGGCAATATCCTCGTCGGCTCGACCACCATTGCGGCGGACACGAAAACCGACACGCTGACCTTCGTAGCCGGGACCAACGTGACCCTGACGCCGGATGCTGCGAACGACAAGCTGACCATCGCCGCCAAGGATACGACGTATGCCGCGGCCACGCAGTCCGTCGCCGGCCTTATGAGCGCTGCGGACAAGAAAAAGCTGGATGGAGTGGCCCCGGGCGCGGAAGTGAACCAGAACGCGTTCAGCAACATCCTTGTCGGTTCGACCTCCATTGCGGCGGACACGAAAACCGACACGCTGACCTTCGTAGCCGGGACCAACGTGACCCTGACGCCGGATGCTGCGAACGACAAGCTGACCATCGCCGCCAAGGATACGACGTACGCCGCGGCCACGCAGTCCGTCGCCGGCCTCATGAGCGCTGCGGACAAGAAGTCCGTTGATTATTGCGAAGCGCTCCGCCTGTCGATGATCGGCGTGCCGCGCTACTGGCGCTCGACGACCCTCCCCGCGAATCACGTCTGGGCGAACGGAGACCTCGTCCTGTTCTCCGACTGGCCCGAGCTGAAAAAAGTCTATGATGGCGGAGGATTCACCGGAATGCTGCTCGCCTACAACGCCATCAGTGCCACCATCGCCGCCAACCTCGGCAAATGGCGCCCCAACGCCGCTAACCCTACGGGATTATATGTTCCCAAGCTGAGCGACCAGTTTTTCCGAGCTTGGGGGCAGGGAACGGGGGACGCTGGAGGGTATAACGCGCCGGGGTTGCCGAATGTGGTGGGGGAGTGGTCAAACTTTAATGTCCCCATTATATCTGTCCCCGCACCCCTGCCGTCAGGTGCTATCCGTTTATCAAACTCTGCCAATGGAAACAGCGCATTAACAACAGGAGGGACTGGCTATATATGGGACGGTATGTCACTAGAGGCATCCAGATCCAACTTCATCTACGGCGGATCGGATACCGTTATGCCTGCGTCAGTTAACCTCCCCGTTATCTTGTATCTCGGCATTCCAGCTTAGGCCGGGAGGCCGAGGTAGAGAATAGCCGGAACAGAGATATTGACCGGGCGGCTTTCGGCTGCGATGCGCCCCGAGGGGCCAGTCGGGTATGTATAGAATCTCCCTACATCGAGAGTTATATTTGACTGGTTTAGATTCCCTTTATCATCAATCAAAGTAGCTCTTGTGCCGGAAATTCCTGCGTAAGTTGGTATGTCGTGCTCGTGGCTCTGTAGCGCATCACTCTGCCAGCTCCCCGCTTCCCGATCTCCTCCCCCCGTCCAAGCTCGGAAAGGCTTTTACCAATATAAAATGTCTAATCATAGGAGATTGTTATGACCATCCCTCAGCTTCATATGTATGATTTGAAGACTGGCGAGTACACTGGCAGCCGTGATGCCACTCGGCGTCCCAATGGCGAGTATATGCTGGAGGCGACCGGTGCGACGCCCGTTGCTTTGCCTGCCGACATTCCTGCGGGGCACATTGCCCGCTGGACCGGGGACGCGTGGGAGGCGGTGGAAGACCATCGCCAGCATATGGACGAGCGCGGTCGCAAGGAAGGCGGGACGCCTTACTGGCTTCCCGGCGACACGTGGCGTTCCGAGCCCCGGTATACGGAGGAGCTTGGCCCGCTCCCTACGGAGGCGCTTTTGGCGAAGCCGGAAAAGTCGGCCGAGGAGCTGGCGCAAGAAGCGCAGGCGAAGATAAAGGGGCGGCTTGCGGCGCTTGACGCAAAGTACCTGACTCCCCGCACCCTTGCGGGCCTGGCCGTCGGCGACGAGTATGCCCTTGAGCAGTGGCGGGCGCATGAGGCCGAGGCCGAACCGTTCCGGATCCAGCTCGCGGCGCTGTAGACCTGCCTTCCTCCTGTACTGTATGCATTCCGTAAACAATACAGGAGGATCGCAATGGGTTTGCGTTTCGTGGAATATCGCCGTCGGCAATGGGTTCTCAGGTACCGTGATCCGTGGAGCGGCAAGCAGCGCATCAAGAGCTTTTCGACTGAAGGCGAGGCGCGGCAGTTCGAATCCGTACAGGCCGAGATGCATATCCGCGAGCGGGAGCTGATGCGCCGGGCGAAGCGGCGCATGTCTTCGGCATCGGCGACAAAGGCCACGGTCGCGGAGCTCCTTGAGCGGTATGCGGGGACACTGGAAAACCCCACCACAAGGAGCACGACGACGCAGCATGCCGAACCGCTGACGGCTATTTTCGGCCACCGCCGGGCGCACTGCGTCACTTGCGACGATGTGCTGGCCTGGTGCGAAGTGCAGCGCCAGCGCGGGGTGGGGCAGTCCACCGTGCACCGCCGCGTGAGCATCCTGCGGGCGGCGTACGGATGGGCGGTACGGGCGCGTCTGCTGCTTTCCAACCCGTTGGTATCGTTGCGTATCGCCAAGCCCAAAGCCCAGCGCATCGCGCCGCCGTCCGTCAAGGAGGCGCGTCTGCTGTACGACGCGGCGGCCCCGCATATCCAGCGGGTCATCGTGCTCGGCATGGCGACCGGGGCGCGCATAGGCCCGAGCGAGCTTTTCCGGCTCCGCTGGTCCGATGTGGACGTCGGAACGGGCGTGATCAGGATGCCGAACGCGCACAAGGGGGCGGGGGAGGAATCCCGCGACGTGCCGATCCGGGACGACGTGCTTGGCCTGCTCAGGCGGTGGCACGAGGAGGACAGGCAGACCGGGTGCGCCTATGTCATTGCCTATAAAGGGCGCCCCGTCCGGAGCATTTCCAGCGGCTGGCACAACGCCCTGCGCCGGGCGGGCATCGCGCGGCGCATCAGGCCGTATGACTTGCGGCACGCCTTCGCCTCGCTGGCGCTTGTGTACGGGGCGGACATCAAATGTGTGGCGGAGACTATGGGGCACAAGAACATCACGATGCTCCTGAGCGTCTATCAGCATACCCTTTTCGAACAGCGCAGGCGGGCCGTCAACGCCGCGCCGGGGCTCTTTTCGGGCACGGGCGCGAAACGGGGCAAGAAAAAACGCCTCCCGCCCGGCAGGGGGAAGGAGGCCAGCGCGTTCTTCGAACCGGCCCCGGAACGCCGGGCGGCGCCTCCGCACGACGCGGCGGCCTCATGGGGCGTTGCCGCTTGCGTTTGCGCTGGAACCCGCGCGGCGGACAGGACGGATGCCGGGACTCCGGACGCACGGCAGCCGGACGGAAGCGGGGCGGGATGAGCGGGGATCCCCGGCGGGGTGGCCGTTTTGGCGCATTGCCCCGCTTGCCTGAAGGTCCTTTGATGCCGGGGAAGCTTGCGGCGGCAGGGGCGGCTTGGGGCTGAACAGCCGCACGCCACATCTTGGAAGCACCCGGGGCCTCCCGCGCAGGGGCCGCATTCGCCTCTTGCCGGGCTTTTCAGCCCCAAGCCGAACCCTCACGCGGCGGACCGTATGCCGGAATCCCCACGGCGGCCCGCTCCGCCAATGCGTTCATGCGGTCTTGGTTCGGACAGGGCGGGGCGTCAGCGCCGGGCCGGGGGAGGACAAAGGAGATAGGCAGCCGTTCCCATGCGGGGTCCCCCTCATGCCCCGGCTGGTTTCGCTTGATCCCGCAAGGAGGCGATCAGCACCTGATACAGGCATTCGGGGTCGATCGGTTTGGAGATGTGGCTGTTCATGCCCGCCGACAAGGCCGAAACAACATCTTCATGGAAGGCGTTGGCGGTCATGGCGATGATGGGGATCGCCTGCGATTCCGGCGAATGGGACGCGCGGATGGCGGCCGTGGCCGCGTAGCCGTCCAGCACAGGCATCTGGATATCCATGAGTATGGCGTCGAATGTTCCGGGGGCGGACGCCGTGAAGATGTCCACCGCTATCTGCCCGTTCTCGGCGCATGTGAAGGACACTCCCTTCATTTTGAGGATTTCCTCAGTGATTTCGCGGTTCAGATCGTTGTCTTCCACCAGCAGCACGTGACGGCCGCGCAAACTGGGCGCTTGGCCCTCCGTGCCCGGTTCCAGTTCCGCCGCGGCGGAGGCGGGTTTCTTTTGCGATACGGCGGAGAGCGTATGATAGAGGGCCGAAGAGAAGAGGGGCTTGGAAAGGAACGCGTTTGCCCCGGCCTCGCGCGCCCGCTGTTCGATGGACGTCCAGTCGTAGGCCGTAATAATGATGATCAGGGTTTCCGGCCCAACCACTTCGCGGATGCGGCGCGTGGCCTCGATGCCGTCCATCTCCGGCATTTTCCAGTCGATGAGGCAGACGTCATAGCCGTTGCCCCGTTCGTGGGCGTCCACGACCTGATCGAGCGCCTCCCGCGCCGTCAGGACCCACTTGGCCGCAATGCCCATCCGCCGCAGGATGAGGGCCGCATATTCGCAGGTGTCGAGGTCGTCGTCGACGACGAGCACTTTCATATCCCGCGCTATCTGCTCTTTTTTCTGGATATGGCCGTTTGGGGGGAGCGCAAGCGGGAGCTCGACGGTGAAGCACGAGCCTTCGTGCTCCTTGCTCCGTACCCCGATGGTGCCGTTCATGAGCGTGACAAGGTTGTGCGTGATGGCGAGCCCAAGCCCCGTCCCCCCGTACTTTTGCGAAATGGAACTGTCCGCCTGCTCAAAGGGTTTGAAGAGCCGCTTTTGGAAGCCTTCGCTCAACCCGATGCCGGTATCGCTTACGGTGAAGCGCATCAGCACGCCGCCGTTTTTGCGTTTCTGGCTGACCTCAAGCTTGATGGAGCCGCCTTCAGGCGTGAATTTCCTGGCGTTTGAGAGCAGGTTCAGCAGGATCTGGTTGATGCGCAGGGGGTCCCCCACCAGCTTTTCCTCTTCGATGCCGGACAGCGCCACGCTGAAGTGCTGCCCCTGCGATTCCGTCTGGGGATATATGATGGAGACGATGGAGTCGATCAGATTGGGGAGATCGAATTCCTCGTGGTGGACGGCGAGTTTCCCGCTTTCTATCTTGGACATGTCCAAAACGTCGTTGAGCAGCGACATGAGGTGCTTGGAGGAAAAGCTGATCTTATGGAGGCAGTCGGCCACCCGCCCGTGGTTCTGGATATGGGCGGCGGCGATGGTCGCCATCCCGATGATGGCGTTCATGGGGGTGCGGATTTCGTGGCTCATGCGGGAAAGGAAGTCGCGCTTGGCGGTGTTGGCCTGCTGCGCGCTCGCCAGCGCGTCCTTGAGCGTTTGCCGCGTCTTCACCTCGTGGGTGCGATCCGACAGGGACACGACGTACCGGATGGTGCCCGCGTTTTCCTTTACGGGGTACAGGTGAAGGTGCATGAAGCGGTCTTCGCCGGTCAGGGTATCCTTCATCGAAAAGTCGCATCCCTTCGGCGCGTCGAACGGTGCCTGTTTGGAGAAGTCGTCAAGCACTTTCTCATTCGCTGCCGAAAGCCGGGAATACAGGATGCTGATATCGTTGTTTCCAAGGCCGAGTATGCGGTCGGCGTTTCCGCTGACATACTCTATGCGTTTGTCCCGCACATGATAAATGACGAAGACGTCATCTATACTGTTGCACAGGATATCGAACAGCTTTTCCCGGTATGCGATGGCCTGTTCGGCCTTTTTTTGAAGCCGGTAGAAAAAGAACGCCACGGTCAGGACAACGAGGATGAGGAAAAAGGAACCGGCCGTCGCCATGTTGACGGTAAAGGAAGACTGCCCTACGAATTCACGCATCTTGCCGTTGGAAAAAGCGATAACCGTTTTGAGCGAATCCTCAAGCTCGATATAGGCGGGCTCCACATTGGCATCAATATAGGAAAGGATCTCCGTTTTCGAGTGTGAAGGGGAATAGGAAAGCCCTTCCAGCAAGGCATTGTGGAAGGCGTCCGTGGCATCGAAAAGCCTTTCTATATCTTTTTCAGGCCCCAGATACTTTTTTTTTATTTTATCCCTGTCCATATTCATTTTGAGGAAACGCTCATGGATGATAAGGGCAAGTTTTTTCTTGTCGCTCGTTTCGCTGCTCAGAAGTTTCCGATAAAAGAACTTCGTATCAAGGGCTCGTGAATGTATTTCGCGGGCGGTATTGGATACGGTATAAGGATGTTTGTATGCGGTAGAAACTTTTTCTTTTGTCTGATAGAGCAGGAATGTACTCACTAAACAAAAAATGATAGATACTGTACATATTATCATTATTCCCAGGAATGAATGACGCGTATTTTGCATAGAGTCCCCTTCACATTCCCCTTGTCTTATGCCCAATTATCAAAAGTATCATAGATTTACCTTTGATACATACACCGTAGCCATGATTCGTGCAACTCGTGAAATAATAAATGTATGAAACATTCCTGAAAAGAATAAAATAGCTTTAACGATAGTGAGTTGTTCTCTTTTTGGGGAAAGAGGCTGTTTGCCGCACCCAAAGATGCTATGAAATGAAAAACATACTATCCTGATAATGTGATATTTACTGTTTTTGGATAATAGATATGAAATGGCGGATCATGTTCTGTCAGCGTGTCTTATTTCCGATATCCGGCAGGAGGTGATTGGGTAGAGGGCAAGTTGCCGGGTGCGCGGGGGCCGGGATAGGCCGGAGAGAGGGCCTCCCCCTAGGCCGTGGGGAGTAGGCATGGGATTGCGGATGTATCTCCGCAAAAGCGCTTGAATGGGGCCGCCCCCGGCGGGGGCCGGATGCGGGCCGTGCCCCTGTTCCGGCTTCTTGAGGCTACCCCGGCACGTGGGGACTGATGGCCGGCGCGTGTACGCCATGCCGCCGTTCCTGAGGGGCACTCCCGCCGTGGGTCCGGACGGGCGGAGTTTGCCCGCTGTCCGGGGAGGACAGAGAGGGGCTGGCTGCGATCGCCGAAGTGCATCATGCCGCGCACGTCAGCCGTCGGCGTCCACTCTTCCCAGACGCGCTCGATGGCGTCTTGCAGCTCCAAGAAAAAGGAAGCGCCCGCATGTTCCCTAGGCCGTGGGGTGCGGAGGCTGCATGAGCCTCGCCCTGAGCAAGGGAACGTGCGGGCGCACATTCGAGATGGCAAACCAGAATAACGGCAGGGCCATTCTGTGCCGAAGAAGGGCCTCGGGACGCCATCATATGGATAAGACTGGCCGCAAAACGGGCAACCAGTGGGCAACCAAGGCCGGAAACGACAAAGAGGATACATACACTCTGGTATGTATCCTCTTGAAATCTATTGGTGCGCCAGGGAGGAATCGAACCCACGGCCCGCAGCTTAGAAGAACATTGGCGGGGTGCGGATAGGAAACCTATCAACACCATAACAGATTGTGCTTGTATGTTTATCTGCTCTAAGCCTAGGATAGGGAATCCCATAAACATCCGTACAGCGGGCAACCAACGGGCAACCATATGAGCGACGAATCCAAGCGGACGTGGCTGACGCATCCCGGCAAGCCGGGGGTCATCTACCGGGAACATCCTACACGCAAAACCGCGCGCAAGCCAGATCGGTTCTGGGCCATCCGCCACCGTGCCGGGGGAAAGCGCCTCGTCGAGACGCTCGGCTGGACTTCCGAAGGCTGGACGGCTGACATGGCCCACGCGCTGCTCGTGGAGCTGCAGCACAACGCCAAGCTCGGCCTGCGTCCCCAGACGCTGAAGGAGAAGCGCGAGCTGGCGGCGGGCGCAAAGGCCGAGGCCGCCCGGCAATCCGCCTTGGAGGGCCTGAAGGAGATCACCTTTGGCGAGCTTGCCGGGTTCTATCGGGAGTGGGCGGCCGCCAACCGACGGAGCGGGATAGGAGTCGCCCGCATTCTGGACAGGCATATCCTCCCCGAGCTGGGGGAGAAGCGGGCGGCCGACATTACGCCAGCCGCCGTGAACGAACTTAAAGCGCTGCTTGAAGCCAAGCGCCCGGAGAGGGGCCGCGGCCAGAATGACCCGGACGCCCGCCTCAGCCCGCAAACCGTGCTGCACTGCCTCAAAACCGTCCGTGAGGTCTACAATTACGCCTTGGAGACGCCCCACCCGGACATGCCCGAGAGGATGCTGTACGTCGGGAAGAATCCCGCCATCCTGAGCCGCAGGGGGCGCGGCGTGCGCGTCCCCGTGAGCGACGCCCGCAGGCTGCGCATCCTGACGGACGCCGAGATAGCGCAGCTCCTCGCCTACGAGGGGCAGCACAAGGCGTTCGCGGCGGAGCTGCGCGACATGATGCTGCTCTCGCTGGACACGGGCGTCCGGTCCGGGGAGCTGATCCGCCTGCGCCGCGAGGATGTGGACACGGAACGGGGCACGCTCCGCATCCTGTCGGGTTCCGATTTCGGGCTGACCAAAAGCGGCCGCACGCGCATCGTCCATGCCGGATACCTTTTTCCCGAGGCCCTCGACGTGCTCCGCCGCCATGCCCGGGGCGATTCCCCCTACCTGTTCCCCGGACGGGACGGCGGCGTGCGCGACGGCACCGCCTTGGGCAGGGCCATGAACCGTATAGCCGAGGCGCTGGGCCTGAACAGCGGCGTGACGGACCCGCGCAACCGGGTGGTCTGGCATACCCTGCGGCACACCTTCGCCACCCGGATGCTGGAGTCCGGGGTCGACATCTATACCCTCAAGGAACTGCTCGGCCATTCCAGCGTCGCGGTAACGGAAGGCTACCTGCACCTGTGCGACCGGGCCAAACGCGAAAAGGCGCTGGCCCGGCTCACGCTGGAGCGTGCGGTCACATCTCGGGGACATCAATGACCCTTACGCCCTTGTTTTCGAGATAGGCGACGAAGGCTTCCCGGGGGTAGTAGACCTGCTCCCCGATGAGTTGCCGCTGGCGGGGGCCTCTGCCGAGCTTGTCGTCGTTGGCAAGCGTCTTGGGGCTCAACCCGCCCCCGGTGAACCACTTGACCGCCTTGCGGGCGATCAGGGGCGGGTAGAGCGGAATCAGATAGCCCAATACGCTGGATTCTGCATGTTCTCCCATAGTTGCTCCTCCCTCCGCCCGGCGTGGGCGGGAATGGTCTCTGGGGGGACGCCGTCGCGTGGCGGCGTCCCCCCGCCGTTTACGGCCTCAAAAAAACAAACCCGAAAACGAACCCGGCCACCAGCATCGCAAGCGTCCAGTTCATTGTCCCCCTCCATACTGTTCCGCATGCACGGCGCGCACCAGCTGCATCATGGAAGCGATGGAGGCCAGCGCCTCCTGCCCTTCCTTGAGGATGCGGTCATGCTGGTCGCGGGGCAGGCGCCCGTCCCTGATATCCTCGGCGCACTCCGCCGCGTACTCGCCGAACTCCTTGACGCTGTTGATGAGCGTATCCATGAGGTCGGCGGTTCCCGTGCAGGGCTTTACTTTGACGAAGACGCCGCCCATCTCCCGCGCCATGAATTGCAGCGGCTCCACCGAGCCGGTCGTGGCCATGATGGGGAGGAGCCAGTCCGCATCAAGCTTGTGCTTGGGCTGCCCCGAAACGCTCGACATGAACGTCTGGTAGTTGAGCCCCAGCCGCTCCGCGATGCCTTTGCCGTCCAGCGTATCGCAGCCAAGCACGCTGGCGTGCACGCACTGGCGCAGTGAGGGAAAGCCGCAAGTGCCTCTCATGCTCTTTCACTCCGTTGAGTTGCGGTTTGTTGTGCGTTACCGCCGGAGACAGGCTCCGGCGCGTCCGGGGCCGTCCCGAACAGTCAAAAAAGGTTTTTCTTCCAGCCGGGCTTGGGGCCTGTTGGCAGGGTGAGAGGCTCGGGCAGTAATTCCTGCGGGATGCCCAGTTCAATCAGCCGGCTCACCCGTTCCGGCGGGGCCGTCTCTGCCAGAAAGATGCGGCGCAGCCCGACGCGGCTCATATCCATCTCTCGGGCAATGGACGCGATGCTCTTTCTGTTCCTCCGCAGAAACAAATAAAGCTTTTCTTGCTTCGACAATAAGGGTTGTGCTACAGGCGTAACAGATTGCATAAAGAGACCTCTCAGCCGTTTTTCTCAGTGCATTATCGGTTTTGCTGTTCGGGTATCGTTGAACAACTATGTAAAATCAAAAGATGGTGTAGTCAACATCAAAAGGAATCGGTATGGCCTTTTTAAAGAAAGATTGGTCATATAAATTTGAAATGGTTTATAAAACTTTTTGTTCCGTTGCTGCATCAAAAGATATGAAGGCGACGAACAAGACGTTTTGCGATTTTTTGAATATCTCCACGGGAAAATTGCAGAAATGGTCGAAAGGCCAATGGCCGAGCGCCGAAGATCTCGAAACAATCCACGACAAGCTGGGCTTTTCGTACAGCTGGCTGGTGACGGGGGAGGGCGATCCTTTTGAGGAGAGCTTCATCCCGTATCCTACGCCGGACGATACGGCGGAACTGATGAACCTCCGCCACGAGAACAGCGACCTGAAAGAGGAGCTCATGCGTTCTTACAGGGAGATTTCACGTTTGGGGCAGGAGCTGGTGGCGACGAATGAGGAGCGCCGCAAACTCGTGGAACGCCTTGAGCGGAGCGAGGTCGACGGGAGCGCGGAACGGGACAATCCCGGCCATGCTGCAAGCGCGTGAGGTGCATCTGGTGCCTCGCCTACGGGATGGGGCCGGGGTTGTGGCCATAACAGCCTGATAGCGGAACGGGATCATCCCCGTTCCGCTTTTTTCTTGCCCGCGTTCAAACGCCAACAGTTGTGTTTACCCTATCTCGGTGGAGAAGGTGCCGTTGCCGCGCAAGGCATCGAGGGCGCGTTTGGCAAGCGCCCGGC
>ERZ827194.1258-NODE-1258-length-11584-cov-4.12933_pt1 | contig 11584 bp, 9 predicted proteins | sample MGYA00519777_ERZ827194 | MGnify/ENA primary metagenome ERZ827194 (study PRJEB31778, sample SAMEA3449277) | human gut metagenome | biome: human gut; feature: human-associated habitat; material: faeces | place: United Kingdom | collected 2010/2012 ...
AGCGCATTTTCGGTGCTGCCAGACTTCTGCAAAAGCATGGCGTAGACTTTAATATTCTTACCGTTGTAACGGGAAATACCGCGGCACATATCACTGAAATCTATGATTTTTACCGCAAAAATGGCTTAGGATATCAGCAGTATATCGCCTGTCTGGATCCCTTAGAGGAACCTCATGGGCAAAATCCTTATGCTCTCTCACCGAAACAGTATGGGGAGTTTCTGATCACACTATTCCACCTATGGTATAAAGACTGGAAAAGGGGCCGCCAGCCGTACATCCGCCAGTTTGAAAACTACATCGGCATCCTAATGGGATACCGCCCGGAGGCCTGCGACCAGTGCGGTATCTGCAACATACAAAATGCCGTGGAAGCAGACGGCAGTGTGTATCCCTGCGACTTCTATGTACTGGATGAGTATAAACTAGGAAATTTTAATACAGATCAGTTGGATTCGATTGACAGGAAGCGGGCGGAAATCGGTTTTATTGAACGCTCCAAAAAGCTGAAGAAGAACTGCCTGTCCTGTCCATATTTTTCCATCTGTCGTGGCGGATGCCAGAGAAACCGTGATCTGGATATGGCAAGTGGACTTTATGTAAATTATTTCTGCGAAAGTTATAAAATGTTTTTCGACGCCTGTCTCCCGCTCATGAAAGAAGTTGCTGCAGCCGCGCAATGATTGTTACCCAAAAGAAAACTCTAAATATTCCTTTTCTCTTCAGAATTTATGGAATATTTAGAGTTTCTTTATTTCAGACTTACTAATGTATTTTATCTGACTTACCGGGCATTGAATGTTCTTTCAGAAGAATGTGATCTGATTCAGTCAGAGCTATATCGCAATCCAAAGTCTGTTTTAAAACGTAACGATGGAGTTCTTTACTACGACTGTACCAACTACTACTTTGAGATTGAACAAGAAGATGGAGATAAAAAATACGGAAAAAGTAAAGAACACCGTCCAAACCCTATCGTGCAGATGGGACTCTTTACCGACGGAGATGGAATCCCACTGGCTTTCAGCATATTTCCAGGAAATCAAAATGAACAGACATCTTTGAAACCGCTCGAGAAAAATCATAAAAATCTATTCTCCATATCTGATTCAGAAAAAAGACTATATAATAAAACGAAACTACACCGCTGAAAAAACTAGATAGAATAAGGCTTTCAGCGGTGTTTTGATAAATTTGACTGTCAAAAATTTAATTATATCGTAAAATAGATCGTTTGTCAACAGTGATTTTGAATTTTTTGAAAAGTTTTAATTTCTGTATAAACATCAAAAAAATGTACAATTACAACAATGGCAGATTCTCATCTGTGATCTCACCTTTGATAACTACATTTGTAGGTCCTGTAAGGAAAATACCGTGAACGCAAAGATCGCTATCCTTCACGTCATTGATCTCTTCAATATCTATATAAAGATTTCCTCCAGGAACATTAAACTTTACATTATTTCCGGAAACCTTTCCAAAATATGCAAGAACTGCTGCCGCACAGCCTGTTCCGGTTCCACAGGCATAAGTAAACTCTTCAACGCCACGCTCAAATGTACGTTCACACACCTCATCATTACCAATGACTTCAACAAAATTTACATTCGCCCCTTTTGGAAGTGCGCTGTTCCATCTTAAGGCACGTCCAAGTTCACGAAGTACATTTTCATTGGCATCCATAAGATGCTCAGCTCCACAAATGCGGGAAACATTTCCCTGATACTCAACAACCAGATGAGGAATTCCCGGATCGCCAAGTTCAAAATAGCTGCCTTTTATTGTAAAATCCCCCGCACCATTCCAAATATTATATTGATCATCCAGCCTGTATTCTCTGTTAAGCTCAACCACACTGGGATCATTTAACCGGATACGGTAAAGCTGCTTATTAATACGTTTTCCGGTAATAATACCTGCCGTTGTTTCAACAACAGGTTCTTCACCTGCAAATCCATTTTCATATCCATAACGGCAAATGCAGCGGGCTCCATTTCCACACATCTCTCCTGCCATGCCATCTGCATTATAAAAGCGCATACGATAGTCAGCCTTCACACCGGCACTTGGCTTGTCAACTGCCATAAAACCATCAGCACCTATGGACATGTGCCTTTTGCAAAGTATTCTTGCGCACTCTGAAAGTTGTTCTGCCGAAAGCTGTTCTTTTATATTATTAATAATAATAAAATCATTTCCAGCACCATTCATTTTCCAAAACTCCATAGAATTCCTCCTTCCAAAGGTTTTGCACAATATTACTTATTCTTTCCGTCAAGAATATCCACAATAGTCTTCTCCGTTCCTGTCATACCAGGTGATGCGATCAGCCCCATATTGCGCATGGTCTCTTCTGGAGTTGCGCCATTAATGCCGTGGGCATTGTAAATATATACGCCGTCCATAGCCAGTTCTACAGAGTCAAAGGCTGCATCTACTGCCACAATGCCTTTCATGGCACATCCCTGATTGCCGCCGTCACAGATCATACCTGTAATACTGCTTGCCATATTATTGATAACTTTTTCCATAGTCTCTGCACCGGCGCCTTTTAACCATGCCAGTGCACAGGCCATTCCCGTTCCTGCTGCAATAGCACAGCCGCAGAATGCAGACAGCTTGCCGGAATATTCCTTAATGTACATACATACCAGATAGCTTAGTGCAGTAGCACGAAGAAGCTGCTCATCTGTATAGTTATTGATCTTGTATACAGCATATAACGGCATGGTTGCAATAATACCATGGGCACCGGAACCGGTGATGCTCATAGCTGGTTTTGAAAGACCGATGACTCTCGCCTCAATCGCTCCATTGCAGAATAATGAAGCAGTCTTTCTTTCATCTTCTGATACCAGAAAACCACCATTCTTCTTTAACAGATATGGTCCGTAGGTAGTCTTTGGACTCTTTAAGCCTTCCTGAAGCAGCTCATAGTTTACTTTATATGCTTCTTTGATAAAATCCAGTTCCTGTGCAGAAACAGTATTTACATACTCTACCATCTGCGCCAGGGTATACTGATGGATCAGCGGTGTAGCCTCTTTGCTCTCCTGTGCTGCTTTTGCTTCCTTTTCAAATACTACAGTTCCATTTTCTGTGATCTTTGTAATATTTGTGTGGGCATCCTGAATAGTAACAACTGCCTCTGAGTCTTCTCCTGTTACAGTTGCTTCAATGAAAATGCGGCTGGTAATACTGCTCATGGAAACTGATATCATTCCTGCTTTGATCATTTCGCCTGCAGCATCTTCCTCTGCCTTTCCAATACCTTCCAGACATTCCAGGCCCTTCTTTGGATCTGCAGCAACAGCACCTAAAGCTGCAGCATAATAATTTCCCACCTCACTTGTTCCCGGAATGCCGCAGGTAAAGGCATTTTTATACATACCGCTGTTTAATCTTAAACCTACCCTTTTTACAGTGCCTTTTATATGAGCTTTTGCTGTGGATACAGCAAAAGCAATGGCTCCCGGTTCTGTAACACCAAGAGCTGGTTTCATGTCACTTTTTATCAGTTCTGTTAATGTATGCATCATATTTTCTCCTAAATCCTATATACAACAGATTTCGCAAAAAAGGATACTGCAAAATGTTGTTCTCATTTCACAGCACCCTCCTTTACATTCTCCCTTACCGCTTGCGCGATGACTTACATTTTTTTATACTGTATCTTAATGAACGATCACAAAAGAAAATTTCCCTGATCACTTTAAAACTTCTGCCAGATCTAATGTGATATTTCCATCTTCTCTTATGAAGCACGGGATTCCAAGACGCTCTGTACCGCGGATCTGCACATACAGATCAGAGTTATCACGCAAGTTTAAGTATGCTTTAAGATCTGCATGACAGGATAAAATGTCTTTAAAATCAATTTCAATACCTGCTGCAGCAAGCTGATGTAAAGCATAAAGGGTGTCCGGGCAAAGATGACTTCCAACTACTGTAACTTTCATAGTGATTTCTCCTCGTCTTTTATGTGTTCTTTATAAATGTTGGGGTCAAACGGTATTTTGACCCCCTGATACCGGATTGCTACGTGCTTGCGCTCTGCTGCCAGCCAGTTCAGGCAGCTTATCCATAAAGCGGATTAACCATTGATCTTTTTATTGATCCAGTCCTTACCTTCTACAACACGTGTGATCATCATAGAAGCAACAGCATCACCAGATGCATTTAAGCAGGTAGCCATTGGGTCTACTAAGAAACCAATGGTTGCGATCAGTGGGAATGCTTCTCCTGGGAAACCGAACAGGCTGACAATGAGCATTTCACCTACAAGGCCGCCGCCTGGAGCTCCGGATAATACGAATGCACTTAAAACTGCTACTGCGATTGCCATTGCATAGGTTCCAACACCTGTAAACTGCATGTTGAATACACCGTACAGGAAAGCGATCTTTGTAATAGCGGATAATACAGAACCGTCCATATGCATGGTAGCACCCATAGGAAGAACAATATTACTGATATCCTGAGGCACACCCATCTTATCACATGCTTCCTGGTTTACAGGGATGGTTGCACATGAACTCTGTGTTGCAAATGCAGTAATAGCTGGGTTGAAGATGTTCTTTGCCATGGCTTTTACGCCTTTCTTTCCGCCTGCAAAGTAAGCATATAACGGGAAGAATACAACGCCGTAAACAATACACATCGGATAGTAGATCAGCATGCAGCGGCCATAATCACCGATCAGCTGAGGACCAAATTCACCTACCAGGTTTGCAAAATATGCGCCAAGGCCAAGAGGAGCAAATTTCATGATCATATCAACGATCTTCATGATAATGTCATTTAAGTTGCACATTACTTTACCAAATGGGCTTTCCTGTCCGCCGCACTTTGCTACTGCAAGACCGGTAAAGATAGCTGCAACAATGATCGGAAGCATATTCTTTCTGCTCATCAGACCGGAGAAATCATCTACAGTCAGTGTACTAACGATCATATCACCAACACTTGCCATTTCTCCCATTTCGCCGCTAGTCATCTCAATAGTAGTATTTGCAGCTGGTGGGAATACATTTACAACTACCAGTACCAGAACAGATGCGATCAGTCCGGTTACAATAAATACACCAATCAGGGAACCAAGGATCTTTCCAAGACGGTTCATATTTAACATACTTCCTACTGCATTAACAATAGAAACGAAAACCATAGGTACTACAACCATAAACAGCAGGTTGATGAATACATTACCAATTGGTGCAAGTATAGTTGCTTTCTCTCCTAAAATTGCTCCAAGGATCGCTCCTAAAATAATTCCTCCTAAAAGGATCAGCGGAAAGCGGTAGCTTTCCCAGATTTTCTTCTTGTCCATAATTTCCCCCAAAATTATCTCGTTTTGTATTGTTTTAAATTGTACTGTTTAAAATTACACTGTATTTTATTTGTCCAGTGCATCTACAGCATCTTTTAACTGTCTCAGAGCTTTTTCCAGTACGCTGCGTGGGCATGCTACATTCAGACGCATAAATCCAGTCAGGCTTCTTCCAAAGGTATATCCTTCATTTAATCCAATCTTAGCCTTCTCGATCATAAACTTTCTTAATTCTTCATTGCTCATTCCCAGATCACGGCAGTCTAACCATACAAGGTAAGTTGCATCCGGGATGTTTGGCTTGATCTGAGGAATGTTCTTCTCGCAGTATTCCTTAACAAAATCAAAGTTTGCAGACAGATAAGGAAGCAACTGGTCTAACCACTCGCGGCCTTCTCTGTAAGCAGCTTCAATAGCAACAGAGCTGAATGCATTATTTCTGTGGATATCCATTGAGCTCCAGTAACGGTCGAAATCTGCCTTCATTCTCAGATTTGGGAAAATGGTGGTAGATGCCTGAAGACCCGCCAGGTTGAATGTCTTTGTTACGGAAACACAGGTTACTACATAATCATGGATCTCTTTGGAAATAGTAGCAGTTCTGGTATGCTTCTTTCCGTGGAAGATCAGATCAGAATGGATCTCATCAGAAATGAGCATTACCTCATTTTCCATACAGATCTTTGCCATTTTTTCCAGGTTTTCTTTATCCCACACAAGACCTAATGGGTTGTGAGGATTACACAGCAAAAACACTTTACACTCTTTTACCTTACGTTCGAAGTCCTCGTAATCTACATGCCAGCTTCCATTTTCTTCTACCAGAGGATTTTCTACTACTACACGGCCAATTGCCTCTGGAATGTCATAAAACTCAGAATATACAGGAGTCTGGATCAGGATCTTATCTCCTGGCATTGTGTAGATCTTCATCAGGGATGCCATGGTCTGAACAACACCAAGGCACCAGCTCATGTGCGAAGTTTCCGGCTTCCAGCCATAATATTTCTCTTCCCATTCCTGTACTGCCTCAAAGTAACTTGCCGGTCTGGATGTATATCCCCATATACCTTCCTCCGCTTTCTTTTTGCATGCATCGATGATCGGCTGGGCAGTTTTGAAATCCATATCAGCTACCCATAACGGGATCACATCTTCGGTTCCGAACTTCTTAAGTCGTTCATCATACTTAGAAGAACGGTTGTTGCTTCTGTCGATCACTTCATCAAAGTTGTACTTCATTACGATTTCTATCCTTTCTTTCCCGTTTCCGGTTGATGCTTATATATAAAGCAAATCCCGTGCCAACTTTTATTTTTCCGCTTTTTTTATTGAAAAAAATAATTTCCTTTAGTTTTATGTCGATTTTCTGAAAAATTCTGGTATTTTTATTAGGTCGATTTTCGTAATTAATCATTTTATTGGTTGTATTTATAGGCTTTTCAGGTTTTTAATTGGTTGTAAATTGGTTGTCAACCCATTTTAAATCTATTTTTAATTAATCTTTAATTTATTTAACCCTTTTTCTGTAATTTTACTTCCCCCTCTGCCTCTGCCAACCTGGATCAATCCCTCTTTTGCCAGTTCATCTAATAAATCCCGCACCTGTTTCTGGGTCATAGAGATATGATCCTTTTTTGCTGCCTCCAGTATCTTCTCTCTTCCTGCTGTCTCTCCTGCTTTCCAGGCTAGTGCCAGCTGATTTAATACAAACCGTTTTTTATCTACTGCAGCCTGATAGGCCATGTCTGCTTCTTTGTCATCTGCTGCATTGTCATTTACTTCCCCTTCACCGTCATCTGATCCGTCATCCACAAACCGGGTCATTGTAGGCGGCAGATCTGAAAGTCCGATCACCGGCTTTGCCAGATAATTAAAATACTCTACTGCATTCTGAAGTTCTCTTATATTTCCCGGCCATGGATGCCTGCGTAAAAATGTCTTAACACCTTCTGACAAAGTAAAATCCCCGCCCATTTTCCGCATAAAATAATCCAACAGCAAAAAAATATCATCCCCCCTCTTTCTTAAAGGCGGTATCTCTACTGTCAGTGCATTTAAACGATAATACAGGTCTTTCCTGAAACTTCCATCCTGTATCTTTTCTTCCAGGGATTCATTGGTAGCTGCCACAATCCGCACATCCACACGGATAATGCTGCCGCCACCTACACGCATGATCTCCCCTTCCTGAAGGACACGCAGAAGTTTTACCTGCATGGAAAGGCTCATTCCTTCCACTTCATCTAAAAATAAGGTTCCCTGGTGGGCAAATTCAAAAAGTCCTGGACGGCCTCCCTTTTTTGCTCCTGTAAAAGCGCCTTCCTCATAACCAAAAAGTTCACTTTCCAGAAGATTTTCCGGCATGGCAGCCACATTAATGGCGATAAATGGTCCATCTGCCCGTCTGGAAGCCTGATGGAGCGCATGAGCCATCAGTTCTTTTCCTGTACCAGTCTCACCCATAAGAAGGACCGGGCTGTCTGTTGCCGCCATTTTCCGCAGAATATTTTTTGTTTCTGTAATCGCTGTGGAAATACCTATCACGTCATCCAGCGTATATCTGGCATAATGGCCTTTCTGCATCATCTGCCTTCGAAGGGCATTCTGACGGGACTCCTGCTCATTAAACTTCTGGAGCATGGCAAAGGCACCTATGCAGTTTTCCTTCCGCACAACCGGCACTACTGCAAGGGAAATATCGGTTCCGAACAGACGGATTATCTTCTCAGGAACCGCTTTTTTCTCACGAAGGACCTGATAAAAAGGAATATAAGGAAAAACCTCTTCCCCCTTTTTCCCCATAGTAAGTTCTTCAGAAATGCGGGCGATCTGACATGCCTTTTTATTGCATACAAAAATATCTCCTGTTTCGTTCACACCGATCAGACCTTCATCCAGGCTTTCCGCCAGAATATGCATCTGGCTTTCCTGCCTGCGGCTTTTAGCATACATCAGGTCAAAGCTGTAGTGATTGGAGGCCACTACCTTGGCATAATTCATAAAGCTTTCTGTTTCCGGCAGATATTCCAGTCCCAGACGCAAAGCTATTTCTACCATCATTCCATAGGAACAGGGACGGTGATCACAGTCGATCACTGTTTTTACAGAAGGCGGCACAAAACGGGATTCACCGGGAGTTACCGCAATATCCACCGGTTCTTCTAAAACAGCGCCGGGATAATAAGGAATGAACTGCAGATGGTTTACTCCAAGAGAGCTTAACTGGGTAATAGCCTCTCTTGCCATATTACTGGTAACATTCACAAACAGCACTTTCGTTCCTTGTGGTATCTCAAACAGTTTTTTTAGGGTTTCCCAGTAAAAAGTAACCTCAATGGACATGATCTGACTATCAATAGGCACATGGCGGGCCTCTTCTTCTGCAGAACCATAGGCATCTGTAGATATAGCAAACAGATCCGCTCTTGGAAGAACTCCGGCAGCTGATCCATCTCTTACGCTATAACCCACTACTTCCGCATATTCACCAAAAAGGTCTCTTACTTCTTTTGTATAGGAAGCACCGGCCAACGGATCCAGCGCCACAACTGCAATTTTCTTCATCGTATTTTACACCAACCCTTTTATGTACTCTCAAACTTTTTTACCAGAAAAACATATCTGTTTTTTCTCCTTCATTTATGATACCATTAATATTATCCCTAAAACAACTGTTTTATAAATGCAAAAACTTTGGAGGCATTTTATGACATTTACATATAAGATCCCCTGTTTGGATCTTAAGCAGACTGCCGGGTCAGGACAGGTTTTCAGAATGATACCGTCAGATAAAACTACCAATACCTGGCAGGTCATAAGCCATGGTCATTTTTGCTTCATCCGCCAGGAAAATAACACTTTTTTTCTGGAATGCGAACCAGATTTTGAGGATTTCTGGAAGAACTATTTTGATATGGATACAGATTATGAGAAAATGATCGTATCGATCACGCCTGGGGATACATATTTGCAGGCAGCTGCCCAGGCAGGAAAAGGCATCCGCATCCTGCGCCAGGATACCTGGGAGATGATCATTACCTTTGTTATTTCCCAGCAGAAAACCATTCCTGCCATCCGGGCGTTGGTGGAAGCACTTTGCAGCCGGTATGGGACAAAACTTTTATTTACTGCCGATACATGCGATACAGAAAATGATACCAATTGTCACCAGCTTTATGCATTTCCTACTCCTGAGCAGTTATGTCAGGCCTCTTTCGAGGATCTTCTGGCTTTAAAACTGGGCTACCGGGCAAAATACATCTACCGCCTCTGCCACGATGCAACTGACGGCCATCTGGATCTCGCCTATTTAAGCACACTGGACTATGAAGCTGCCATGGATTATCTTACCGGCTTTTACGGCATTGGCAAAAAAGTAGCCAACTGCGTATGCCTTTTCGGTCTGCATCACATTGATGCATTTCCCGTAGATACCTGGATCGAGAAGATCTTAAAGGAACATTATTATGATGCAGAAAAATACAAAGATCTTCCAAAAGCCAGACTTTATGACCAGATGATCACTGACTCCTTTGGATGCTATAAAGGCTATGCGGGAGTCATGCAGCAGTATATTTTTAACTATGAAAGAAATGTAGTATATGGTAAATAGTTAGTCAAATTACAGTTACAGGAAAAAGAGACGCTGTCTTTGGTGGTAAAAGAATACATATCCAGGCAGGATGCAGCGGAACTAGCTGAAGTGAGTGTATCGACAGTTCCGGATGGAGTGGATGCGGAGTTATTGATGAAGGAGTTGGAGAATCCGGAAAAGGCTGCGTTATTGACATCGTTGATAAAGATAATGAAGACATGAGACTAATAAAAATTGCGATATTGTATGGATAAATTATCTATACAGTATCGCTGTTTTTATGTTAATATATATGAAAATAGAAGGATATTTGGGAGAATTTGTAAGATATATAGCACATACATGGAAAGGGAAAGTAATGTTAACAATAAACCAGTTAATGAAATATTTGAGGACAAAACATCATATTACTGTTAAAAGTAATCAAGCGCAGGATTTACGAAATATGGGATATTATCACGGCTTTAAAGGATATCGTTTTATTCGTATACCAAGTCAGAGAATTCCGTTTACATCTTTAGATGAAATTATTGCGTTGAATAAATTTGATATGCATTTAAAAGCACTTTTTTACCCTAAAGTAATGTTTATTGAAAATGCTCTAAAAAGTTATGTTATTGAATCAACTTTGAAAAACGCAAAATCGGAGAATTTGGATGTTATTTTTAACAAATCAATTACTGATTATCGATCATATACTCCGGGAAGTGATATGTATCATAAGCAATATGCTAAGAGAATGATGCTCAAAGGTAAGATAAATAGTGCATTGATTCGAGATTATGGAAATAATAAAAAAACAGTGAATCATTTTTTTGATGCAGATAAATCAATACCGATATGGGCAATATTTGAATCTCTTACGCTTGGAGAATTTGGTACATTTTTTGCATGTGCAAATTCTGATGTTAAGTTATATACATCAGCAACATTACACCTTCCCAATAATCTTGATTCAGATGGAAAAATAACAGAGTATATTATATACTCGTTAAAGGATCTTAGAAACGCGATTGCACATAATAATATTATTTTTGATACAAGATTCAGAACGGGTAAGATAAATCAAAGATTAGTGGCTCTGTTAGAAGCAGAAGTTGGAATTGTAAATCTTGATTTTAAATATATTTATGCGTACATTATTCTTTTGACATATGTTTTGAGAAAAATGGGAGAATCCAAGACAACATGTAAACAATTTTTGAATGCATTTATTTCATCGACTGATGAATTACGTAATCAGCTTCCGGCAAACGTATGTAATCAAATTTTGGGAACCCAGCAACGTTCTCATCTTAAGCAATTACAAAATTTTATTAGTAATTCCTGATAGAACTTGCATAAATTTTGACCATATGGTATATTATATCTATGAATTGCGGTGGGCGTCTTCGGACAACACCTTGAAAGAGCTTGATGCGTCGGGCTCTTTTTTTATTGTAATATGTGCACGGTTATGGGGCTGTCGCAAAATCATCAAAAATAGATGATTGAGCGGCAGCTCCGTCACTTTGACATATAGCAAGGCTGAGTGTATGAGAAAAACTCTGTAAATAAGATTCTTCTATGATAATTAAGAGCGATGAGCTTGATAATCAGGGGTAGTGTAAAATAGTTTGTGTTTTTGGTAAAAAATAACTCCTTTTTGGTAAGAA
>ERZ827194.1259-NODE-1259-length-11580-cov-2.75965_pt1 | contig 11580 bp, 10 predicted proteins | sample MGYA00519777_ERZ827194 | MGnify/ENA primary metagenome ERZ827194 (study PRJEB31778, sample SAMEA3449277) | human gut metagenome | biome: human gut; feature: human-associated habitat; material: faeces | place: United Kingdom | collected 2010/2012 ...
CGCCTTCCCGGATATTCAGAATTTCCAGTAGGTTATCCTTGTACATATCCCAGGAAAAAATCACATAATACAGTCTGGCTCCTATAATGCCAAAGACCACACCGATCATCCCCATATCCAGATAATTTTCTGGATCCTGTCCGGTACGCTTTGCCTCTGCTGTAGCAATCACAAAGCCAAGGAGAATTGCGGTTCCTATGATGATTCCATAATATGCAATTTCAAATCCAAAGATGGAAATGGTCTTTCCGACATGTTCCAGATGGATTCCAAGATTGGGAAAACTAATATCATAGTGCATGCTTCCTGCCTCCAATTTTATACGTTAAACCGGAATACGATAATATCTCCGTCCTGAACGACATACTCTTTTCCTTCCAGTCTGACCAGACCTTTTTCTTTTGCTGCCGCATGGGTTCCACATGCCATCAGATCATCATAACTTACCACCTCTGCGCGAATAAATCCACGTTCAAAATCTGTATGGATCTTTCCAGCCGCCTGTGGTGCTTTTGTTCCTTTTGTGATCGTCCATGCCCGGCACTCCTGTTCTCCTGCTGTCAGGTAGCTGATCAGTCCAAGCAGATGATAACTTGCTTTGATCAGTTTTTCCAGACCGGACTCTTCAAGTCCAAGATCATCCAGAAATAATTTCTTTTCATCCTCATCCAACTCTGCAATCTCCTGTTCAATCTGTGCGCAGACAACAAATACTTCACAGTTTTCTTCTGCAGCATACTCGCGAACTTTCTGAACCCCTGCATTGTCTGCACCGTCATTTGCCAGATCATCCTCTGTTACATTGGCTGCAAAGATCACCGGTTTGTAAGTCAGCAGGTTATAGCTTGTCAGCCATTCCTGTTCTTCCTCATCATCTGTTGTAAAACTCTTGGCCATCTTGTTTTCTTCCAGATGTTCTTTGATTCTTTTTAACAATTCCAGCTCTTTTGCCGCTGTCTTGTCATTTCTGGAAAGCTTCACCACTTTTGCGATCCTTCTCTCCAAAATCTCCAGATCGGAAAAGATCAGTTCCAGATTGATCGTCTCAATGTCACGCAATGGATCAATGCTTCCATCCACATGGACAATGTTGCTGTCTTCGAAGCATCTTACGACATGCACGATCGCATCGACCTCCCGGATATTAGCAAGAAACTGGTTTCCAAGCCCTTCTCCTTTGGATGCTCCTTTCACAAGCCCTGCGATGTCTACGAACTCAATCGCTGCCGGTGTGATCTTCTTTGTGTTGTACATCTCGCCCAGCACATCCAATCTGTGATCCGGCACTGTCACAACACCTACATTTGGATCAATGGTACAGAACGGATAGTTTGCAGATTCTGCGCCTGCCTTTGTCAATGAATTGAATAATGTACTCTTTCCTACGTTTGGTAACCCTACGATACCTAATTTCATTTTTTCTATTTCCTCCTCTAATCCCGCGTCTCCATCAAGATCACAATCCCTTCCGGAAACGTAATCCTGACCGCCTCCTGTGCAAATGCATTGCTTACACAGAGACTGTCATACGCCGTTAATTTATGATTTTTCAGCGGATACTTCGCTCCCTCAATATTAAATTTCTCCACACTCTCTCCCAGTGGAAACACCGAAAAGTACGGTCCGTATGCATCTTTCTTTGAAAGTGTGATTTCCCGGTTCAAAAGCCGGATCTGATTGTGACTGTCCACTATCCGCACATCTGCTCCTGCATCCAGTCCGATTTTTAAACATTGTACATTTGCCCATATATGATCGATCCGATTTCCGGTCGCTCCCAGGATCAGGATGTTCTTTCTTCCCAAATCCAGACACAAGCGCAGTGCGATTTCTGTATCTGAGGCATCTTTGACCGGATTGAACTTGCGGATCGGCACTTTTGTTTCTTTCTCATAGTACCCCAAAATTTCACCGGATACGCTGTCAAAATCTCCCACAATATAATTCGGGCAGATTTCATGCCTGTAAAGAAACTCCAGTCCTCTGTCCACTCCTATGATAAACTCAATCTCCGGATTTTCCAGAACAGATCTTGCAAATTCTTCTTCCAGCATCCCGCCGCTTACGATCACAGTCCATCTATTCATTGGCGCTTAAAATCTCCATAAATCCTTTTACGTTCTCTTCTACATTTCCTTTAAACACAGCGGATCCTGCTACGATTACATTCGCTCCCGCATCCAGAACTTCTTTGACATTGCTGTGGTAGATTCCTCCGTCCACCTCAATATCCGCCTGAATCTCTCTTGTATCCAGCAGATTTTTCAGCTCTCTGATCTTATCCAGTGATTCCGGAATAAACGCCTGTCCGCCAAATCCCGGTTCCACAGACATGATCAGAAACATCTCCGTTTTATCCAGTACCGGTTCCAGTGCAGATACCGGTGTATTCGGTTTAATCGATACTCCCGCCTTCATTCCGCATGCATGGATCTTATCCACAGTTTCCACCAGATTCTCACATGCTTCTACATGAACCGTCAGAATATCAGCTCCTGCTTTTGCAAAATCTTCCACATAACGAATCGGCTCTGTAACCATCAGATGCACATCCATCACCTGCTGTGTATGCCCTTTGATGGATGCAAGAACCGGCATTCCGAAAGAAATACTCGGCACAAACATTCCATCCATCACATCAAAATGGATATACTCCGCTCCTGCTGCTTCTGTCTCTTTTAACTGCTCGCCAAGTCTTTTAAAGTCTGCCGACAAAATCGATGGTGCAATTCTGTTTCTCATAAATCAATACCTCTTCTTTTCTTTCAATTCTGTATACATCTCCAGATAATTTTTATATCGGACCGGATGGATTTTTCCTTCTTCCAGCGCCTCTTTTACCGCACATCCCGGTTCATGCACGTGATCGCATCCCTGAAACCGGCACTGCCCTTCATAAGAAGCAAATTCCCGAAAATAGTACTTCAATTCTTCTTTTTCAAAATCATTGACATAAAGTGAGCTGAATCCCGGCGTATCCATAATGTAGGAATCCGCATCTACTGCGATCAGCTCAGAATGCCTTGTGGTATGCTTTCCACGTTCAATCTTTCTGCTGATCGTTCCGGTTTCCATCTGCACCTGATTCTGAAGCAGATTGATCAGAGACGATTTCCCGACTCCGGAAGGTCCTGCGATCGCCGTTGTCTTTTTCAGCAGAAGACGACGGATTTCTTCTATATTCTCCTGCTCCAGTGCGCTGGTAAATACGATCGGATATCCACATTTCTCATAGATTGCTTCTAATTCTGCAATTTCCGGACTGGTCGCAATGTCTTTCTTATTAAAACACAAAACTACCGGTATCTCTTTTCGCTCCATCATGACCAGAAACCGATCCAGAAGATTGAAATGCGGCGCCGGCTTTGTCACTGCGAACACCACCAGTGCCTGATCGATGTTTGCCACTGCCGGACGGATCAGCTCATTCTTTCTGGGAAAAATCTCCACAATATTCCCTGTCTTATTTTCTTCATCCAGTATTTCTATTCGGACATTGTCCCCTACTAAAGGCTTGATCTTCTCTTTTCGGAACACGCCTTTTGCCTTACACTCATAAACACCGGATTCTACTACGTTTACGTAGTAGAATCCGGCAATTCCCTTGATTATTTTTCCTTGCATAATTTCCTCTGCTGTCAGTGGTTCGCTCCTGACGATGAACCACCGTTTGATCCGCTGTCATTTCCATTATTGTTATCTCCGTCTGTCGGCGGATCCGGTGTCACATTTTCCGGTCCGAGACTGACCACAATATCAACTGTTGCCCCTTTTTCGATCTGACTTCCAGGTGTCACAGACTGACTGATTACATATCCTTTTGTAACAGTAGAATCATAAGATTCTGTCACATTCGCTGTCAGACCTAATCCGGAAAGCTTTGCTTCTGCCTGACTTCTTGTCAGACCGGAGAGAGTCGGTACTTCTACAGTCTCTGTCTTCTTGCCTTTGCTCAGAACATAATTGACAGTCGTTCCTTTTTCCACCTGTTCACCGGCTGCCGGCACTGTCCGGATAATGGTGCCTTCCTCATACTCATCACTATACTCACTGGAGCTTTCACTTCCAAGTGTCAGTCCCACTCCCTGCAGCGTAGTCTGGGCACTGTCCGGATCCACACCGGATACATTCGGTACACTGATCTTCTCTTTACCCATGCTGACAACCATTGTCACTGTATTGCCCTCTGCCCACTCTGTTCCGGCTGTCGGATTTGTGGAAATCACATAGCCCTGCGGTACACTGTCGCTGTAATCTGTCTCAGATGCCACAACAAATCCTTTGTCTTCCAGCTGCTTTTGTGCATCCGCCTCAGATTTTCCTGTTACATCCGGTACCTTGGCAGTTTTTTCTGCCGGTCCGCTGCTGATCTTCACAGTGACCGTCGAATTCTCTTTTACTTTTTCTCCTGGTTTTGGATCCTGTTCCGCAATCTCGCCTTTTTCATATTTGTCTGAAGCGACCTGACCTGCTGACTGATATCCGATGTTCTTCTTTGTGAGTGCTTTTCTTGCCTCTTCTTCCGTCATTCCCCGAATATCCGGTACAGAAACCTTCTTTTCCTTCTCTTCGGTCACTACCTTGTCAGGCATGAATCCACCGACTGCCTTACTGATTCCAAAGATCACTCCGATCGCAACAATAACTGCCACAACGATCATCAAAATCTTTGTGACCTTTTTCATCTGTGGATCGACTTCTTCTTTTTTGCCTTTTCTGCCATCTTCCCGACGATTTCTTCGATCGTATGAATCCTCATCATACTCCTCGTCGTCATAGGATTCGTCCGGATCATCATAGTCCTCACCGTCATAATCCCGATTCTGAACTCTTGCGATCTCCTGCGTATCCATGACCACAGTCTCATCCACATTGTTCACTTTGGGTCCGTTTGAAATAAATCCTCCCTGCGGATCTACCAGTGCCCGTTTCAGATCAAGCAAAAGCTCTTCACAGTTCTGATACCGATACATAGGACTCTTCTGTGTACATTTTAAAATAATCTTCTCCAGGCTCTTTGGCGTATCCGGCACTTCCACAATTGGAGAAATGATTTCCTCCTGCAAGTGCTTGATCGCCACAGTGACCGTAGACTCGCCATCAAACGGAACATGCCCTGTCACCATTTCATACATACTGATACCGGCAGAATAAATATCACTTTTTTCATCTACCACGCCGCCCCTTGCCTGCTCCGGCGATGTGTAATGAACCGATCCCATCACGCTGGTGCTGATCGTATTGGACGAAGTCGTTGCTCTTGCAATTCCAAAATCTGTAACCTTTACTTTTCCGTCTTTTGAAATAATGATATTCTGCGGTTTGATATCCCGATGTATGATATGCTGGTTGTGGGCTGCCTGAATTCCCGTCACCATCTGAATGGAAATGCTGATCGTCTCTTTTGCAGAGAGTCTGCCTTTTTTCTCGATATATTCTTTTAATGTGATGCCTTCCACAAGCTCCATCACCATATAATAAACTCCGCGGTCCTGCCCCACATCATATACGTTAACTACGTTCGGATGCATCAGACCTGCTGCTGCCTGGGCTTCGCTTAAGAACTTTTTGATAAAAGTCTCATCTGAGCGAAAATCGCTCTTCAGCACCTTGATCGCCACATACCGGTTCAGCTTATGATCTTTGCCCTTATACACATCCGCCATACCGCCGGAACCGATACGATCCAGGATCTCATAGCGCTTTCCTAAAAAGATACCTTCTTTTAACATATACTCACCTCATCTGCGAACGGCTCTACCAGTACGATCCCGATATTATCCGTACCGCCGTTCTCTTTTGCCGTTTCTACCAGAGACTGTGCGGATTCCACAATATCTCTGCCCCCCTGTACAATATGGAACAGCTCTTCATCCTCCACCATATTGCTGAGTCCGTCTGTACACTTCAGAATGATGTCTCCCTTTTTCAGACGGTGCTCATAAAAATCAACCTCTACGCTGTCTTTTGCACCGATTGCTCTCGTAATGATATTTTTATCCGGATGATGCTTTGCTTCCTCCGGCTTGATCCCGCCAAGGCGTACCATCTCTTCCACCAGAGAATGATCTTTTGTAAGCTGTACGATTCCCTGATTGATCAGATACAGCCTGCTGTCTCCTACGTTTGCAAAATACATCAGCACTACCGTAGTCCCCATCCCCTTTAAATGAGGATCCTCGGAAGCTTTTTTGATGATCTCTCTGTTGGCTGTCTTGATCGCCGAAACAAGCGCTCTCTCTACGTCCTGCTCGCTGGTATTCTCCAGCTCGCGTTTTAAAACTTCCACTGTATACTTGGAAGCATAATCACCTGCCTGATGACCGCCCATTCCGTCTGCAACAACAAACAGATTCGGAAGAGGTCCCAGAGGATTGTCTGTCATATAGACATAGTCTTGATTCACTTGTCTTACCATCCCAACATCTGTAATGGAAAATGTCTTCATACGCTCTCTCCTTTACTCATTCTCTGTTTTTACATAGCGTCTTCTGAGCTGACCACAGGCACCGTCAATATCTGCGCCCATTTCTCTTCTTATAGTAACATTTATTCCGCTTTTTTCAAGTTTATTTTTGAAATTCAACGCATTTTTGCGGGAAGGCTGCTGAAAATCACGCTCTTTGATCGGATTGACCGGAATCAGATTCAAATGACAGTTGCGGGATTTTAAGATTCCGATCAGTTCCTCTGCATCTTCCTGTGTGTCATTCACTCCGTGAACAAGGCTGTATTCAAAAGTCACCCTTCTTCCTGTCTCCTGAAAATAAAAATCACATGCTTTGAGCACTTCCTGCAAGTCATATTTATTTGCCACCGGCATGAGCTGCTTTCTCTTTTCCTGAGTAGAGCCGTGCAGAGAAAGTGCCAGTGTGATCTGCAGATGCTCCATGGCAAGCTCGCGGATCTTCGGCACGATCCCACAGGTGGAAACCGTGAGATTTCTCTGGCTGATATGCAGTCCGTGTTCATCTGTAAGCATACGGACAAATGTCAGGAAATTCTCATAATTATCCATGGGTTCTCCGGTTCCCATCACAACAACATTGGAGACTCTTTCTCCTGTGATCTTCTGGATTTGATAAATCTGCCCCAGCATCTCAGACGGCGACAGATTTCTCTCCAGCCCACCGATGGTAGAAGCACAGAATCTGCATCCCATCCGGCAACCCACCTGAGAAGAAATGCAGACGGAATTTCCGTGCTTGTAGCGCATCAGCACACTTTCCACCACATTTCCGTCAGAAAGCTGAAATAAAAACTTATTCGTTGCGTCAATCTTCGAAATCTGACGCTCCAGCATTTTTACCGGAAGGATCTCATATTCCGCCTCCAGTTTTTCCCGGAGCGCTTTGGAGAGATTCGTCATCTCTTCAAAACTGTCAGCAAGCTTTACATGCAGCCATTCATAAATCTGCTTTGCACGAAATTTCTTTTCCCCGATCTGTTCCATCTCTGCGGCCAATTGTTCATATGTATATGCGCGAATATCTTTCTTCATCCTTTTTCTATCCTTTTATTTCTTTCCGAATCTGGCAATAAAAAAGCCGTCACTTTTATGAATTCCCGGAAGCAGCTGCAGACATCCTGCTTCTTCCACACTATTCTGAAGAGTGCTACACAGTCTGTCCGCGATCGGATCCAGTACAAATTCCGGAAATTCTTTTAAAAACCAGTGTACATTTTCTATATTTTCTGCCGGATTGATCGTACAGGTGCTGTAGATCAGCGTTCCTCCCGGCCGGACATAGGACGCAGCATTTTTCAGAATCTCCCTCTGCAGTCCTGCCAGCTCTTTGGTGCCCTGTTCGGTTGCTTTATATTTTAAATCTGTCTTTTTTGCAAGAACCCCTAATCCGGAACAGGGCAGATCTGCAATCACAAGATCCGCCGCATCTTTTACATCCGCATCACAGACAGTCGCATCTTTTTGTACTGCGTGAATATTCGTAAGACCGCTTCTCTCGATATTTTCTGTGATCAATCCTACTTTATACAGGCTTAGATCTCTGGCTTCTACACTTCCTGTTCCCCGCAGTTTTTCTGCAACATGAAGCGCTTTTCCGCCCGGTGCCGCACAGACATCGATCACCCGATCCCCTTTCTTTGGATCTGCGAGTTCTCCCACCAGCATGGAACTGATATCCTGGACATAAAACTCTCCCTTTTGAAAACTTTCCAGCTCTGAAAGATGATCATAGTCCTGAATCCAGAACGCGTAGGACAGATATGGATGCGGCGTTACCGTAACCCCTTCCTTTTGCAGGCTTTCTTTCAGATTTTCCGGCGTTGTCTTTGCCAGATTACACCGGATCGTCACCGGTGTCTCTTCCTGGAAGGCCTGCAGCATGGATTCGATCACATCCAGATCATAAGTCTTCTTCCACAATTTTAAAATCCACTCCGGCATGGAATACACAACAGACAGCCGTTCGATCCCCTCTGCGGGATACTCTACCTGATCCAGACCTCGCGCCACATTGCGGAGCACTCCGTTTACAAATCCACGCAGGGTGCCGAATCCTTTTTTCACTGCCAGCTTTACTGCCTCGTTGCACACTGCCGAATCCGGCACGCTGTCCATATACTTCAGCTGATATACAGCACTTCTCAAAATATTGCGGATAACCGGCTTCATCTTGTTGACCTTCACTTTGGAAAACTGATTCAAAATATAATCCAGTTCGATCATGTGCTCCAGTGTTCCTTCAGTCACTCTCGTGATAAATGCGCGTTCCTTTTTCTCCAGATACTGATATTTTTCCAGGACGGCATTCAATGCAAGATGGCTGTAGACATTCTGCTGTGTCACCTCCATCAGGATCGCCAGCACCAGTTCTCTCTCTGTCACCTGTTTAGTCATCTCTTCTTCCTCCGCTTATGATCAACAGACGAAGCAGCTGCAGAATCATAGATGCGGCACTTGCCACATACGTCATCGCTGCCGCCCGCAGCACTGCCTTTGTCTGACTTAATTCTTCCGGATATAACATTCCGGATGTTTCCAAAATACGGATTGCACGGCTGGAGGCATTAAATTCTACCGGCAATGTCACGATCTGAAACAGCACTGCAGCCGAAAACAGCAAAATTCCGAGATTGATCAGCAGACTTGCTGTATTTCCATTCATGAATAATCCGATAATGATCAGCGGCCAGGCTGCCATAGAACCGAAATTCGCAACAGGTACCAGCGCACCTCTGATCTGAAGAGGCGCATACCCTTTCGCATGCTGGATTGCATGCCCGCATTCATGCGCAGCCACACCGATGGCTGCCACCGATGCTGAGTTATAGGTTGCATCAGAAAGCCCCAGCGTCTTATTTGCCGGATTATAATGATCTGTCAGATTGCCCGGAATGTGATGTACTGTTACATCATAAATCCCGTTTGCATGCAGGATTCGCTCTGCTGCATCCTTCCCTGTCATACCGGACCGGCTCCGCACCTGTGCATATCTTCGATAGGTACTGTTGACATGCGCCGAAGCTGCCATACATATTACGGCTCCGATAATCACTAATATATAAGTAGGATCATAGTAAAAAAACATGCTCTTCCTCCAATCCTTTTATTTATGAATGAAACAACGTTCCTTCTTCGAGATGATATCCTCTTAAAAATGCATCTGTCTTCATTCTCTTCTTTCCCGGAATCTGCAATTCCTGTACGATTAAAGTTCCATCTCCTGTCTGCACAGAAAAACTGTCTTTTGTCACATCCGTAACAGTCCCCGGCTGTGCCTTCGTCTGCTCTTTTGAGACTTTTGCACTCCAGATCTTCACCACTTTATTCTCCCAGTGTGTATACGCACTCGGCCAGGAATTTAATCCCCGGATCAATCTCTCGATTGCTTCTGCGGAAGCATTCCAATCGATGTTTCCCATTTTTTTGTTCAACATACTTGCATAATGTGTAGGAGTCTCTCCCTGTTTTTGAGGAACGATGGTTCCTTCTTCCAGTGCTTTTAATGTCTCCACGCAAAGTGCTGCTCCGGCTTTTGACAATTTGTCATGAAGACTCTCTCCCGTCTCTTCTGCCGTGATCGGCACTTCGGTCTTAAGCAACATGTCACCCGTATCCAGACCTTCATCCATCTGCATGGTGGTCACACCTGTCACATCTTCTCCGTCAATGATCGCCCACTGGATCGGTGCCGCTCCTCTATATTTCGGAAGCAGAGACGCATGTACATTGACACATCCATATGGTGTCAGTTCCAGAATTGCTTTCGGAAGAATCTGTCCGAAAGCGACCACTACGATCACATCTGCCTTATATCCTGCCAGTTCTTTCACACAGGCCGCTTCTCTTACCTTGATCGGCTGAAATACCGGGATTCCATGAGAAAGTGCCGCCTCTTTCACCGGCGGAAACTGCATCTCCTTGCCTCTTCCTTTTGGCTTATCCGGCTGCGTCACTGCCAGACACACCTCGTGTCCGGCTTCAATCAGCGCTTCCAGTGTTCCCACCGAAAAATCCGGTGTTCCCATAAAAATCACACGCATCTATTCTACCTCCTCTTCCGGTGGTTCTACATCATGCAGTCCGTCCTCCACACGTTCTACATACATATGTCCTGCAAGATGATCGATCTCATGACAGAATGCTCTTGCAAGAAGACCTTCGCCTTCCAGTTCCACTTCTTCCATTTCTTCACATAATTTGGTCTTGTCACGATCCCCCATTTACCCGGCAGGCTTAAACATCCCTCTTCGCCTGTCTGCTCCCCGGATGTCTCAATGATCTCCGGGTTGATCAGCACGATCGGGCCTTCTCCCACATCGATCACAACGATCTGCTTCAAGACTCCCACCTGGGGGGCTGCCAGTCCCACACCGTATTTTTCATACATCGTATCCAGCATATCCTCGATCAAAATTTTTGTGCGCATCGTCATCTTTGTGACTGGTTTGCACTGTTTTCCCAAAATGTCATCTCCCATGATCCTGACTTCTCTGATTGCCATAATTTCACTGTTCCCTTCTATTTATTCTTTGTTATCTTTTAAAAAACATGCATCGGATTGAAATCAAACTGAATCCGCATCTTGCGATATCCCGGATTTACTTCAATATATTGTTCCAATCCGTTCTTTATCCTCACAAGTGTATCATAATTTTCATCTTTTATGTAGATTACTTTGCGATACACATCATTAATCTTTCCGATTCCCGGACTTGCAGGTCCGATGATCTTCGCAGTTTCTTTCGGAGCAATCCGGATCGAAAACTCTTTTAAATACTTACACCCTGTCTCTAACAGCACCTCATCCTCACAGCTTACCAGAACTGCAAGCAGATTTTCTACCGGGGGATATCCCATGATCTGCCGATACCGGATCTCCTCTTCATAAAACGCCTCATAATCCTGTGCTGCGGCGGTTACGATACTGTAATGCGTGGGAGTGTAGGTCTGGATCACAGCTTCTCCTTCTTTCTGCCCCCGTCCGGCTCGCCCTGCCGCCTGTGTCAAAAGCTGGAAGGTGCGCTCCCCGGAACGATAATCATCTGAATACAACGACATATCTGCCGCCAGCACACCAACTAACGTAACATTCGGAAAATCGTGTCCTTTTA
>ERZ827194.1261-NODE-1261-length-11555-cov-5.04043_pt1 | contig 11555 bp, 13 predicted proteins | sample MGYA00519777_ERZ827194 | MGnify/ENA primary metagenome ERZ827194 (study PRJEB31778, sample SAMEA3449277) | human gut metagenome | biome: human gut; feature: human-associated habitat; material: faeces | place: United Kingdom | collected 2010/2012 ...
ATCAAAAACATGCATGTTTCTCTATTAGGACTGTCCAGTTTTTATTCTAACATCACAGCAATTCAGAAATCCGAATATGAGCCAAAGAAACAGGAAGCAGACGCAAGCGTAGACGCTGATACAATAGCCGACGCTACGGCATTTCTGGAAACGTTCTTCAAGCTGTACCCGACAGCAACGGAAGCAGAGCTTGCCTACTATGTAGAGGGAAACGCTCTTGAACCGATAAACGGGGATTACCTCTACTCCGAGCTGGTAAATCCCATATTTACAAAGGACGGGGACAATGTGAAAGTGAGCGTTGCGGTAAAATTTATTGACAATCAGACAAAGACGACACAGGTATCACAGTATGAATTGACACTTCATAAGGATAGTAACTGGAAAATTATGTAAAAATATACACCCTCAATTATTCATATTGAGGGTGTAGCTTTTCTTGTATTATAATAGATATGAAAAATGTTGTTACTTAACTGAAATTTAACATCATATCTGTATAATAATTATTTGAGGTGATTTGTATGAGAATTTTAATTGTAGAAGATGAAAAAGAACTACAATCGACAATAGCAGAGGGACTTAGGCTAGATGGGTATGCGGTAGATACCTGTGATGATGGGAAAACAGCTTGTGAAATGTGTTTTGTAGAAAAATATGACTTAGTTATCCTAGATTTAAATTTGCCAGAAATGGACGGATTAGAGGTTTTACAGCAAATTCGAGAATTTGATTCAGAATTAAAGGTTTTAATTCTGAGTGCCAGAAATACGGTTTCTGATAAGGTTCATGGTTTGGATAAGGGAGCAAATGATTATTTAACGAAGCCTTTTGATTTTGAAGAGCTTGAAGCAAGAATCAGAAATTTGTTGAGAAGAAGTTTTGTGCAACAAAACAATATTTTGACTTATGACAAATTAAAAATGAACATATCAAAGCAGACAGTTTATATAAATGATGAAGAAGTAAACCTTACAAAAAAAGAGTTTTCCATTCTTCAATACTTTTTACTGAATCCAAATAAAATTATCAGTCAAGAAGAACTGATAGACCATGTATGGGATAGTAATGTAAACAGCTTTAGTGGTGCGATTCGAGTTCACATTGCTTCATTAAGGAAGAAAATAAAAAGTCTGCTAACTTATGATTTAATAGAAACAAAAGTGGGGGCAGGCTATTATTTGAAAGAGAGGGCTGATAATGAAACAATGGAATAAGCTATCTATCCGAACAAGACTAGTAGTTATTACTGTTTTCATTTTGGTTATATGCTGTATTGGACTTACTGCAATCATCAATTATTCTGCAACACAAATGGCAATGCAAGTAGCACAGACAGTAACACCAGCTCAAAGTACAGGTGATATAAATAATCAAACAGAACCTCAACTGCCAGCAATGAGTTTAGGAGAATCCACAGAAAGTATAGAACGACAACAACAAATCATTGATAATTTTTACAGAAATAGTTTCTTATATATGCTCTTTATCATTATGATTGGTGGAAGCATGATGTATCTGTTTTCTAAAAGCATTTTATTACCTCTTGCTAAATTAAATGATAAGATTAAAAACAGTACAGTTTCTACCCTTTCAGATAAACTTTCTGTTCCAAACAGTGATGATGAAATAGCCGAACTGACCGTTTCATTCAATAAAATGACAGACAGAATACAGGACGCATTTTTATTTCAACAACAGTTTTCTGGAAATGTAGCACATGAATTAAGAACACCATTGACTATAATGAAAACCAAAATAGACGTATTTGAAAAAAGAGAAAATCATACACAAGCAGAATACAAAGAATTGATTTTGAATCAAAAAAATCAACTGATACGTTTATCTGAAATCATACAGACGCTTTTGGAGATTACTAACACAGATAATGTACAGGAAAAAGAACATTTTCTTGTATCGGATATGATAGAGAATATCTTATTAGATTTTTCTCATAGGACTGCTGAAAAGAATATTTGTATCTCTTTAGATTTGCAAAATGCTGAAATCTATGGAAATGTAGATTTATTATATCGGGTATTCTATAATTTGATACAGAATGGTATCCGTTATAATAATGATAACGGGAAACTCTGTATTACTGCCAAACAAAACCAACATCATACAGTTGTTCAGATATGTGATACAGGAATCGGTATTTCAGCAGAAAACAGGCAAAGAATATTTGAACCATTTTTCCGTGTTGATAAGTCCCGTTCCCGTTCAATGGGCGGTGCAGGGTTAGGACTGTCCATTGTAAAAAATATTATTGAGAAACATCATGGAACAATAGAGATTTCTGATAACAAACCGCAAGGGACTTGCTTTACAGTAGAACTCCCTTTATATGAATAAAGTTTTAAAGATTTTGAGGTTGCTCAAAATCTTTTTTTCTTAACAGGAGCTTAACAACGGGTATTGTATAATGCCTGTGTAAAAGTAAAGCAGGAGGTTTATAAAAAATGTTTCAATTAGAAAATATCTCCAAAAAATATGGAGAAAACACAGCATTAAATAATGTATCGCTATCAATCAAAAGCGGAATGAATTTCATCATAGGGGCTTCTGGAAGTGGAAAGTCTACTTTATTGAAGATTATGTCTGGATTTGATAATGAATACAGCGGAAAAGTGTCTATATTCGGCAAGGATATAAGAGAATTAAGCAAAAAAGAAAAAAGTTATTTATATAATAATACATTGGGCTTTATATGGCAGGATTTTAACTTGTTAGAAGATTCTACTGTATTAGACAACATTCTATTACCGACACAGTTAAAAAGCATGATTGACAGAAAACAGGCTGAAAAACTTATCTGTGATTTAAAACTGAAAAATATAGTCAACAAACAGGTAAAGTACCTTTCTGGCGGACAAAAACAAAGAGTTGCGATTGCAAGAGAGTTAATGAAGAATCCGCAGATTATTTTAGCAGATGAACCAACCAGCGCCTTAGACAAACAAACATCAAAAGATATTATGAAAATTTTGAGAGAAATCTCAAAGACTCGGACAGTGATTATTGTAACACATGATACTTCTCATATCCTTGCAAAAGATACGGTGTTTGAGTTGGATAAAGGAGAACTTATTTCTCCGAATATGGAAGATGAAGCTATTTGTAAGCAATCACTCCAAATAAAGAAAACAACGCTACCCTTTCAGCACATTGTTTCAACAGTAAAAAACAATATCTGGGGACATAAAGGCAGACTTCTGATTTCAGCTATTTCACTCATGCTGGGTGTATGCTTTTTATTGACAACGGTAACAGACAGTGTAAAATCAACAAGCAATTCTGCATTTGATGAAATTTTCGATATGTATGGAGATTCTGTGCTGGATATATCATTGTACAATTCATTTACCGGTGCTGGTGGAACATCTGGTGAAAACAACGATAACCCAAATGTTGATGTAGAGCAAGATATTAACGGAATTTATGAAAAATATAGTAAAGACGAGAGAATAGAGTTTATCACATATGTAGAACCATTTAATAATATTACCATTGATGATTCTAGTAAAAATTATTCTATACAAGGTTCTGGTAATGTTCCTGTAGTAAACAAAATAATAGCAGGAAGAATGGGAACTGGTACTGGAAAAGAAATCGTAGTTCCAGAAAGTTTAGTAGATAAAATGGGGATTTCCGCAGAGGAAGCTCTGGGCAAGAAAATTACTTTTCACGGAGAAGTAACAGAATGGAAAGGTGATACTCCATCATATAAACCTGTTTCTGCAGAAGTGGAAATCGTGGGAGTAATAGATTCTACAATGATTACAAATTATGAGGGAGAAAAATATGAATACCCTATCGAAGATTCCTTTTTCTTCAGCAAGTCAGCCTTGACAGAATTATTAGGACAAAGTACAAAAGATACTAAAAATCTAAACGTTTTAATGAGGGTAAAAACACCCGAAGATTTAATTGCAGTAAAAGATGAGATAAATAAACAGGGAATAGTGCCACTTGGTCAATTTGAAGTTATAGAAGATTTAGTACGCTTAAATTCACAATCAAGTGAGCAATCTTCATCAGCAAACTCTCTGATTATTGCTCTTGTCCTTGTAATGGTTAGTGCGATTTCATTGATTACCAGTATGCTTAGAAAAAAAGAATATGCCATTTTTAAAATCAGTGGGTTTTCTAATGGAAACCTTAGAATATTGAACTTGTTTGAATCATTTGGTCAAATGGTATTTTCTTGCTTGATAGCAATTATTCTTTCACCTATTATCAATATCGTAAGCAACAAAATATTTCATCTTCGTATTCTTTCCCTTGAAAACATGGGAATCGCTACTCTCTTATTGATTGGTGTGACTATTCTAAGTTACATCATTACAGAAATTGTTTGTGAAACAACCAGTATTTTAAAGACATTTAAGACAGGAGAACGATAATGATTGAACTTAGAAATGTGACAAAAATATACGAAAAAACAACTGTAATTCAAAATACAAATTATAGTTTTCCCAACAAAGGGTTGGTATGTCTGCTGGGAGAATCTGGCTGTGGAAAAACAACTTTAATGAATTTGATTGCTGGTCTGGACACAGAATATACAGGGAAAATTTTAGTCGATAATGTTGAACTGAATACCTTATCTGAAAATGACTTATGCAATTACAGAAAAGATTATACGGGATTTATTTTTCAAGACTATCATCTTTTGAACGGATATTCTGTCATAGAGAATATTGTATATCCGTGTGTCCTAAAAAGCGATAGTTCCCGAAAGGATATACAGCACGCAAAAAAACTGATTCAAAAAATAGGTTTATCTGATAAGGCAGATGAAAAAGTGCAGAATCTGTCTGGCGGTCAGAAACAAAGGGTTGCGATTGCAAGAGCTTTGATAAAAAATCCTAAAATAATCTTAGCAGACGAGCCAACAGGGGCACTTGACAGAACAACATCAACGGAAATCATGGAAATCTTAAAAGAAATTTCCAGAACAAAGCTCGTGATTGTGATTACGCATGACCGACATATTTGTGATTATGCAGATGAAATCATAACGATTGCGGATAAAAAAATCTGTATACAAAAACCTTCAGATGAAGCCGATAGAACATTAAAAGAGGATATGACACTCTCTCCACCAAAAAAAGTCGCTCATTTTAAACTAGCCTGTAAAAATTTCAAAACATCGTGGATAAAGTATCTCCTTGTTTCCTGTATATTTTCCATTGGCATTTTATGTATGATATTTTCATTATCATCTGGAAACATCATAGAAAAATCAATCTCAGATTTTAAAGAAAAAAACGTTGCTTTTAATAATGGATACGTTAAAATTGATGAAAAGACTGATATTTATAAAAGATTAAATACAGACGACAGATTGGAAAATGTATATAAGCAATATAAGATTGAGAATGTTACCTTATCAATGGACACTCATTCGGAAACGATGGCTGAAAAATATCCTATGCCAAAAGCGAAAGAATCTATGTCTTACGGTACAATGCCACGAAATGATAAAAAAGAAATTGCTCTCACACCCAGCTTGGCAAAAAAATTTAATTCAAAAATCAATGAGTTAATCGGGAAAGAAATCATTTTAGAATATCAATCCCGAAAACATACCTTAAAAGTCAGTGGAATCTACAATGCAGGCTATGATGATTTCTTTGTTAGCTCAGATACTGAGAAAGAATTTTATAAAGGTTTAGATAATGAAACATACTATTCCGTCAGTTATGATGTAAAAGATTTTGAAGATATTGTTGCTGTCAGTGATGAACTGGCAAAAGAAAAAATCCAAAGCGAAAATGCTTCTGAACAAGTAAAAACCATGCAAAATACCTTTGATAAAATTCAGACCTTATTTATGGTTATTTCTGGTATGATTTTGTTTGTGGCAATGTTTGTTGTTATCATTATTTTAATTAAAATGCAGTCAACTCGCTATAAAATGGTTGGACTGTTATATTCATTTGGATTTCAGAAAAATATGGTATCTAAGATAATTGTGAATGAAAATATACTATTAACATTTTTAGTAGCTGTTATTTCTTCTCTATTGCTTGTTGGTATGCAATTTATAGCCCAGTTATATCATATCGACATACATTTGAGTGTTATTGAGTTTGTTGCAACGATTCTGATTTCTGGTCTTGTAATACTGCTAATCAATGCCATCATAAACAGAAAACTGATAAATACTCGTCCTAATATTGCATTACGGAAGTAAGGAAATAGTAAATAAAAAGGCGGTGTTTATTATGGGAAAGTATTAGTGATTGAATTTTCTGACAACGAAGAGCAAATTTTCAAACAAACTCTTGAATGGTTATCGAATAATTTTTCTATGACTGGTTTTTCGGTCAAACGACAGCAACAGGATTTCCTTATGAATCCTTTTACACGCACTGTAATTGACAGAAATGGAAATTTGTTGTTTCTTACATCGAAAGAGTTCGACCTGCTGTACTTCCTTTATTCCCATAAAGGACAGGTATTTACGAAAGAACAGCTTTATGAGAATGTATGGGGCTTTGAAGATATGCCAAAAGATACAAGCAATCTTCCCTCGTTTATTCGTAAATTAAGAAAAAAGATAGAACCAAACCCAGACAAGCCGATATATATTATCACTGTCTGGGGTGTAGGCTATAAGTTCAATGAAGAAAAACCGTAACTGTTTTCACACTCGTGTGATCTGACAGCTACGGTTTTTAACTTTTAAGCTGGTTTCTTCTATCTCTATCTTTTCTCATAATGTCTTTTGCAGATTTAAGTAACTCAACAAGCGTCCGTATTTCATAATCATCACAATCTTTGAATATCTCTTTTGCTTCATTTTCAAATATGACTTTTGAAGAAATTACATTATCGCATAAGAGAAAATCAACTGAAACAGCGAGAGCATTTGCGATTTGAATAAGTGTAGGCAGGCTGACTTTCGTTTTGCCTGTTTCTACATTGCTCATGTGAGCTGGTGTAATGTCTATTATATCTGCAACGGCTTCTTGAGTAATGCCCTTTTTGATTCGGGCAATCTTGATTCTTTGACCGATTGCTTTGTAATCTATTTCCACAAATTCGCTCTCCTTTCTTGCTTTTCTATATTGTAACCATTCACAGAGTGTAATATAATAGTTTATATAAATGATAACTTTACACAGTATATTTTCAGACGTATTTTTTGCTATTATAATCGAAATATAAAAGAAAGGAGTGTGAAATCAAATGCTAAGATTTTCTAAACGAGATAGTAAAAAAATGATAAAAGAAGTCGCAAGACTGCGTGGAATTTCTGTTTCAGAGTTACAGGCACAGATGAAAACTGCTATCGAAGAAGCTAGAAGCAATCCAGACAAGCAGGCAGAATTTCAGAGGTTATTCGGCAATAGAACACCCACTCCAGAAGAATTTATCTGTACTATCAGCAAACAATTAAAATATTAAATACTTTATGAGGTATCATTATGAGAAAATCAGAGGAAGAGAAGAAAATCTTTCTGTCTATCTGCTCCGCACATGACAGAGATATGCTGGCAGGAAAAACAGAAATGAAAAAAGAGGATTTTGAACGTATCACACATATTACTATGGCACTAGGATTCATACCTTATACACAGCTTATTTGTAGTCAACACATGGACTGGGCTGTGGAACTTGAGGAACATGAGGAACGGGAAAGGGAAATCTCTTTAGAATATCCAGAATACTATGATGATGAAGAAATCTATGAGAAATACGACAAGTGGATTGAAGATTTTTGTTCCCAGATACCAGAAGAAAAACAAGAATATTATCGTACACTTATCAAAGAAAATGCACAGGAATATTAAGCCGTTGAGTTTCAATGGCTTTTTTTAATTCTTGCCGAAAAGTGATAATTTGGACAGAATTTGGACAGTTTTGGTTGATAAGATGGACTTGTAAATCAGAAATGAAATGTTCTTTGTAAAGGAGCTGTCATTATGGGGAAAGAACATAATTTGTATAAAAGTCTTATCTAATCAAAACATTTTTAAAATCATATATTTTACATTTTCAGTTCGTACAAACCGTTATTTTGTGCGGACTTTTTTCATGTTCAAAAACTTTTTTAAATTTTTTTCAAAAATTGGTTAGCAAATCACGCCTTGCTGTTGAGTATTGGTGCGGAAAGAGGGATAAACCAGATTTGCCAAAGGCAGAAAGGAGAAATCACAATGAAACCGACTTCTTTTGAAAATGCTATCCGTTTACAGTTCGATACCCTTGTAAAAAGAGTGATAGACTGCACTGTTAAAAATTATGACAAAGAAATGCGACGCAAAGCCAAAAAGGAAAAAATGTTTTCCGAGCTTCCAGAAATCATGGTTGATTCTTTTTCCGTAACAGATGAATACGAGCTTGATATTACCGTCTTTGATGTTTACGGAATGGAAGCCCGTGTTTCTGGCGAAGAATTATGCAAAGCATTAAAGCAGTTGCCAGAAAAAAAGCGTAATGCCCTTTTGATGTTCTATTTTCTTGATATGAGCGATTCTGAAATTGCTGAACTGCAAAAGATAACCAGAGCTGGAGCTTTCAAGAATCGGCAGATTGCATTAAAGAAAATGAGAGAAATATTGCCAGATAATTTTATGGAGGAGTGAATATGGAAAAATCAGTACAGAAATGTCCACCTTATCATTTGATTGCTTCTGCCGTAGATGGCAACGAAAAAGCGATAGATAAAATGTTGCTATTTTATGACCCTTACATATCAAAAGCCAGTATGCGTCCTCTATATGACAGCTACGGTAATATCTATATCGCTGTGGATATGGAATTAAAAGGACGTATTCGTGAAGCAATCATGCTGATGATACCTAAATTTGAAGTGGAGATTAAATAAAACATTTTCGGGACATGATTCATTCCCCTCTTTCCTGTCCCGATTCTGATGTTTGCCACTCTATGAAAGCCTGCTGAGTGCAACAGGTTTTCATAGGCTGACAAGCCGACCTGTTCTTTGAAAACTGAATAGAGCCGACAGATACGTTTGTGATACAGCGAGCCAGCGGATTTTATACGCCACGACCTTTTCTATAAGGGAAAGCGAGCGATTCATGTAATGATCCGAGAGCGACCTTTGGAAAAGTCGTTCTGCCACGACCTGTACTCACAGGATAATGATACGTCCCAAAGGTGGTTTTGCTCATAGGAATGAGAATGGTTGAGATACCAGCGGAGCTTTTCCAAAGCCGTCTGTCTGCTCATAAAAACAACTGTTAGACAGCACAGAAAGGGGGCATTATATGGAGAAAGATAAAAATACGGTGTGTTCAGAATACCTTTCCCAAACAGATAAAAATGTTCCAACTTCTTCTGATACGGATATGAGGACAGAAAAATGTCTGGAAATACTGGACGACCCTTATTGTTTTCCATGCGGTAATCTCATTGTAAAAACTCGGTTCAAAGAGGACGGTTCTTCCCTTGCTTCCTGCCTTGTCAATTACTTCAAAGGCTTAAAAAAGAGCTGAAATTATGCCGAAAATATGGTATAATTATAGAGTGATATAAGGCTTTTCTGATAGGTAAAACAATATGCCACGAATTAGAAAAGTTGAAGAAACAAGAAGCAAGGACAACCGTATCATATGGAGAATCGCAGTCTATATCCGCTTGTCAAGAGATGACGGAAACGACGAAAGCCTAAGTGTTACGAACCAGAAAAAGATTATTCGTGAATATCTGGAAAAGTTCTTTGAGGAAGAATATGTCATTGTCGATTTTTACATTGACGACGGGATAAGTGGAACGACAGACGACAGCCGTACTGATTTTTTACGCATGATTGATGATGTCAAGGCTGGACTGGTAAACTGCATTATCTGTAAGACACTGGCAAGGACATTCAGAAACTATGCCGACCAGGGCTATTATCTGGAAGAATTTTTCCCGCTGTATCAGACAAGATTTATCTGTCTGGGAAGCCCTGCCTTTGATACTTATAAGAATCCAGAATCCATCACAGACGGCATGGACGTTCCTATCACGGGACTTATGAATGACCGCTATGCGGCGAGGACTTCTAATGACGTAAGACGCACACTCAACATGAAACGTCGTAACGGTGAGTTTATTGGAGCTTTTGCTCCCTATGGGTATTTGAAAGACCCAGATAACAAAAGCGTCCTTATCATTGACGAAGAGCCAGCACAGGTGGTACGGAATATCTTCCACTGGTATGTCCACGAGGGAATGAGCAAAATCGGTATCGTAAGACGATTAAACGAGCTGGGGATTCCTACACCGACTGATTATAAGCACAGCAAAGGGTTGAACCTTAAAACGCCCCAACGTGCTAAAAATGACGGTATGTGGGGCATTACAACAGTTTGCACCATTTTAAGTAACCAAATGTATATCGGGGATATGGTACAGGGGAAACAGCGAATTGTCAGCTACAAGATACATAAAGCTGTCGCTACACCAGAAAGCGAATGGTTCATTGTAGAAAATACACATGAACCTATCGTTGACCGTGAACTGTTTGAAAAGGCACAGTCCTTGTCAAAGCGTGATACCCGTACTGCTCCGTCAAAAAGAAAGGTGTATCTGTTCTCTGGCTTCCTGCGTTGTGCGGACTGTGATAAGAGCATGACAAAGAAAACCAACCGTAAGAAAATGGCAGATGGAACGACAAAGGAATATACCTACTATGTATGTTCCACCTATGCGTTAAAGCATAAGGACAAATGTTCTGCTCACAGGATAAGGGTTGACGAATTGACCGAAGCGGTGCTGAAAGCCATTCAAATGCAAATTGAACGTGTCGAAAACATGGCAGAGGTTATCGCAGAAATAAACAACCAGCCAGCAATCTGTAATCAGTCCTTACAGCTCACAAAGCAGTTACAGGAAAAGGAACACCAGCTTGAAAAGACGATTGATGTTGTAGACAGCCTGTATATGGACTGGAAATGCGGAGAGATAACAAGAGCTGAGTATGTCCGTATGAAGTCAAAATTTGAAATCAAGGCAAAGGAACTAGAGGACACAATCGCCCATTTAAAATCCGAGATACAGCTTGCTTCCAAAGGTATCGGAAACGACGACCCGTACTTAAAAATGTTCTTGAAACATAAGAACATAAAAGAGTTGAACCGTGGAATACTGGTAGAATTGATTGACACAATATATATCCACGAAAACAACGAGATTACCATACAGTTTAACTTTGCAGACCAACATAAAAGAATGTTGGAATTTATTGAAAACAATAAAAGCACATCTAAAAAAGAGGGGCGTATCTATACACTCCCTCAAAAATCTATCTTAGCTGTCTAACAGTTGTCTATATATTCAAGTAGCCTTTGGACCGATAAAACCAATAATTTCTTTTTCATAAATCGTTAAATTAATATCTTTAAGAACATGATGGTTTTTAAAATATTTATTTAACCCTTTTATTTCCAAAACTTTCTCCACTTTCCATCACTCCTTTGTTATATATTATAATATTTTTAATAAGAATTATAGTTTAACTTATGGAATTATGCATCTTGATTATTCCCCTTTATTGTAACCGCAAAATAAAACAGTGTATATAAAATAAAGCA
>ERZ827194.1263-NODE-1263-length-11515-cov-6.04695_pt1 | contig 11515 bp, 6 predicted proteins | sample MGYA00519777_ERZ827194 | MGnify/ENA primary metagenome ERZ827194 (study PRJEB31778, sample SAMEA3449277) | human gut metagenome | biome: human gut; feature: human-associated habitat; material: faeces | place: United Kingdom | collected 2010/2012 ...
CCCGCCCAAAACATGAGTAAGAAGCCATTTTTTGAAGAAAAATGAGCGGATTACGAATGTTTTTAGAATTGCGGGAGTGTAAAGCACGTAGCAATTCGGTATCAGAGGGGGCAAAAGATCATAAATACAGCCTGTTTAATACAGGTGGGTTATTACGGAGGACAGAAAAAATGGAAGCGATCCTGATGAAAGCAGCTTCTTTTATTGCAGTTATTATTTTAGGATATGGATTGCGGAAAGCTGGCTTTTTTAAAGAAGAAGATTTTTATGTATTGTCAAAGATCGTGCTTAAGATCACACTTCCTGCATCCATCATTGCAAATTTTTCACAGGCTGAGATACAGCCTGCCATGCTTTTGCTGTGTCTTGTAGGATTTGCAGGCGGCGTGCTTTACATGAGCCTTGGATGGATCCTTGGAGGAAAAGACAGGGATGAAAAGGCATTTCATATCCTGAATACGTCCGGTTACAATATTGGAAATTTCACCATGCCATTTACCGCCGGTTTTTTTGGTCCTACAGGTGTAGTCATCACCAGTTTATTTGATACGGGAAACGCGTTTATCTGTCTGGGAGGTGCTTACAGTGTAGCTTCTATGGCAAAGGATAAAAACAGCAGGTTTTCTGTGGGTCCTATTTTGAAAACACTGATAAAATCCGCGCCATTTGATGCATATATCGGTATGCTCATCCTTTCCCTGATCCATGTTTCTCTTCCAGCACCTGCTGTCAGCATTGCACAGCTGATCGGAAATGCCAATGCGTTTATGGCGATGTTAATGCTTGGAGTTGGTTTTAAGCTTTCAGGTGATAAAAAGCAGATCGGAAAAATCGGAAAGATCCTTTCCATACGTTATGGTGTGGCAGTGGTGGCATCATTGATGTTTTATTTTGTTCTTCCCCTTCCACTGGAATACCGTCAGACACTGGCAGTACTGGTGTTCAGCCCCATTGCAGCAGCAGCACCTGCGTTTACCGGTGATCTGAAAGGGGATATTGGTCTTGCAAGTGCAGTAAACTCTATTTCTATTATTATCAGTATGGTCATGATCACAACGGTACTTATTGTTGTACTGTAAATAATATGATGATACCAGGGTCAAAAGGTCATAAATCCGATGCAAGCTTGCTTGCAGGAGGATTTTTGAACTTGGGACCCGCCAAAAACATGAGTAAGAAGCCATTTTTTGAAGAAAAATGAGCGGATTACGAATGTTTTTAGAATTGCGAGAGTGCAAAGCACGTAGCAATTCAGTATCAGAGGGGGCAAAATACCTTATTGACACTTACATCATAATATATGATGAAATAATTCTGCGAAAGCAGAACGGATTTTTGAAGAAAAGAGAATAAACGGGGAAGGAATGGTTATAATAGGATTATCACCAAAGAGAAAATATTAATACTTATCCTCCCCTTTTTTATACCTTGTCTGTTGACGAAGCGCAGCAGATAAGGTATTGTATTTTCTGGCAAAAACACGGATAATAGACACGAACATAGTACATCATAGTAAATGAGAGGATAAAAGACATATGAAATTTTATCTGGCTCCCATGGAAGGGATCACAGGATACATATACAGACAGGCATATAACAGCTGTTTTAAGCCTATGGACAGGTATTTTACACCATTTCTGGCACCGAAGCATAAAAGCGGTTTCAGCAGCAAAGAATTAAATGACATCCTTCTGGAGCATAATCAGGGAATGGAGGTCATTCCCCAGATCCTTACATCAGATCCGGAGGATTTTTTAGATACAGCGGTAAAATTAAAGGAATATGGTTATACAGAGGTTAATCTGAACCTGGGATGCCCTTCAGGTACTGTGGCAGCCAAGGGAAAAGGCGCCGGGTTTTTAAAAGATACTGAAAAGCTTGCCAGGTTCTTAGGAGAGGTCAGTGAGGGAATGGAACGGGAAAATCTTCATTTTTCCATCAAGACCCGCGTGGGTGTGGAAAGTGAAGAAGAGTTTCAGACTCTTTTAGGTCTGTACAACCAGTGCCCATTAACAGAACTTATCATCCACCCAAGAGTATTAAAAGATTTTTATAAATACAATGTGCGGATGAATGCTTTTAAAGAGGGATTTGAAAAAAGCAGACATTCAGTGTGCTATAATGGGGATATTTTCCGAAGGAAAGACTATGACCGTCTTGTAAAAGAGTATCCGGATCTGGATAAGATAATGATGGGACGGGGGATCATGATGAACCCATTTTTAATGGAAGAGATCGCTGACGGAACATCCCAGAAAGTATCTGGAAAAATGTCTGCCGCCAGGAAGGCAGACCGGCTGGAGAAGTTCCACCGTCTGCTCTGTGACGGATATACCCATGTTATGAGCGGAGACAGACCGGTATTGTTTAAAATGAAAGAACTGTGGGGATTTCTGATCCATTCCTGTCCGGAAGAAGAAAAGCTTATGAAGAAGATACGCAAGGCACAGCACCTTGCAGAATATGAAGGGGTGGTATCAGAACTGTTCTGCCGCATGAGAGAGCATGAATAAGATCATGGATAAGAGCATGAATAAGGCTATGAGAAAATTTATTGCCCCATAAAATGGAGGGAGCCGGCAGAAAAGGGGGGAATCTGCCGGCTTAGGTATGAAAAAGTGTCTTCCTGTATGGTAAAAGGTCTCATCAACCTTACAAGTAATAATATACAGGTAAATTGTGGACAAAGTTTGAGCAGACGATAAAGAAAAAATAAAATTCCTGAAGGGAAAATAAAGAAATTATGAAAGACTCCGAGGAAAGCGGATCAGGAGGTATAAACATGTATGATAATCTGACAAAAGACGATATTAAAAAAATGCAGGAAGAAATAGAATACCGTAAGCTGGTGGTGCGCAAAGAAGCATTGGAAGCAGTAAAGGAGGCAAGAGCCCAGGGGGATTTAAGCGAGAATTTTGAATATAAGGCGGCAAAGCAGGATAAGAACCGTAACGAGAGCCGTATCCGTTATCTGGAAAAAATGATAAAAACAGCACGTATTGTTTCGGATGAGTCAAAATCAGATGAAGTAGGTCTGGGCGACCGGGTGGAATTATACATTCCGGAAGATGATGAAACAGAAAGCTATAAATTAGTGACCACAGTCCGGGGAAACTCCATGAAAGGACTTATAAGTATTGATTCTCCCTTAGGAAAGGCAATTAAGGGCCGTAAAACAGGAGATAAGGTGTATATTAAAGTAAATGACACCTACGGATATGAGGCAGAGATCCGTTCCATCGATAAGACAGCCAAAGAGGAAGAAGACCAGCTGCGCAGCTATTAATTACCAGTACAGTTATTTACGAAACGGCACCTTATCACAGAAAGGCAGGAAATGATATGGGCAATGATATGGATAAAAAGGGAATACTGACTGTGCGGATGATGGGAACCATATCAGTGGAATATGAAGGGGAGTTTTTTCCTGTAGGGACTGCTCTTACAGGGAAGATCCTGCAGCTTTTCCTGATCCTTTTGTATGCAGGAAAGAAGGGAGTGGGCAGGGAAGAGCTGTTAGATGTATTTTACGGAAATGGAGAGTATGCTAATCCATCCGGCAGTTTAAGGGCAGCAGTTTTCAGGCTGCGCAGATTATTAAAAGAAATGCTGCCGGAGCATGAGTATATCTGCACAGATGGCGGTATTTACCGGTGGGATGAGGGAAATGTGACTGTTTCCATTGATGCTAGAAATTTTGAAAAAGCAGCTCAAAGTGCTCTTGCAACAGGAAAAAAAGAGGAACTGTGCCATGCCTGTAGCTTGTATTATGGGGAATTCCTTTTCCAGATGACAGGAGAAAAATGGGTCAATGTGATCGGAGTAAAATACCAGGAGCTGTATTTTAAATGCCTGCGCCTGGCAAGCCGGCTTTTAAAAGCAGACCGGGAATATGACAGGCTTTTAAACTTAAGCACAGCAGCCAGCAAGCTGTATCCTTATGAGGAATGCCAGATGATGAAGCTGGACTGCCTGATCGCTTTAAAACGGTATCAGGAAGCCATGGAAGTTTATAAACAGGTGGTAGTCCAGTATTTTGAAGAACAGGGGCTTCCGCCTTCTGAAACCATGCTGCAGCGTTTCCGCCTGATGAGCGGACAGATCAGCTATACTTCCGATATGCTAAAGGACATTGAAAATACCTTAAAAGAGAGGGAAGAAACCCAGGGACCGTATTACAGTACATATCCTTCATTTATTGACAGTTACCGTCTGGTGAGCCGTATGGCAGAACGCTTTTCCTTTGAATATACATTGTTCTGCATTACTCTTGTAGATGGAAAAGGAGCATTGCTGGAAGGCGAAATGGTGCAGACGACATCTGAGATGTTAAAAAATGCCATAGGAGAGAGTCTGCGAAAGGGAGATCTGTTTACCTGCTACAGCCCGGTCCAGTACCTGGTCCTGTTAAATGGAGCAGGCCAGGAACATGTCCTGGCCGTGTGTGAACGTGTGGAACGCAGCTTAAAGCAATGGGAAAATGGAAAAAAGATCAATTTTAGTCATCAGATCCTGGGGTTGGCACCATAGCGTCCTTCCAGATATTGTTTACCATAGGCTTCATCATTTCTTGGGATGAGGCCATTTTCTTTTTTATAAGAAGAAAGTGGATAGAGAACAGCATCCGTTCCTTCCGGGCGGCAGCACAGACAGATCTCGTCTCTTCGCATAACAGACGGATTAAGGATCGCTGTGTTGTGGCTGGTAAATACTAACTGCGCATGGTGAGGATTTTTCTCATGATCCTGGTACAGAGACAGGATAAAGCGCAGCAGATGAGGATGGAGCACGTTATCTAAGTCATCGGCTAATAGAAGACTTCCCAGACGCAGGCTTTTTACGACTAACGGGATCAGGGTAAGCAGCTTTCTGATGCCGGTGGATTCTTCGTTGAAAGAAACAAAAAAGGTATTTCCATCTGCTTTCCCATGGGTCAGGATCAGGGATGGATCATCGAAGCTCTGTTCTTTTGTAATGGAGTAATCTAAAATATCAATATCCATAGCCTGAAGCAGACGGCAGATGACCTGACGTTCTTCTACTTCAGAGGGCAGATCTGGAGCTTTTTTATAGTCATGTTCCCGGAAAAACAGAACCTGGCTGAACCATGATGCAGCAGCTTTTGCACATTCAGAGGAAGATTTTGGGTCAAGATAGCGTAAAAGAGAGACCCCGGCAGGGAGAGTGGAAAAATCCATTTTTCCGGCTTCATTTCCAATATGGAGTTCATTTGCTTTGCGGGCAAAAAGAACACCGGCATCATCAGAACCGGGTTTGCCGTAAAACATATTTTCTTCCAGGACAGCGCCTTGTTTTACATCAAGCTGATAACGGAAGAGAAAACCATTTCTGCGAAAAAGCAGGTCAAAACTTAAAGGAAGCTCTCTGCATGTATGATCCAGACGGCAATAGGAACGGCCGGAAGCGGTGATAAGAGAAAAATCACCTGCAGCCAGACGGCATACATTCCAGAGCGCCTCTAATATAGAAGATTTCCCGCAGCCGTTTGGACCATAAAGGGAGATAACAGGGAGAAAAAATTCGCCGTCTCCCTGCGCTGTCAGCAGAGAAGCTTTGTGTTCATTAATAGGAGCCGGAAAAAAGTCCAGCAATGTTTCATTTTTAAATAATCTGTAATTTCTTAAAACAAACTGATTCAGCATACAAACCTCCAAAATGCCAAGATGTTCTCTCGATAGAACATGAAATATGAGAAAAAAACTCATTGAAGCGAATTATAGCATATGTTATAAAAAAGCACAAGAGCGACTGAGAAAAAAACTCATAGAGTCTGTAAATTATTTGAAAAATTGAAAATTTTTTGAAAATATAAGTTTGTATAACGCCTGATATAACGCCATCTCTGCTATGATAAAGATAAATGAAAGTATAAACTGAATGACTGTGAAACGGGATTCAGGAAGTACTGGAGTTTGGCAGGAAATGGGGCCTGCACAAAATTCAGAGAGAGGAGAAACAGGGTATGAGAGGACGAAGCAGACGCAAGAAACGAACGGGAAAAATGGTTAGTTTACAGAAGCGTTTCCTGGCATTTATGCTGGCATTTGCCATGATCTTCACCAATGTGGGGACAGATCTGCATGTCAGCTTTGCAGCATCAGGAAACAGAGTGGACTTTACCATTGGCGGCGCTGATCTGGTGGACGCCATCCGTCAGGCCATCGAAGACGAAAATGTGGTATCACAGGACAGTCTGGATTTTACCGACGGTGCCACGGAAAAGTTTGAAGCACTGTTCTTTGGAGACGGAAAGGTATATGAAGTCTATCCGGACATCCAGGGAGACAGCATGGAGGCAGAGTTGCGGGTATTTGTAAAGCTTCCAGCTGATGCAGATGATACGTACATGGTAACAGGAGAGGAAGAGGTTTATTTCCTTTACGTAAATAACGGGGAAGATACCATCAGCTGTTCTACAACTGTAACAAGAACAGAAAACGGAAAAGAAAAGGAAAAGACCACCAAACGTATTACCATAAAGAGTTATGAAGATAAGTTTGGGGATGAAGAAAGAAACATTATTTCCAAACCTGCAGAAACTGCTCCAGCAGAAAAGCCTTCAGAAGCAGTAAACGAAGAAACAACAGGAAATGTTGTAAATCCAACGGATGCAGAAAAAGAGACCACAGCTGCTGAAGAGACCGCAGAAGTTCCGGAAACCAAGGAAGATGTGGAAGAAAGCAAAGAGCAGCCGGAAGAGACTAAGGAAGAAGAGACTGAGGCAGCAACAGAAGCTCCTGAGGAGATAACAGAGCCTGAGACTGAGGCACCAGCTGAAACGGAAGCAGCAGAATCTGAGACAGAAGCTTCTGAACCAGAGGCAGAGGCTCCGGCAGAAGAACCGGCGCAGGAAGGTGAAGTGACAGCTTCTATTTCCAGACATGGTGTACCGTTAGTTGCTATGAAGAAAGATGCAGCAAATGCAGCAGATGGGGCAGAGCCAACAGAACCGGAAAAGGAAGAAGCAGCAGAGGCTACAGAGCCGGTCAAAGAAGAAAAAGCGGAAGAACTGAAAAAGGAAGAAGCTTCTGAACCAGAGACTGCACCTGAAACTGAGGCAGAAACAACTGTAGAAGAGACTACGACAGAAGAGATTACAGCAGAAGAAACCACAGCAGAGGCAGAAAAAGAAAGCAGACCGGAAGGCTCTGCAGCAGAAGAAACCACAGCAGAGGCAGAAACTGAACCGGAAGTTCCGGCAGGCCCGGGAGAGACAACTGTACCAGAAGGAACCCCGGAAAGTACAGAACCGGAAACAGAGCCTGCACAGCCGGCAGAAACAACAGCGGCTATCCCGGAAACATTACCAGCACCACAGCCAGAAGCACCGGCAAAAACAGCAGATGACGGAGATCTGGTAGGTATTGGTTACTGCAGTACAGCGAAGGTTTATAAGAGTACACTGAATGCATTGCGTGTATTTGATTCTGAAATTGTACTTTCTGCAGAAGTTGCAGGAGCAGAAGGCGTGACAGTGAAGCTGACAGCTTTAAGCGATGTGCTTCCTGAAAATGGCTATATTGAGGCTAATGCAGTAGAGGATGAAGCTCAGCTGGAGCTTATGAAAGCAGCTGCAGATGATATATTAAAAGCTGAAAACCGCAGAGTAACGGATCTTTTTGCAGCAGATATCACCCTTTACAATGAAGATGGAGAAGCAGTTCAGCCAGATGGAAGTGTAAAAGTTACTTTTGAAGGAACCGCCATTGGAAATTCCGGCACCAGAGTCCTTTACATGGGTGAAAATGCTTCTGATACAGAAACATATGATGCACAGATGATAAAATCTGTAGCAGCAGACGGTGATGCAACAGCATTTATGACAGATCATTTCTCACTGTATGTAACAGCTGATACAGAAGAGATCACCTGTTATGAAGTAAATTTCTATTATAAAGATGCAGAAGGAAACGATGTGCTTATTTCCGGTCCGCAGTACGTGGAAGATGGAAAAGCAGCAGAAGCGCCAGCAGTACCGGATCGTGATGGATACAGGTTTACAGGCTGGGATAAAGATTTCAGTGAAGTAACTGGTGATATGGCTGTTTATGCTGTTTATGCTCCAATAGCCGGTCAGGTACGCCTTACGGTAAATTATGTGTACAGCAATGGCAGTCTGGCAGCACAGCCGTGGGTTTCTCATGTAGAATCCGGTGTTTCCTGTAACCTGACAGCAGAATCTCCTGAAATCCAGGGATTCACACCAGATCAGACAAGTGTATCCTTTAATGATGCATATACAACAGACAAGACTGTGACCGTTACCTACAAAGGTGCAGCAGTTAATTACACAGTAAATCATTATCTGTTAAATGTAGATGGTACAAAGCCAGCTACACCTGCAGCTACAGAAAAAGTGTCAGGTGAAACTGGACTGCCAACTGAAGCCACAGCAAAAGTGTATACAGGATTTACACCACAGGCTATCAGTCAGGCAACTGTAAATGCAGATGGAAGTACGGTAGTAGAGATTTCATATGAAAGAAATTATTATACTCTGACCTGGAATACAGGAGAAAGTGCTTCTTATATTGCACCTGAGCAGGTACGCTATGGTGCAGCCGTAACAAAACCAGACAAGGATCCGACAAAGGTAGGCTATGAATTTAAAGGCTGGGATAACCTTCCAGAGACCATGCCGGCAGAAGATCTGGTAGTTACTGCGAAATGGGAAGCAGCAAAGAGCGCTGCTTACAAGATCATTTACTGGACTGAAACTGTAAAAGAAGGTGTTTACACTGTAAACCATGTGATAAATGGAAATGGTACAGTGGGAAATTCTATCCCGAATGGAAGTTATAAAGTACCGGAAGGATATAAGACAACACCAGTAGCAGAAAAAACGGATGATGATGTGAAGATAACGGCCGATGGAACGGCGGTTAAGAATGTTTATTATGCAAGAGATACGTATATCATTACGTTTATGAGATGGAACAGTTGGAAGTGGAAGTGGGAGGAAGCTGAAGGTTTAAGGATCACCGCCCGTTATGGTGTAGACGTATCTGCGAAATGGGAAAAAGCCTGTGCAAATGCCGGCTGGGGACCAAATTCTTCTGGAAATATACAGTATACGCTTTTAGCGAATATGCCAGCTGAAAACCTGACCATGTATGAAAAAAATGCAGGAAATGGCAAATATATTATCTACTATGTGGAAGATCTGAATGGCAATTGGAAAGAGTACAGAAAATTCCCAGCAGCCAGCGGAGTATATTTGACAGATGAAGATAAGATGCCGATTACTGGATTTACCTTTAAAGAATGGAAAAAGCAAGGATCTAAGAGAGATAATTTATGGCTTCGTTACAGTAGAAATTCCTATAAGCTTTTCTTTGAGAATTGTCAGCCAATGGATCCGGTAAGCATCAAATTTGAGGCAAAACTGTCCACAGGCAAACCTTCCCAAGATCCAGGAAGACCTTCATATGTAGATTCTGATTATACATTTGCAGGCTGGTATCTGGATCCTGGCTTTAAGGAACTGGTAGATTGGAATGAGACCATGACGGAAGATGGACTTACCATCTACGCAAAATGGGAAAAACCGAAATATACAGTTAATTTCGTAACTAATGGTGGAGAAGCCAAAGATAGTATTACCAGGGAAAAAGGTTTTGTTTTAACAGATGCTGAACTGGCAGCACCGGAAAAAGCGGATGATGAATTCCTCGGCTGGTATACTGACAGCGCACTTACAAAGAAGTTTATTCCAGAGTCACAGATCGTAAAGGATACAACTTTATATGCAAGATGGAGAAACTCTGATACAGTCACATATACTGTGAAATATATGTATGGTGATGTAGAGATTGCCGATGCGAAGCAGCAGACTGTAACAAGAAATTCCACAGTAAGTGAACCTGCTGAAACAGTAGAAGGATATTATCCTGAAACTTTATCCATCAGTGCAATGATCACAAGTGAAGGGCAGGAGATCATATTTAAGTACAGAGCAGTACAGAGCTGGACTTATACAGTAAAATATTTACTGGAAGGCACTAAAACACCGGTACCTGGAAGTACAGTTGAAACAGGTACTACCAGTGACCAGAATGTAATGATAACCTTTAAGACATTTGAAGGATATACATTAAAATCTGATCCAGTGCAGAAAGTAACCCAGGAAGCTCCGGAAGTTATTTTCTACTATGTACCTAAGACTGCAATTTATCATATACAGCACTGGTATGAAAAATTAAATGGTGAATTTGGTCTGCGCTATATTGATACATTTAATACAGCAGCAGGACAGTTTGTTACAACAGAAGGAAAAGATAGACCAGTTGATGGATTTACGCTGGATACAAGTGTTGGTGGAACAGTAACAGAAGGTACTACAGATATTCAAAAAGTATTATCCCTGAAGCTGTATTACACCAGAAATACCCATCATGTAAGATATGAATATGAAGGTGCTGTTCCAACAGGTGCACCGGCAGTTCCTGATGCAGCAGATCGTAAGTATCAGGCACAGGTTACAGTAGCAGAAAATCCGAATGTAACAGGATATGTTTTCAGTGGCTGGACGGCAGCAACTGAAGAAGGAACAGCAGTGACTACTACAGGCGGCAGATTTGTAATGCCGGATGCAAATGTGGTACTGAAAGGTTCCTTTAAAGCTGCAGAGCAGACTTATAGGGTGAAATACCTGGATGAAAAGACACTGGCTGAAATTCATACAACGTTAGGTCCAAAGAATGCACACTTTGGAGAGGTAATCGAGGGTTACAAAGAGAAAATTGATATCAGTGGATATACCTTTGTAAGAGCTGATGACCTTACAGTAGGAACAGACAATGAACAGAACATTGTAACTGTATATTACAGTAAAGATGCTAATAAGGATGATATTCCGGATAAGTATCAGATCACATTCACCTATGTATCAGCAGATGATAATAAGGGAACTGTGACAGGAACAACCAGTGAAGTGGCTACTACTTATGAGATCACCAGAGATAGCGTGACTGGCGAGATCACAGTAGGAAATGGCCCGACAGCACAGCATCCGACCCAGCCATCCACAGTAGAAGCAAAAGATGGTTACAAGTTTGACAAGTGGACAGATAATGCAGGGAAACCTTTCAAAGATGATGCAGCACTGAGAGCAGAGTCTTACCTTGAAGATCAGACTTTCACAGCACACTTTACAGCAACAGAGCAGACTTATAAGGTGAAATATCTGGATGAAGATACAAAGGAAGAAATCCATGCAATGTCAGCTCCAAAGGCTGCACACTTTGGTGATGAGATCAAAGGTTATACAGAGAAAATTGATATCAGTGGATATACCTTTGTAAAAGCCGATGACCTTACAGTAGGAACAGACAATGAGAAGAACATTGTAAATGTATATTACAGCGAAGATACTAATCACGATAATATCCCGGATAAGTATCAGATCACATTCACCTATGTATCAGCAGATGAAGATAAAGGAACTGTGACAGGAACAACCAGTGAAGTGGCTACTACTTATGAGATCACCAGA